>Ga0136644_10001477_pt1 | contig 18628 bp, 14 predicted proteins | sample C_130820_EF_Meta_FD_94780 | JGI IMG/M metagenome (GOLD analysis project Ga0136644, IMG submission 94780) | Freshwater microbial communities from Lake Croche, Canada to study carbon cycling - C_130820_EF_MetaG (v2) (version 2) | ecosystem: Environmental > Aquatic > Freshwater > Lake | place... | reverse complement strand
GATATTAAAAAATCCAATGATATATCAATATTACCATATTTGGCGCCATCACAAATGCCTCGTAATTCAGTATAAAATTCAGGAAAATATTTTTTGATTTTTGGTTTGATTAATTTATTTGATTTATTTATAAATTTTTCAATTGAAACATTTAATTGTTCTTTCACAATAAAAGGAAGCACGTTGAGAACCTTTTTCAATTCATTTTTTAATAAATAACCATGAGCGAAACCTCTTTCATAAGGTTCTCCAAATATATGTGCAACAATCCATCCATCTTTTTCTTCAATAATATTACCTTGAATGATTGTTTTCTTTTTACTTTTCATTGTAATATTTTTTTTATTTTTATTTTTTATTGTTGTCATTATAATATGTAATAATATATTATAATATGAAAATTATAGTAAGGTAGTATTAGAAACCATTAATAGAGATAACAATACAAAAAATAATAAAAAAGGTAATATTACTAATATCCAAGCAATATGAGTAGCGCCTGCTTTACAAATTAAATTCAAAATCCAAGTCCAAAATAAAATATATAGAAGTTTGATAATGAAAATCAGACCAGTGCTTGATACATTACAGCTATAACTGCCTAAACAATACATATTAAAATTTCCATAATTATGAATAGCCATTACAATTAATCCAATAATTGATATTACTAAATATACATAAGATGGTGTGCATAGGTTCTTTAATCCAACAATTGCCATTAAGATATATTATTAATAGAAAAAAATATTATTTGCTATAGGATATTTTAACGCTACAAATTTATTTATTCATTTTTCTGGATTTATTTACTCGTTTTTTACCGCCGCGCAATACTGGATTTGATAGTCGTTCTGTTTGCATAATAGTTGGATTATTAGGGTCATCATTGTAATTATTTGTTGCATAATAAGTTTTTGTTGATAATTCACTAAAATTAGTAGGTCCATAACCACCACTAAATCGTTTACGATAAGTTTTTACTTTTGATTTTCGTAATTTTCGTAATTTTTGTGAAGATTTTTTTGATTTATTGTTTACCATATATATTATTCATTACATAAAAAAAATAACATATTATTTTTGTCCTTTTTGTATTTATTCAATATCAACGTGTGTTAACATATGTCTTCTGCAACATACATTATTTAACCCTAACTCGTCTAAAACTATGCCATGAGTTGTCTTATCCATATTTTCTTTAGATAAATAAACTACCTTGTCAATCATACCTTGCGAAACTTTATTTCTACGACGAACTTCCGCTAAATAAAATCGATATTTATCAGCAAGAACATTACCACAAGTAAAACATTTAATAGGAATAATCATTTTATATAAATTATAAATATAATTAGTTTTATCTTATTTTATAAATTCAATTTTTTATTCTCGATATATATAAATAATATAATGAATAAAAAAACAATATTAATAATTTGTTTATTAGCAATAATTATAATAAATTTAGCAATGAGTTATTTTTTTATTAAAACAAAAGAAGGTTTGGAAACACAGGCTCAGGCATATGCGAAGAATGCTAAAAATCAAACTATCGAACGCGGTTTCTCTTCTGGATTTGCTGGTTCTGGAAATAATGTAGAAACATCAAATAAAGATTATAACAAAATATATGAAGATAATCTTCCAACTAAAACTGCTTATGATAATACATTGCGACTTGACCAAAATAAATTCAATGGCATTGTATTTAATGATGTTCAATACCACGATGATATCAATACTATCAAAAGTGAAGAAGACGCAAAATACGGGTTATCGAGCAATTCAGTTAGAGTAAAAGACCAAAACGGTAATACAATTATAATGACTGTTCCTGAAATTCAAGGTTCTATTACGTATTACCAACCAGGAAGTTATCGTTTTGGCGCATCTTCTTATGTTCCTAATTATGAAGATAGCGTTTATTTAAGTAAAACTACTGGTATGAGTAACTTTAAAAAAGTGCAAGATACACCTTCTATGTTAGCTGGGTTTTGCACATCTTATAAAAATAATCCTGATAAATTAGAAGAAATGTGTAGGTCTACTAATAAAAATAAATGTGGTTCAACATCTTGCTGTGTTTTATTAGGCGGTTCTACTTGTGTTTCAGGCAATGAAAATGGACCATATATGAAAGCCAACTATAGTGATGTATTTATCCGAAATAAAGATTTCTATTATTTCCAAGGTAAATGTTATGGAAATTGTAAATGATATTTACGCCGTTGAAGATTTCAATCCGCGCTGATGATGAAGCTTCAACTAAGTTACCAGTTACAATTTGAACCATAGCACCCCGTAGGGTGCGGTTTCAAACCTTCACTGGTATAAAATCAAACAAAATCATAACCTTTCGTAGTTTTTTTCCGTTGCTTAATATCAAATGAATTATCATGATGTATTTTATCATGACAATTTCCACAAACTGCCATTAAGTTTGCTTTATGATTTTTATGAAAATGACCAATAAATCCATTACTATCGGCACTTTGTTGTTCCACAATATGGTGTGTTTCTTCTGCTATTTCGTTTTTACACATTTCACAAATACCGCGAATTTTATTTGGGTTATATATAGTCGTTTTTTTTGATAATTCACCACGAGTTTCAGGAAAATATTTATTTCGAATAGAATATGCTTTTTCTAAAAATTCTTCGTTCAAATATAATGATTTACAAACTTCCAATCCATATGTTTTTGTTCCTGGTCCATCTTTTAACTTTCTATCATATATTAAACAATCCTTTTCGCGGTCATAAATAACTGACATATGATTTAATGATATGCGGTCTAATGATTTAATTTCATCATAATTAATAATTTCGTGAAAATGTGTAGCAAATATAAATGAACTGTGTTTTTCGTGTAAATCCATCAATCCTGCTACAAAAATACTTAATGCACTTTCTGTTTCAGTTCCCGAACATAATTCATCGCCTAAAATTAAACTGTTACTATCCGCCATTTTCAATATAATTCTTAATTCTGACATTTCAACTGCAAAAGTAGATAATCCTTTAAAAATATTATCATTTCCTAAAATTCTGGAATAAATTGCATTATAAGGTTTATATTGAAATTGAGAACAAGGAACATACAATCCAGCTTGTGCCATAATAATAGCAATTCCTAATGCACGTATTAAACTTGTTTTTCCAACGGCATTCGTTCCATAAAGCAAGATACCATCTCTATTATTTCCTATATTTCCTAACTTAATATCATTTGTAACATAAATTTCATTTTGTTGTATATGTTCAATTAAGCAATGTCTTAATTCAATGGCATTTACAAAAGACTTTTGAGAACCAGTTTCACAAATTTCCGGTTTACAGTATTTATAATTTTTAGCAATATAACTTTTACATTGTAATACATCTACTTTCGCAATAAATTTTGCTAATATTTCCAATGTATCGAACCAATTTACTTCTAATTGTTTCAAAAAGTCCATATATTTTTCACACATTAATATGTTAATTTTGTCTTTATACATTAGCATTTCTTTACATATCTTATTCAAACAAGGCAACTCTATCTCTTCATTGCTTGTAGATGCGTTTGTAAATTTAATATCTTTTAAATAAAATAGAGTTGTTAATTCTGGCATATCAATATAATAATCTGGATTGCTTGCTAATATTTTCTTTATAATGTTTTTCATAGTAACTGCTCGAGTTTTTGTTATTTGTAATGATAATCCTGATTTATCAGTTTGGTGAGTTTTTACAAATTCGGTATCAGGATTTTGACCATTATTATGCATCAATAAATTGAGTTTTAATTTTATACATTCAAATAAAGAAGTCTTTGTTTCTTGTTGTTTTAATAAATCATCTAATTCTTTATAAATTCCCTTCTTGATAATATTTTGTTCAAATGAATATAGCGAATTAATCGATTTACAATCTTCAATATTTAACATATTATCTAAAAAAAGCAATAAATTATTACATAAAGTATCAATATATGTATTAGAATTCATATTGTCCAATACAAAATCATTACATAAATACTGACAAATATTCATATTTTCAGCTAAGCAAACATTGATTTGTTTTATAATATAAACGCTTCTGTATAAATAATATATTGACGAAGGATATACTTTCGCTAATACCAATTGTCTGCATATTTTCTCAATATCACGAATTTGAGTTAAATTTTTTCTAAACATATCTATAAAATGAGAATTATCAGGTAAAAGCATTGTTTCGGTTATAGAATATTCATTATTTAACCATTCAACATTTGTAGTAGGATTTAATAATTGATATTGAAACATACGGCGACCAATTGGAGAACAACATTTATTCAATAAAGATAAAACAGATGATAAATTACCATTTTTCTTACTGTCTATTGATAAATCGTCTATGATATTCAATTGTTTTAATGTATGATTTGCCAATGTCATCCTATCTGAACTATTGTTAAATTCTGGTATAGAAATATTACGAACTAAATTTGTATTATGTTCTTGTAAAAAATTCATCAAAAAGCAAAATGATTGTGTAGCCATTATATTTGTTTGGAATTCGCTACAAATATTTAATATTTCTTCACCATAATAACTAGATAAAATGTGCTGTATATATTTCTGTTTACTACAATTCAAAACATTTAAATTTGTTTCATCTTTACTATCAAACATATGTATTGCATTTGTTTTCACACCAGAATATTGTAATATCATATTATTTGTTTTTTTATCTAATGGCGATATTAATAAAATTTCACTTGGAGAAAATACCGATACATATCGTTCTAATTCATCAAATGTAGTTGGATTTAATAAAAATGGAGTTTGATATTCAAACATAGTTGATTTGCCAGTGAAAATATTTACAGTAGAAACTCCATAAATAATACTATCTCGTGTTTTTGAAATTGTAATTTGATTGTTTTTATCTAATGGTTTATAAGTATCTATCCAAATACACATGATGTTATTCGTTAATTGTGGTAAACTTTCAGTTTCACAAGAAATATATGTTCCTGCTGAATATATACCATGTAATACGCGTTTGATATTTTTATCATCTTTTTCTTGTACATATACTACTGCTGTATATCCATAATCAGTAATTTTTTGTAAATTCTTGTCTAATACATAATCTCGAAACCCTGCCATCAATACTTGTTTAGAACAATATGATAATTTTTTATCAGCAATGTTCAATTGACAAATATTACAAAATTCTTCAATTTGACTTTCACTTATATTTCCATTTTCATCTTTTAAAGCATATACTTCAAAAAAAGCTCCAACTTGTAGTAATACAATTGTTTTTTTGCCATACTTTTCACTGTATTCTTTTGTTAAATCAAAATAATATTTTGTAATTTTATTTGTTTCTCCACTATCCTTTGATTTATCTATATTCATTTTTTTACTCATATTTTATAAAATTGATTGCTAATAATTATAGAAATATATATTTATATTATTATAATTATATATAAAACAATCAAATATAATATTTTTATGAGAATGTTGATAAGGCAAAATAAGTATTACAATAACTTAACAAATATTAATAATATAGGTGATGAAGAAAATAACGAAACTGACGAAAATGAAGATAATGATTATGGGCATTTTTGTGAATTAGATATAGAAGAACCTATCCAAAAAAATATAACGAATTATAATAAATATTATGTTTATAATTATAATTATAATGACCAAAAAAAAGATGATGATATAGATGAACTAAAAGAACTAAAAGAAATAAACGAAAAATATAATAATATTTATTTTATAATTCATTTAACTGGAATAACAGCAACGGGAATTATATTATTATATTTTACTTTAGAATAAAGATTACGATAAACTTTACAATAAAACTATAATTCTTCTTTATCATTCAAAAAATTATGTAATAAATTATCGGGATTATGATTTTGAACTTCACCGCAAATAAGCGATGAGCATTCATACATTTTACGCAAAACATCATTTGGTGCACTAGAACCGATTTTAATTAATCCTCGTTTTACCAAATACCTTTTTATATCATTAATAGAATCTTGTTTTAATAACTGTGATTTTGTAGTGATGTTATTCCGTATTGTTCTATTTGAAACAAGCACTGATATTTTTGGTAATATCTTTGATTTTCCAATTTTATAACTTCGGCGAATAGTTTTTTTTTGTTTCATTATTTTTTTATAATTGTTGTTTTTGATAGCCTGTAATTTTGACATCATTTGTTTCATTTCACTCATTTTTTGTATGTTCTCATCGATTTTATGTTCTATAATATTATTATCTCTATTATGTTCTATTTGTGTAGTATTATTATTATCTTGATTAGAATGTATTAAAATTTCTGGAACATTTTGTATATGTGAATTATTTAAAACTTGATAGCGATTGGTTGATACACTGTTCTCCACATTATTTGAAAAATTCTTTTGAGTGTTATTGTTAATATATTGACGATATGTTGGTAAACTTCCATTTTTTAAACAACCATAATTAGGTTGATTATAATTACCCTGTAGTTTCGGTTTTATAGTAATCGGTGTTACATTTTCAATATTATCATTATGAAAATCTAAATTTACGTTTTCGTAAGGTTCGATATTAGGATGAAATAGTAAAGAATTATTATAATTATTATTATTATTTAATATAGAAGGATATTGTTTTAATGTTTTGTTTAAACTATGTTGTTTTACTTCATTTTCTTCTGCTAATTTTAATAAATAATTCTTCGATTGTTCAAAATCACTATCAATTTGACTAATATTATCTATTTCACTTTTAACTTCATTATTCAATTTGTTTTTTTCATTGAATAATTTTCTATACTTATCTTCTTGATGTTGTCGTATCATATTCAGTATAGATTTTTTTTTCAACGTATTATCCCTCTGTTTTGGAGCTGATGTTTTTACTTTTATTCCACCATTTTGTTTATTTTCTCTTTTTTTTCTTGTTTTATTCGATGTAAAATTAAATAATTCTGGATTTACATTTATAGTTTTTTTTTCACTCATTTAAATAATTATATATAGTATATTTACATCAAACGAAAATAAATATACTACAAAAACTAATAGAAATCCCTAAATAAAAATAGTATGCATAAAAGTATTTTCTTTTTTTTGTCTATTTTTTAAAAATGTTTCGTACCCAGAGTTAATATCAGCTAAAGACAGTTTTTTACGACTTTCTTTATCTTTTCCATATATTCTTCGTCCATGAGCTATCTTTGTATAAGTAAACAGCAATTCCATATCTCTTCCAAAATTCTTAAATTCATTTTTTTTATCATAAAACCATTTCTCATTTAAATCTTCTTCATTTTCAAAATTCCATTCATAATCAGAAACCTTTTTTTTGAATATCTTCATCATTTCTTTACAATTGTATGGATCCATTTTAAATCGCCATATAAATCGCGATTCCAAACCACGATTTGCGCGAAAAAAAGTTTCTTCTAATTCTTTATCATATCCTGCTATAATTACCATTAAATCATCCTTATGGTCACTTAATGCCTCACATAATGTATCTAAACACTCTTTTGAATATGAATCATTGTTATCGTGACTTGCTAATGAATAAGCTTCGTCTATAAATAACACACCACCTAAACATTCATCTATTACCTTTTTCGTTTTAATAGCGGTTTGTCCTAAATAGCCAGCAATCAAATCATTACGAGTGACTTTTTTAAATACATTATTTTTTAATATACCTAATTTAGAATACATATTACCTATAATTTTTGCTATTTCAGTCTTACCTGTTCCAGGCGAACCATATATAACAGTATGTTTAAATTCGCTTGTTTGTATACCTACGTGCAATTCCTGAATAAAATATAATAATTGGTCTAATATAGATTTTTTCATAGTATCCATACCAATCATATTATTCAAATCATTCAATTCTTTTTTGATATTATGTAATGATTTTAAATCAATATTGTATTCAGTTGTTGGTTTATATTCATATTCATTTATTATCTTTAATAAATCAGGTATATTATCTATTTTAGTGTCAATATTTACTTTTTCTATTATAATGTTTTCCTGTGATGTGGCACTATCATCTAATAATTTATCAATATTTGTCTCATGTTCTGATTGCCATAATGAATAAAAACTATTATAATGTTTATTATCCTTATTTAAATTATTCCAATTCGAACTCGAATTCAATAAATAATAATTATTGTTTATTTTTGCTGGTTCTCCTGTAAAATTAATATGTGAAATATTATTATATTCATAATTTTCATTTATCATTGTAAATATTTTTATATATTCAGAATATCTACATTGTCTTTTTGATTTATAATTATCCAAATATTGAACAAAATTAAAATTAGTTTTATTAGTTGTCATTATAATTATACAATATCATTTTTTTATTTACATTTATAATTATTATATTTGTTGTTGCATTTTATAAATAAATACAAATAAGAGCCCTTGAATATATAATTACGAAAAATAATAATGATAAATAACTTAGAAAATTGAATTTATAATTATATTAATAGTTACGTTATAATAAATATAACTGTATAATGAATTATTCAACACAAACTGAAGAAAGTATTGCTATTAATGCTATTTCTAAAGAAACTGAAATTATCAAAATAAAAAAACCAAAACAAAAAAAAAATACCGAAGTAAAATTTGACAATATTAATGCTGTTGCGCAAAATGATACTACAGTTCAAATCAAAGATATTATTTTTCAAGAAGAATTCAACAAAATAGAAAAAACAGTAGAAGAAAATATTAAAAATAATATTAGTGATTTAAATTTGGAACAAGCTGTATTGTCACATTTGGGTAATTATATCGAAGAACCATACCATATTATTGAATCTTATTTTCAAGGTCAACATTTAGAACGCTTAGTTAGACATCAAATCGAATCGTATAATCATTTTGTAAATTACCAAATTCAACGAACAATACAAATGTTTAATCCTGTTACAGTTCATTCTGAAAATGATTATATAGAAAATGAAAATAAATATTTATTAGAAATTTTCATATCATTCACTAATTTTAAATTATATCCACCTCAAATTCACGAGAACAATGGTGCTACAAAAATGATGTTACCACAAGAAGCAAAACTAAGAAATTTCACATATGCGTCAAATATGACTCTTGATATTAATTTAAAATATGTAATTCGTAATAATGAAAATATGGAAACTCCAAGAATAATAGAAAAAGTATTACCAAAAATAAATATTGGCAAATTACCTATTATGTTAAAATCTTCAATCTGTGTATTATCGCAAAATAAACATATTCATCCAAAATTTACAGGTGAATGCTATATGGATTGTGGTGGTTATTTCATAATTAAAGGTTCTGAAAAAACAGTGTTAGGTCAAGAACGAGCCGCAGAAAATCGCGTATATTGTTTTGATGGTAAAAATACTACAAAATGGAACTGGTTTGCTGAAATTAAGTCAGTTCCTGATTTCAAATGTATTTCACCAAAACAAATCGAAATGATGATTGCCAGTAAAAATAATGGTTTTGGAAATGGTATTTTTATAAATGTTCCTCGAATTAAAAATCCGATTGAATTATTTGTTTTATTTCGCGCATTAGGCGTATTGACTGATAAAGAAATATGCCAATATATACTATTAAATATAGATGAACCAAAAAATGCGGAATTATTGAAATGTTTACAAGCTTCTATTATTGATGCTAATAAATGTATGACACAAGAAGATGCTTTAAAACATATAACAGCGTCAGTAGCATATACACCTTTAAATATGGATAAAGAAACTGGCGCAAAGAAAAAACGAGAATTTACAATAGAAGTATTAGATAATGATTTATTCCCACATTGTCAAACATTGAAACAAAAGCTATATTTATTGGGATATATGTGTAAAAAATTAATACAAACAAGTTTAGGATGGATACCTCCTGATGATAGAGATTCGTATTTAAATAAGCGTATTGAATTAACTGGAACATTATTAAATAATCTTTTTCGTAATTATTTTAACAAATTGGTAAAAGAAATGCAGAAACAAATTGTTCGTGAAATAAACAGTGGTTCTTGGCGTTCAACTGAAGATTATGAGAATATTATCAATATGACAAATATTTATAAAATTATGAAATCAACTACTATTGAAAACGGTATTAATCGTGCATTAGCCACAGGTGATTTTAGTATAAAACAGTCGAATAGTAGTAAAGTAGGCGTTGCACAAGTATTGAACAGATTGACGTATGTTGCAAGTTTAAGTCATTTGCGTAGAATAAATACACCATTAGAAAAAAGTGGTGAATTAATCGCTCCTCGTAAATTACATAATACAACTTTTGGGTTCTTATGTCCTGCGGAAACTCCAGAAGGCCAGTCGATTGGTGTAGTAAAAAATATCAGTTACTTGGGTCATATTACAATTCCTACCAATAGTTCATCATTATATGAATATGTAAAACCATATATATTTACTGTTGACAAAACAGAACCAGAACATTTATATGGAAAAGTAAAAGTATTTGTTAATGGTTGTTGGTTAGGTATTACTCAAACTCCTATGGAATTATATAAAGATTTAAAAGATAAAAAATACAAAGGAATTATCAATATTTATACATCTATCGTATTTGATTTCAAATTATTAGAAATAAGGGTTTGTAATGACGGTGGTAGATTAACTCGACCTTTATTAAGAGTTCGTGATAATAAGGCCATTATGGATAAATCTATAATAGATAGATTAGGTTCAAAAGAACTATCTTGGAATGATTTATTAACAAATTGCAAAATAAACGAATCGGTTATTGAATATATTGACCCCGAAGAACAAAATTATGCAATGATAGCAATGAAATGTAAAGATAATTATTTACAAGACACAAGAGAAAAATTCAATTATACTCATTGTGAAATTCACCCAAGTACTATTTTTGGAGTATTAGCATCGTGTATACCATTTCCTGAAAATAATCAAGCACCAAGAAATACTTATCAAACTGCTATGGGTAAACAAGCAATGGGCGTTTATGCTACAAATTACGACACCCGCATGGATAAAACTGCTTATGTATTGAATTATCCATCAAGACCATTGGTTGAAACGCGAGTAATGAATTTTATTCAATTAAATAATATTCCTTCTGGAACACAAATTCATGTCGCTATTATGACACATACGGGTTATAATCAGGAAGATAGTGTCTTAATTAACAAAGGTTCATTAGATAGAGGTTTATTTTTAGCAACCATATATCATACAGAAAAAGATGAAGATAAAAATATAATTAGAGATGAAATTATCAGGTGTAAACCAGACCCAAGTAAAACAAAAGGTATTAAATTTGGAAATTATGATAAATTAAATACTGATGGGTTTATACCCGAAAATACATTAGTTGAAAATCGTGATATTATCATTGCTAAGATTATTCCTATAAAAGAAAATCGTAACGACCCTACAAAAATAATAAAATTTGAAGACCAAAGTAAAACTTTTAGAACTACTGAAGATACGTATATTGATAAAAATTATACTGGTAGAAATGGTGATGGTTATAATTTCGCAAAAGTTCGAATTCGAACATTAAGAAAACCTGTATTTGGTGATAAATTTTCGAGCCGACACGGACAAAAAGGTACTGCTGGTAATATTATTCCAGAAGAAGATATGCCTTTTACTAAAGATGGAATAAGACCAGATATCATTATTAATCCACATGCTATTCCTTCTCGTATGACAATCGGACAATTAAAAGAAACTTTATTGGGTAAAGTTTTATTAGAGTTAGGATTATTTGGCGACGGAACAAGTTTTGGTAATTTGGATGTAAAAACAATTACTCAAGAATTACAGAAGTTAGGTTATGAAAGTTATGGTAATGAATTATTATATAATGGTCTAACTGGTGAACAATTAGAAACGAATATATTTTTAGGTCCTGTATTTTATCAAAGACTTAAACATATGGTTAATGATAAACAACATAGTCGTTCTATTGGCCCAATGGTTAATTTAACAAGACAACCAGCCGAAGGTCGTAGTAGAGATGGTGGTTTTAGAATTGGTGAAATGGAACGTGATGTTATGATAGCACACGGCATGTCTAAATTCTGTCGTGAACGATTATATGATGTTTCAGATAAATATAGCGTTCATGTATGTAAGAAATGTGGTATGGTTGCATCATATAATGATGGTAATAAAAACCGTATGTATTCCAATGCCGACTTTACAATTCATTTATGTAAAAATTGTGATAATAAAACTGATTTTGCCAAAGTTGAAATACCATATGCTTATAAATTGATGGCACAAGAATTACAAACAATCAATATTGTTCCAAGAATTATTACAGAGTAACGATAAATAAAAATCAAGCAAAAATACTATCCAAATTGTCTAAAAAAGATATCTTTTTTTTTATTTTCTCGATATCAATATTTCGTCTATATTTTTCAGGATTATTTATAATATCCTTTATCAAAATCATATCGGTTTCTATATTTCCTGACATAGTTATTACATCATCACCAAAATATTCTTTTATGTTTCGACAACCTAAATAAATAGGTATAGTATTTGTTAGTAGTGGATTAATTACTTTTTCCGATACATAAGCACCAGTAATAAAATTTTCTATACATATATGAAATTCATAATCTTCATATGGTTCATTATTATTAAATACTCCTTTCATTCTGGCGTCTTTTATATTATTATAACAAACTCTACCATATATATCAATTGGTAAATATGAATTCAATATTGCATTTAATAATTTATAACGATAACCATAACCAAACCAATAATCTTTTTTTTGACTTACGATAAATGACATTCTTTTAGTTTTAATAGGTATATACGATAATGGTTTATTATGTAATAAATACGAATATTTTTCCAAAAAAGGCTGTGTCAATACATTATCTCCTATAAAATATTTACCAACATTATTAGATATATATTTCAATTTATTTTCATTCATCATTTGTACAATAAATACAGTCGGCTCTTGCGCTAATCCTATCACATTTGATTTGCATATACCATTTCGCAATTTAGGAGTTGCTAAATTAAAAATCACACCGTGTGTATAATCGTCGTTTGTAGTTATAAAAATATCTTTATCATACCCATAATTATTCATTTTATAAGTTTCATAAACATCTTCATATATATTCTTTAATTGGGATGACGATGCAAAATCCGCAAAAAATTTTATTCTATATTTCATATATATAATAAAACATTTTTATGAGAAAATATTATCCAAATTTCTTAATAATGAAACTTTTTGTTTAATTGCGTCTATATCTATCTTTCGTCTATATTTTTCAGGATAATTTATAATATCTAGAATTAAGTGTATGTCTTTTTCTATATTGCCGCACATTTCGATTACATTATCACCAAAATATTCTTTTATATGTCGGCATCCTAAATAAATTGGCACTGTATTCGTTAATAATGGATTGATTATTTTTTCTGAAAAATATCTTTCAGACGCAAAATTTTCGATACATATATGGAATTCATAATCTTCGTATGGTTCATTCTCTATAAAATCATTTTTAATTCGGTTATCATTTAGATGATTATAATATTTAGTTCCTCTTCCATATATATCAATTGGTAATCTATTTTTCAAAATTAGTTCTACCATTATATGTCTATAACTATAACCAAACCAATGATCATTTTTTTCACTTATAATAAACGACATTAGTTTATTCTTTATAGGAATATAACGCAATGGCTTGTTGTACAGCATATATGAAAAATGTTCTATAAATGGTTTTACAAATACTCTATCACCCATAAAATATTTACCTATGTATTTCTCTGCATAAAACATAAAAGATGGAGAATATGATTTATCCATGAAGTATATAAAATATATAGTAGGTTCATGAGCTAATCCTACTACATTTTTCTTTGGAATATCTTTCAATTCAGGCATTCCGAAATTTATAATTATTGCATGTGTATAATCTTCACACGATGTTATATAAATATCTTTATCCAAACCATAATTCTCCATTTTATCCACTTCATTAATATTTTCATAAGTTTTTTTCAACTGTTCGGATGAAGCAAAATCCGCAAAAAATCTTATTCTATATTTCATTATTATTATAACTATATAATGAAATATTTTTATGCTGTTTAACTTTTTATATAATTATGCTATAACATCTCTATCCAAATAAATATTCGCAAAATTCTCTCTTATATACAAAAAAAGGATTTTCTTTGTTCTTTATATAATTTTCAATAGAATTTTTGACATCATTTACTTTCATACTTCTTTTTATTCTTTTGCTAATACAACTGAAAATATAATCATTTGATTTCAACAATGGAATATCTCCGTATATGCAATATTCTTGACTATTATTACTATCATTCGTAAATATAGTATATGTTTTATAATATTGCGATAATAATTGTAAATATGATATTTCTTCTGTTACTGGTATGTATATGTCACAAGTATATATATGTTGTACTAAGTCATAATCATCTATATTCGTAATTAATTTATACTCATTATCCTTTAAATATGTATTAAACATATCAATTAAATATTCTTTATTTGTTAATGAATAAGTCGTATTTATAGAGAAATTAATATTAAATTGTTCGTCATCATTAAATTTTGATAAATCATATTCTATTGGAATTTTAATATTATGACAATCATAACATAATTTACCATCAAAATTAATTATATCTTTTTTTGTTATTCTTTTATTAATTATTTTATCCAATGGTAAATAAATTATTGGATATATATCATATTCCTTATTTAATTCAGTTATTGCTAATATAAATCTATCCAATTCATCATAAAAATCATTATTATATAAATGAATTAATATTATAATTTTATCTTTTGGTAACCCTAATTTTTCTCGAATAACCTCCTTTTTTTCATTATCAAATAATTTAAATATAGTATCATTTTTTATATTAAATCTTACGAATTCTATATTTTTTACATTTGCTTCATTAGCTTGAATATTATTAAATGTATATATTTTAGTAAAAAACAAATTATCGAAATCATCTACTACATCATAATCATATAAATACAAATATTTATTTTTAAAATTATATAATTGGTTATAACTTATATTCTTTTTCTCACAAAAATAATATATTTCATTCATTTCAGTATAATGTAATAACTCCTTATCCAATAATTCTTTTGATGTAATTATTATATTATAATTATGTAATGAATTTAAATTATCTTTCCAAAAATAATTATTAAAACTGTCACTTTCTTTTAAATAATCAAATAATTCATATTGTTTTGATACATTTTCTATAAAATATATTTTACATTCGTCTTTTGGATTATATAAGATGTAATTCATTAATATGTTATTGTAACCTGTCATATTTTTAATATTGAATAACTTATCACTTACATATATTTTCATTTTGTGCTATCTTGTATTATTTTATGTATTTTATTTTTTATATTATTATAACTGGTTAATTCATTTACTATCCATTTTGAACGGTTTTGTTTTATTTTGTTTTTTTCAAAACCATCCAAATATAATTCTTCTAAAATGTTAAATATGTTTTCACTTGAAGGCATAACCCAATTTCCAGATAAACCATAATGTATTGAAACAGACGAAATTTCCGCAATATTATCTTGAAAATTATGTTCTCTCATTGAACAAAAATTATTGGTTACTACATTTAAATTGTGTGATTGAGCTTCTAAAATAGGAACACCAAACCCTTCTGCTTTTGTACAATTCAAAAATGTATCCGCCATTTCATATAATTCACGCAATTCTATTTCACATAATAATTCTTTATTCCAGTAAAAGTTATTATCATTGAAATTTAATTTATCTATCAATTCTTCTAATGGATATATATTACTATATTTATCTTTTATGCTATGTATAAATAATAATGTATTGCTATACTTTTCATTAAATTTCTTAAACGCAATCAATTGAGTATCAATTGATTTACGATTAACAATGTATGTATCTTGTTGTTCATGGAATAAATTACACACTAATAATACTATATGTTTGTCATTTGGTATTTTCCATTTTTTACGAATATTCTCTTTATTTAATTGAGTTTCTGGTTTCTCTACAATATGTGGTAAATAATATACTTTTTTATTAGGAAATTGTTGTTCAATTGCTATTTTTAAAGAAGGCGATAAAGATAAAATATTTGAAAAACTATTTACACCAATACTATCATATTTACAAAAAGGATAATAATGACAAGGATACCAATAATAACTTGGAACATTATACGCATTTTCTTTGTTCTCACGGAATACAATAGCATCACCCAAACATAAAAACAAATCAATGTTGTATTCTTCAATTATGTCATTGATTATTTTAGCATCTACAACTCGCTCTTTATGTTGTTTCTCTTGTGCTGAATAATATAATACTTCTTTAAATATTTCATCATCTAATAATTTTGTATCACTGTATGTATTTTTATATAATAATAGTAAATCATTATATGTATATTGTTTAATATAACTTTCGTTGTTATGTATATCAAACGCATACATTAAATAATGAATAGCAAAACCTAATTCTTTGAATATTTTAAATAAATAATATATTTGTTTGCTGTAACCGCCTGCTGTTGATAAATATATTTGACTATTATTTGTTATTAATATTTTTTTCATATATATTTTATATTGTTCAATTGTTTAAGCCTTTTTGTAATAAAATTGAAATAATATAAAGATTTTTATTTCTCTATTAATAATACAAAATATGTCCAATGAATTCAGCAATTTAACAATTGAAATTACAAAGCAGCTTTCAAAAAGCATCAAAAAAGATAATGGTATTTTTATTACACCAAATTCCATTATACAAAAATTATATAATTTAATTAAAGAATACATAGTGGATAATGTTGATTATAATATATTAGAACCTTCTTGTGGGAGTTGTCAAATTGTATCGTTTATCGATAAATTATATAATAACATAAATATTGACGCTATTGAAAATAACGAAATTATATTTGACAAAATTAAAAAAGAACTTCAATTCAAGAATAAAATAAATATAATATTTCAAGATTTTATAAAATATAAAACAGATAAACAATATAATTTAATAATAGGTAATCCACCGTATGTCGTTATTGATAAAAGTTATGTTCCAGTTGAATATGACAAATATATTACTGGACGACCTAATTTATTTGGATTATTTATAATTCATTGTTTGTCTTTGTTAATGAATGATGGAATATTAGCGTTTATAATACCAAAAAGCTTCCTTAATTCTTCATATTATTCTAAAATACGAAATTATATGAAACAATCTGGTGAAATAATAAATATAATTGATTTTGAAAAAGATGGTGGATTTATTGATACACAACAAAGCACGATAGGTTTAATTTATAAGAAATCAGGTCAAAATAATGAAAATCCAATAGAATGTAATTATTCGATAAAATTCAATAATAATTTTATGTTTTCGGGTGACGCTATTTCATTACGAAAAATTCTTGAAGGTTCCACTACTTTATCACAATTGGGATTATTTGTAAAAACTGGAAATATTGTATGGAACCAACGAAAATCGCAATTAACAGATGATAATACTAAAACAATATTATTATATAATTCAAATATTGCTAAAAACAATAGTATTACGCTTATGGATTTTGCTAAAGATGAAAAAAAACAGTATATTAATATGGATGGCATTAATGATACTGTAATTATTGTCAATCGTGGTAATGGAAACAGTGCTTATAAATTAAACTATGCTTTAGTAAATGGTTCGCAGAAATATTTAGTAGAAAATCATTTAAATGTAATTTATTCCCCCACTATTCGCGGCAATGAATTGAATGAATTATTTAATAAAATAATAAATAGTTTTAAAAATGAAAAAACTACATTGTTCATAAATACATTTCTTGGCAATAATGGACTTTCTAAAACTGAACTGGAAACTGTTTTTCCTATATATTTGTAATATTTTTAGCGCTATATTTTTTTACGCAATCTTTAATATAGTTATTCTTATCATATAAGATGATGTATTTCCTGCTGTTGTAACTGCTGCTGTGCCGACAACAGAAGAAACGCAAATAACTAATGTAGTTGAAACAACTTCTAATGCTCTTCCGTGTATCCAAGCAGTTCCAGTAGATGAACCTGAAATACTAGATTGGTCAATTGATAATGAACCTGAATTAGGTCCTGTATAAATTGCCAATGAACCCGCAGATGTTAAGCTCGTTTCATAATCAATAACATATGTTCCTTCTTGTAGAGTGAATACAGTACCGCCAGCTCCTGGACTTGCTACAATTATCGATGGAATGCTATTGAAAACTTCGGAGTCAATTGTAAAAGCTTCTCCTGGAGGAATTGAATTATTTGGCAATTGCACTGTTCTTATATATTCAGCATATCCTATAACTCCATTTATTCCTGCAGCACCCGTAAATCCAGTAGCACCAGTAGCACCAGTAGCACCAGTAAAACCTGTTGCGCCAGTAGCACCAGTAAAACCTGTTGCGCCAGTAGCACCAGTAAAACCTGTTGCGCCAGTAGCACCAGTAAAACCTG
>Ga0136644_10001476_pt1 | contig 18643 bp, 15 predicted proteins | sample C_130820_EF_Meta_FD_94780 | JGI IMG/M metagenome (GOLD analysis project Ga0136644, IMG submission 94780) | Freshwater microbial communities from Lake Croche, Canada to study carbon cycling - C_130820_EF_MetaG (v2) (version 2) | ecosystem: Environmental > Aquatic > Freshwater > Lake | place... | reverse complement strand
TGCTCGTCGGGACTGGCATTTGATGCGCGGCGCTGCTGGAGAGTTTGATCGACAAGTTTTGAAACAATTGGCCACCAAAAGGAAAAGGTAGCGGCGACGGCGATCGCAAGGACGATGCCGCCTACACCGACCAACTTTTTCAAGTTGAGCTTGGTAGAACTCAATTTCATTTTCTCATTCCTCTCGATGGCATCTTTACTCCGAGCGTTGCTTTCAAAATACAGCAACGTCGAAGCGATGTGGTAAGTCAGTTACTTTAAGAGCGGTTCTTGCATGATGGCAACGAACCATTCGGCAGGTACGTATATTCCCGTTGATCCTCTGCTCGATCGCAATGCGAACAGCAAGACAGAAATATATTTACGATGCGGTTTTAGTTAGAAGTCTCGTAGAAGGTGCGATCATTGATCCAAATAGATTGGCGTAGTTCAATGGACACAACGAAAGAAAAGATCAGATCTGCCAGGACTGCAATAGCGCGCAGTGGATAAGAGCACTAGAATGCAGCGAAGATGCTTCAAAATATCGAAGGCTCGACGAAGTAGTGGGCAGACAGAAATGGCAAAACGTCAATTGATCGCCAACATTCGCGTCCATCATGGAAACAGCGCCAAAGACATCCTGCGTCTCTGGGGCTGCCGCTACGAAGTTGCATCGCGGCTCATCGCAGTCATGCGATCCGTTACAGGGCAAACTCTCCGACTCAAGGCCAACAGCCTGTTCAGAAGCCGTAGCTCCATGATCATCGTCGCAGCATCCCTCGTGTTTAACACTGTCGTGGTTGTTAACGGCCTTTGCATTGTGCGAATGCCCACAACCAGCCGATTGTTTCACCGAATGGCATAATTCCGAATGAGAATCATGTTGGTGATGCACACAGCAGCCAAACACCGCATGAACGGAGAATGCTATGAGTGTTAGGAAGTTGATGGCTGTGACAAACACGAACGAAATCCAGGTTAGTTTTGGGAAGACCTGATAGTTATAGCGAAAGGACGGTGCTCCCGCCATATTGATCGGACATTCAAGACGACTAAATCCAATCCAAAAGTTCGCCTTCTATAGTCATTGTTTGCTGTCAATTGGTTACAAAAGGGGCATTTCCACATGATTTAGTGATGGCCAGAGAGATAATGTCCAAGATGCCAACTGTGGTGAGCGTGAGTGGGTCTACCGTAGTAATTGTTTGAGTAATACGAGGAGACTTGTGGCGCATTGTATTGCGGATAAGCAATCCCGCCGCCGTATCCAGAAGGAAGTGAATTACCGTATCCATACGAGGGCAAGCCGGACCCGTATCCTTGGACATAGGGCTGTGCTGGTGCCGCATAATGATGGTCATGATGGGAGTAATGTGCTCCGTGGCCATACCCGCTGCCACCATATGAAGGGTACTGCGCGTTTGCTTGTTCCGAATTGAACAGCAATCCCAATCCCGCTAACGCCACACAAACTACGATTCTCATTTCCATTGCTCCTCAAAGCACACAGTTCTTCTCGAGTGGAAGGAACGACTCGCTTCCCGTACTTAAAGACAAATGCAGGAACTGTACCGAATCAGCAAAATAAGTTGCCAGTGAGGAAAACGAACAGGAATTGCGATGATTCTCTAAAGGTGGTCGTTCATGGGACTCGCGATTGTCATCACTTCGACTTCCGAGTGATCGAATTGAGTTGAGGGATGGCTTTCTGTAAACCCTCAACCCTATTGCTGACTAAACGTTAGGCTTCGAAGCGAATCGCTGCCACTTCGATCGATAACCGCATCAAGCGATCCAGACAATACAAACCCGTCGACTTTTGCCTTTGCCGCGGCCAATTGCGATTGTGAATTGACGTATTGCAGGTTCGATTCGAAGTAGGTTCGACGAGCGACCAACAATTGAATGAAGTCCATTTCGCCAGATTTGTACGCTGTTTCGGCCAGTGCCAAAGCCTCTTGAGCACTTGGCAGGATATCGGTTCCGTACGCCGTGACTGCTTCCATCGACGATTCAAAGTCACGTGATACGATCGCCAGTCGTGCGCGAATTGCGTTTTCGATGCGTTGGGATTCCATTAGGGTACGGCTGTACTCAGCTCGTGCGGCTGCGATATTGCCTTGGTTCTTGTTGAAGACAGGAATTGGTGCGCCAACTTGCAAATTCATCATGCCCGAATTGGTGCCGCTGTCGGTACCAGCGCCGAACTGAACGGTTAGATTGGGGATAGCTTGGACGCCATGACGCTCAAGTTCCGCGCGGGCTTGGCTGATACGAGCTTGAGCAGCTGCAAACTCAGGGCTTGCGCTGACAAGAGTAGCAGCAATGTCGTCCCATCGCATATCATTCGCGGGAACAGGGAAATCGCTTACAAGTGTCGTTGGTGACATAGCTTGCACCCCTGTGATCGCCGCAATCTCACGCCAAGCTGCATCATAACGGGCTTGAGTCTGGCGATAGACGAGATCGATTTCACTTCGTTGAACCTTGGTTTGCAACACATCGATCTTCGATCCCTCGGAGGCTTTCAATCGCAACTGTGCCAGCTCGTAACCTTTATTCATCAGGCCCTGAAATTCCTTGATCAGCGTAAGTTGCTTCTGATAAGCAAGGGCTTGGTAGTAGAGCGTTTGAATATCGGTCGCGACGCGAAGCTTCTGGGCTTCGAGCTCCTGTAACTGAGCCCGCAAAGCTTCGTTTTGTACGCGACGATTGAGTTGCATTTTGTTAGCTGTCGCGAATTCTTGCTCTGCAAACATCAGATGTTGATCAGTGCCACGATCGGCAAGTTGCTGCCCCTGGTAACCGACGATTGGATTCGCATAGAGGCCTACCTGTGTTCGATAGCCGGCTGCCTTTTGAGTCGTCGCTGCGAGTTCTTTGATCGCAGGATTGTTGGCAAGGGCCAGATTTACCAGCTCATCAACTGTGGTTCCACCGCTGGAAGCGATCAATGCACCCTGAAACTCAGTTGTCGCATTGGGATCGACCGTAGCGAAAACAACATTTGAAGTACCAGAGCCGGTGTCGCTCAGACCACTTGCCGCTACCACGGTTGGCTTCAACGCTGGCGACGACTCACTTTTAATCGTTGCTGGATTTGAAGAAGCAGTGTTCAAGCTGAAATTCTTCACAGGGGAATTGCGTGAAGGTGAATGACTCGATGCTTGCCGATTACCATCCATGGCGCATCCAAGACAACTGCAAAGCGACGTTAGAGCAAGCCACGGGAAGAGAGTTTTCATTTTACTAACACCAAGCAGAATTTAAGTGAAGGACCCAGCGCATCAAAAAACTGATGAATGGCCATTCGCTCAAATACGAGGGTGAAAAGTATGAATAGCCGTGGTCGTTGGACGCAACGAGCCATCGACAAGCGAGCACTTCAGTGTGACCGAACTAACATTGGGCTCTGTGTTGAAAAAAGCCACAACTATCGGATGCCGCTGCGATTCTACCGGCTGTGATAGTACCGCACCGACACTTTTGGCGAAGCAGGAAGGGCAATTTGAATCGTCGCAAGGTTGCGGGCTTTGAGTCGTATCATCGCAGGGACCATCCGTGGATTCGTCTGCGTCGTGGCCGCAGTCGCACGATCGACTCTCGCAATCGGAGGCATTAATCGACGCAACAACGCATCGAAGACACAAATGCGGGGGCGCAAGAAAGACCAACAGCATCAAGGCTTTGATCCATTTCGTGTATCCCTGCAATCGTCTTGCCACTTGAAAGCCTCATATCCACTCAGTTAAATGCCTCTCGGCACGATCACTATTCGTCTTCGGTTGATTTCCGTCCGCATCGTAAGGGATTTACCGCTTTTTTCGTGCTAACCAGTTTTGCGGATGAGTACATGTACCGCAGTTTGCCAAGACGGAAAACTCCACCACTTTCTGTCCTTTGTAAAACTCACATGGGATCGCAACGTATGGTTTGGATGGTGAAGAAACTGAAAACAAGAAGTAATAGAACTTGTAGAGAACTTTAGAAATGAACTTACCCGCCAAAATGGAAAAAACCTGGGGACTGTCCCCGGGTTTTTTAGCCTTTTAAACGAATTCACCCCAGTTCAAAAGACCTTTGCTAGTTGATCGGTACCTTCCCAGCGTTTCAATCACGAGCAGGCTTTAGGCAAACAGCCAAACAGCCTTACGCGCGGTCGGCCACTCATCCCCCCCGCCATTGGTCTCTACACAACCCACGATATTTGCTATTTAGCTACGGAATGACTATAAACTCAACCTGGATAAGCGTTTAGATCACCGGTATCAGCTTCTGGTAAGGTCTCACATGGGAATTTCCTCGTCGACGGCAGCTGGTCCCAACACTGGGACGGATTCGACCAAGGCTGCGTCCCAGTCACAAGCCATGTGGCGATTTCTGCACAATGACAGCGTTGCGATCCAAGCTCTTATCGAGCCCCTCAAGGAAGCAGCCCGGGACGGGTGTTCTTGCAGTAAGTCACAGTTTGTTCTGATCATGCACGACTGGAGCAAGCTCGACTTTAAAACGCATAAGTCGAAAATGGATAAGGTGCAACTCACGCACAAGAATGACGTTGGTTACGATCTTACTGCGAGCTTAGCAGTAGACGCATCCAGTGGAGCCCCAATCGCTCCAGTCGCTATGCAACTTCGCACGAACAAACGATTGATTAACACGATGAGGAAACGTTCTAAACTCATCGCAAAACATCTTGATCAAATCGAACCTGTCATGGCTGAGGTTGCCGATATGAAATTGGCACGCACCCCTGTTCATATCATCGATCGTGAAGCTGATTCCCTGGGGCATTTTCGACAGTGGGCGCCCCAGGGACACTTGATGCTTATACGATGCGATGACCGACGCGTGAAATGGAATGGAGAATCAGTTTTACTCAGTGAAATCAAGGAAAAACTAGATTCCGAATACCTCTATCAAGACGCTGGCGAAGCACTCAAGGATGGTAAGCGAGTAAAACGACAAGTCGCTGAGGTGGCGGTTGTACTAGATGGAATTCATAGGATACGTGTGGGAGGTGTACAGAAGGAGCGCACTGGAGTGCCACTAGCAATGCGGGCAGTATTTGTCCGCCTGCTCGATCACGAGAATTACATCCTTGCAGAATGGATGTTGCTTACAAATGTAGCCGGGGATCTTGCTGATAGTTCGACCGTAGGACTGTGGTATTACCATCGTTGGAAGATCGAGTCTTTCTTTAAGCTCATAAAAAGTTCCGGTCAGCAGATCGAGTGTTGGCAACAGTCCGACGGTATGGCGATCATGCGTCGATTACTCGTCGGTTCGATGGCTTGCGTTTATGTGTGGCGACTCCTGGCCGACGAAAGCGAGGAAGCAGCGCAGAAACGCGAGCATCTGATGAAACTAAGTGGCAGGCAAACCAAGCGTGGCGTGCGAGCGACGGCGAGCGGACTGCTTGCTGGATGGTATGCCCTGCTCTCGGTTTTGAGCCTACTTGAGAGCGGTACGACCGTAGAGCAATTACGCAAATACGCGCAAACCCATGCGCCACCGGGCTTTTTTGTGTAGAGACCAATGGCCCTGGGGGCGAAGGGGGGTCAAGCGGTTATGAATAGTTCTATATTCGCGAATATTAGTGTGGATCAGGGGTTGGTAGGAGCAGCAACTCAACACTCGCTAAGCGCTCCGTAGTTCAGAAACGGCTGTTGATCAGCGGTTATCAGTGATCATCAGCGGTATAGGCTGCATGAGTCACCAAAAATCTATAATTCGCAAGCTCGTATGGTTGCGGCTACAAATGCGTCGACCTCGGCCTCGGTGTTGTAGAAATAGAATGAAGCCCGAGCGCTGACCCCAATTCCAAACCGCTCGTGCAGTGGCATCGCGCAGTGATGCCCAACCCGAATCGCGACGGCCGATGCGTTTAAGTACTGGCCGATCTGGTCGGAATGGATCCCAGGGACCACAAACGAAACGATCCCAGTCTTGCTCTCGATCGATGGGCCTAAGACACGCAAGCCTCGTATGGATGACAGGCCTTCGATGGCTCGTTTGGCCAAACGTCGCTCGTGCTGCAAGATCGCCTCGCTCCCGACCCGCATCAAATACTCGAGCGCAGGTTTCATCGCTATGGCCTCGACGATCGGTCCGGTTCCAGCTTCGAATCGATGTGGCAAATCGGCCGGCACAAACCCAGCCTTGGTCACCGACTTGATCATGTTTCCACCCCCCAAAAACGGTGGCATGGATTCCAGGATCTCTTGCTTTCCGTAGAGCACTCCGATACCGGTCGGACCGAGCATTTTGTGACCGCTAAAGACCACCCAATCGGCGTCCCATTCGGCTGGTGAAACTTTGCCGTGCGGAACGCTTTGAGCCGCATCGACTAGTACCTTGGCCCCGACCCTATGCGCCGCATCGACGATGCTTCGCACTGGATTGATTGTCCCGAGCACGTTCGATACGGCCGTGAGTGCAACGAGCTTGGTCCGCGAATTGAGGATGCTCTCCAGGCTTTCGATGTCCAAATGGAAATCGTCTCGGACACCTAGCCATCGGATCTGGGCACCGGTTCGCTGGGCGAGCTGTTGCCAAGGGACGATGTTCGAATGATGCTCCATCTCGGTCAAGACGATCTCGTCGCCGGGCTTCAGATGCGTATCGCCCCAGCTGCGAGCTACTAAATTGATCGAGGCGGTGGTCCCAGGGGTGAAGATGATTTGGGATGATGAGTCGGCATGCAGCCAAGAGCAAATCGCCTCGCGGGCCTCTTCCATCGCCGCGGTGGTCTGTGCCGCTAGCTGATGGCCACTTCGGTGAACATTCGCATAATGGGTCCGATAGACGCGGTTCATGCAATCGATGACCGAACTGGGGCGTTGCGAGGAGGCCGCATTGTCCAGATACGCCCAAGGTTTCCCGCAGGGGAGCTTTTCGGAAAGTATGGGGAAATCGTCTCGGCACGAATCGATCGGGATCGCCGGAAGCGTGACTCGATAGCCCGTCAACTGCTTCGGGCTGGTCACGTCGGGAGCATTCGCAAGCGATGCTCCTCTGGCGATCGCCTGAATACGCTGAACCATCGAGTGGAGTCCGTTGCTCCGCATCGGGGTCAAGAACGACGTGAGCTTGAGCTCATCAAAAAACTCATTGACTCTGAACGCAAGAAAGTCGTCGGCCTTGTGGCCTGAATAAGCCGCCAGCAAGATCGCGACCAAGCCTCGCACCATCGGTGCATCGCTCGACCCGCGAAAGTGGATCTTGCTGCCGTCGAGCGTCGGGACCAACCAAACCATGCTCTGGCAACCCACAACACGGTAGTCTTCGGTCCGATACTGCGTTGGCAAATCCGGAACGGTTTGCCCAAGCTCGATCAGATAAGCGATCCGTTCCTCGGGGGTTTCCAGGTCCGCTACTTCTTCGCGGATATCGTCGATGGTTACCCGCAGACCTGCTTGGTTCATTGTTAAAAAATTCCGAGTTGGTCTCTAGCGTCTTCGGTCATCTTGTCGGGAGTCCAGGGTGGATCCATCACGACCTTGATATCGACTGCACCGACGCCGGGTATTTCTTCGACCACTTGGCGGCTGTTGGCCACTAGCTGTGGGCCGGCCGGGCACATTGGGCTGGTCATTGTCATCTCGACGTTGACGTTCTGCTTGCCCTGCTCTCCGGGTTGAATATCGACAACGTAGATCAGTCCTAGATCGACAATGTTTACAAACAGCTCGGGGTCGATCACCCGCTTGAGCTCCTCGCGAACTTTGTCCTCGGATATCTCGACGATGCCCCCAACAGGTTCGTTTTGAGCAGCTTCGCTATGAGCAACTTCGTTTTTGGTTGGTTCTGTGTTTTCAGACATTCTTTAGATTCGCTTCCTTAATCGCTCAGCGCTACGTAGATCTTTCCCGAATCGATCTTTACGGTGTGGCTGGGTGTATCTTCGGTGGCAGGCATGCAGACGGCTTTGCCTGTCCGCACATCGAACTTGGCCCCGTGCCTGGGGCACACTAGGCAGGCCCCATCGAGATGTCCGTCCCCGAGAGTTCCTCCGTCGTGAGTGCACATATCCTCGATGCAATGGACTTGGCCATCGATTTCGACCAAGACGACGAATCGCTCGTCGACTTCGAAGGTCTGAGGTTGGGCTGGACGAATTTGCTCCCTGGGGCAAACGTAATGAAATTCCGACATCTTGGCTGTTTCTTTCACTCGTATTGCCGAACTTGGCGTGCGATGGCTGCCCCGAGGGCTTCGCGAACGCTCTGGATCGTGATGCGATCGAAGATCTGTTGGAAGAACCCTGTGACGATCATTCGGATCGCTTCGGACCGAGTGAATCCTCGGGACTGGGCATAGAAGATCAGTTCTTCATCAACTCGTCCGCTGGTGCTGCCGTGGGTGCATCGCACGTCGTCGGCGTTGATCTCTAGGCCTGGGATCGAGTCGGCTCGCGCCGTATCGCTGAGCAACAGGTTGTCGTTGCGTTGGTAACCGTCGGTCTTTTGGGCGCCTTGGCTGACCTTGATCATCCCTCGCCAAACCGTGCGCGAGCTGTCTTGAAGGACGCTCTTGTACAAGAAGTCGCTGATGCAATTGGGGGCGATGTGATGCTGGAGTGTGTTGTAGACCAGATGCTGTCGGTCCTGGGTGAACATCACACCGTTGACTTGACTTCTGGCCCCTGGCTCGACCAACTCGACGCGCTGGTCGACTTGTGCGAACCTGGATCCCATGGCCGCGACGGTCCACTGCAGCTGAGAATCTCGTCCGACGGAGGCTCTCTGGTGTGCAAATTGCCAGCATCCCTTGCCCCAATCTTGGAGGCTCACGTAACGCAGATGGCTGTTTCCATGCTGGATCAGTTCGACTCCACCGCAGTGAAATCCATGCGATGCGGTATCGGGACTCGACGATTCAAAGAGTACTGTCGCCTCGGCACCTTGTTCCAAAACGATCAGGGTGTGGGATAAGTCGACTTGGCCATCCCCCATCGAGGCGTGCAGATGGATCGGCAGTTCGAGACGAACATTGCGAGGGACGTACACAAAGAATCCGTCGCTCCACATGGCTGTTTGCAGGGCTGCAAAGCGATCGCTCTTGGGGCAGATCAGGCTGTGGAGGTACTTTTCGACAATGGCCGAGTGATCCCTGGCGCATCGCGAGAGCGATCCGACAACTACCCCTTTGGCGGCTAGAGTTGGATTGAGCGATTCGCCGACGACGACTCCGTTGATGCTTCGAACGCTCGCTGAGACTTCGACACCCTCGAGCAACCGCACGGGTGCGGCTTGGGAGATCTCGACCGATTCGTCGAGGTTGGGAGCGAACTTGCTGAGCTTCAGGCCACGGATATCCGACCGCATCCAATTTTCATCGCGGGGGTTAGGCCAATCGAGGGATTGGAAAATCTCCCACGCTTCTTTTCGTTTAGCGGTCAGCCAGGTCGGGTCGATTCGTTTAAGTAGTAGTCGTTCGAAGGCTTGCTGTCCAAACGTCTCGGCCGAATCGAGCTTGTCGATCGTTGTCGTGCTCATGGCGATTAACCCACCGAACCTTCCATTTGGAGCTGGATCAAGCGGTTCATTTCGACCGCGTATTCCATAGGAAGTTCTTTCACGAGCGGTTCGATGAAACCGTTGACGATCATGGTGCTAGCCTCGGCTTCGGAAAGCCCTCGGCTCATGAGGTAAAACAGTTGCTCTTCGCCGATGCGAGAGACGCTCGCTTCGTGGCCGATGCTGACGTCTTGATTGAGAATTTCGATATACGGATAGGTATCGCTTTGGCTTTTGGAATCCAGGATCAACGCGTCGCACACGACGCTCGACTTGGATTTGTAAGCGTTCTTTTCAACGCGGACCAATCCGCGGTAGCTAGCCCGACCGCCGTTCTTGGAGATCGACTTGCTGATGATCTGCCCGGTGGTATGCGGAGCCGCATGCACGAGTTTGGCGCCGGCGTCTTGGTGTTGGCCTGCCGATGAGAAAGCGATCGAAAGGATTTCACCGCGAGCACCGGGCTCGAGCATGTAGACAGCCGGATACTTCATCGTGAGTTTGCTACCCAAGTTACCGTCGACCCATTCCATGGTAGCATCGGCATAAGCCACAGCGCGCTTGGTGACCAAGTTATAGATGTTGTTGGCCCAGTTTTGGATCGTGGTGTAGCGGCAGCGGCTACCTCGTTTGCAGATGATTTCGACCACGGCCGAGTGAAGCGATTCGGAGGAGTACATCGGAGCCGTGCAGCCTTCGACGTAATGGATGCTGGCCCCTTCGTCGACGATGATAAGCGTCCGCTCGAACTGCCCCATATTTTCGGCATTGATACGGAAGTAGGCTTGGAGCGGGAAATCGATCTTGACCCCTTTGGGTACATAGATGAACGAGCCACCTGACCAGACGGCTGAGTTCAGGGCGGCGAATTTGTTGTCCGTCGGAGGGATGATTGTGCTAAAGTATTCGCGGACCAGATCCGGATACTCTTTGACTGCCGTATCGGTGTCGGTGAAGATCACACCTTGTTTGACTAGGTCTTCTTTGAGCGATCCGTAAACGACTTCGCTTTCGAATTGGGCCTTCACGCCGGCGAGGAATTTCTTTTCGGCTTCGGGAATCCCGAGTTTGTCGAATGTATCCTTGATTTCCTGGGGTACTTCGTCCCAGGTTCGTCCTTGCTTGTCCGTAGGCTTGAGGTAGTAGAAGATGTCTTGGAAATTGACATCGATGCTACCGCCCCACTTGGGCATCGGTTTGGAATGGAAAATCTCGAGGGACTTGAGCCGAAATTCGCGCATCCACTGCGGCTCGTTTTTCATTTCCGAGATCTGCTCGACGATGCTTGCATCGAGCCCCTTGCGGGCTTTGAAAACGGCCTTACTCTCAGTGCGAAAATCGTACTTGTTGATTTCGCCGATGGCTTCGTGGGTCGTTGTATCTGTAGACATAGTATTGGATTTCTGCGAGGAACAGTTTGGTTCGAATTAAACGGCCAGGGATTCTTCTTTGGCAAGCATCTGTTGGTTGGCCGCGTCGGCATCTGGGTAGGCTTTGCGGATTCGGTCGTAGCCGTGGTCGTGGAGTTCACGAGCTAGTTCTGCGCCGCCGGTTTCAACGATCCGTCCTCCGAGCATCACGTGAGTGAACTGAGGCGGGTTGTGTTCGAGGAGCTTGTCGTGGTGGGTGATGATCAGCAAGCCCATCTTGTCGCGACCGATCTCGGCGATCGAGGCGCTAGCAAGCCGCACGGCATCGGCATCCAAGCCGCTGTCGGTCTCGTCGAGAATCGAGAACTTGGGCGATAGCATTGCCATCGTGAGAATCTCTGCACGCTTCATTTCGCCACCAGAGAACCCATCGTTGACATATCGCCGAGCGAACTCGGGGTCCATCTTCAACTGCTCCATCCTGGACTTGAGCTCCTTGCGGAACTCTCGCATCGGAATCAAATCTTGACCTTCCTTGCGGTCCGGATGGCGGACATTGGTCGCCGCGTGCCGCAGGAAGTCGGCCATCTTGACCCCGGGGATCGCTACGGGTCGCTGGAAGGCCATGAAGATTCCAGCCCGCGATCGCTCGTCGGCTTCCATCTCGGTCAAGTTGGCATCATCGAGCCAAATGGAACCCTCGGTGATCTGATAGTTCGGATGCCCAGAGATGGCTAGCCCCAGGGTGCTTTTGCCCGACCCGTTTGGGCCCATCAAGGCGTGAGTCTCACCGAATTTGATGACCAAGTTCACGCCGCGCAGAATCGGCTTGTCATTGACCGAGACGTGCAAGTTTTCAATCCGCAGTATATGGCTCATTCCAGTTCGCTTCTAAGGTTCTTATAGGTTTGAGGTTTGGGTGATTTGTTTTTGAGAGGGCTTGAATTGGCAGGAGCCGTGACCGTCGAGTTTGCAACAACTCAATTCTAGAGGTTGGCCAACTGCTTCGCTCAGGACCTGCTGCTCCAATTGGCAAAGGCTTCGGTCGATATCTAGGCTCGTCAGGTCCGGATAAGGACAGGCATGCACGGAGAGAATAGGTAGACCTTCGATGCTCACGAACGAAGCCGGAATCCGCCTTGCGGCCATGAGTCCGGCCAAGGACTTCATCCGATCCTCGATCGAACCCTCGGGCAAGAGGTCCCTAAATGACCGACCCATACGCTTCGAGACCCGCTCGATAAGCTTGACCTTAACGGGTTCGTTGTCGAGTTGGATGATTTCGCCCCAAAGAGCGACGGCCAAGTCCGTGTAGGTCACCCCAACGTGTCTCCATCCCAAATCGGTCAGGAAGTACGAGAAGGTTGGGCGTCCTCGCCCGACAGAATTCTTTCTTCGCTCTACATAACCGGCGTTTTCCAGACGATCGAGTCGCTGCCGCACCGCCGTAGCCGTGACTTCCAGCTTGTCGGTCAAGTCAACGACCGTCAGGCCCTCGTGGCGGCGCAGAAGATCCAGGACCAGTTGGTCGACTGGCCGGGTGGGTATCTGGTTGTTTGTGGGAGCTAAGTCCATGATTGCAAAAACCTTGCGGCATTCTAAAGCGTCCGCGACTCTTTCGCAGGCGCACTCAGTTATAGGTAAACTGGCAATTTTGACAAGCTTTATTGCGAAAAATGTCTAGTCCCTTATTTCGCGTGAGCCGGGACCTTTGGGGAACCGATCCGGCTTTGAGCAATCTTGGAAAACTGGTAAAGCGAGGGAAGACGGAGTATTCGGTCTTGATCTAAGCGTGGATTTTTTCGTAGTGTCGATTTGCAAATGAACCCGAACCAATCGATCCCAAAGGGCCCCTGCGCAATCGAAGGAAGATGCAATGGACGATTTGAATCGCAAACCGCGCCGAGACAAGCTCAATCGGCTGCACCTATTTCCGATGGCCATTGCCTTTCCGATGGCCATCGCCATGGTCGCTTGGTCGCTGCTGCTCAGCAGTGCAATGGCTCAAGAGCCACGCAAGCCTTCTTGGATTCCATTTCCGATGGGGCGCACCTCGGGCAATTTCGCACCGATCCAGCCAAACGGCAATCCAAACGGCAATCCGAATGGCAAATCCGAAGCGCCTCCCATTGACCCTCCCAATCCATCTTTGGCAAGACCGACGGGCCCACCTGAGGCTTGGCTCATGTGGGCCGACCCCTTAGCACCCAACACCCAGCAGCAGGGTGACTGTTGTTTTCGTCGCACGATGGATCTTCCAGAGCTCGAGCGCTGTTTTGTCGACATCGATTGCGAGACTCGGACCGAGGTTTTCCTCAATGGCCAAAGAGTTCGTCCTGCCAAACCCACGACGGGCAAGCAACGGATCGATCTTCAGTCGGTGGTCCGGCCTGGGCAAAACGTTTTGGCTCTAGCGGTACAAGCACCTGGGATGAGTACTCCGGGGGTGCGTGTCGAGTTTTACTTCAAGCCCAAGCAGGGCAATTGGCGGATGGTGGTTTCCGATGCTGAATGGAAAGCGTCCAAGGGTGCGCCTCGGAATTGGCAGACGATGGGCTTCAACGATGGGTCATGGGCCGAAGCGGTCGATTTGAGTCCATCGACGGCCGTCGCACCTATGGCTTCGACCGCTGCAAGAGAGCCATCAAGTAGGGATTCGGCAAGTAGGGATTCGGCAATCAGGGATTCGGCAGGTCGCTCGGAGGTTCCGGACCAGCTACCGCTTTCTGCCCAACAAGTTGCACAGCGAAAGAACCCACTCGAGGAGCGATTCAATATCGTTCCGGGCTTTTCCATCGAAGAAGTGGCTGATGCCAAGATCGGATCTTTGGTCGCAATGACCTTCAACGAATTTGGACACATCATCGCTTCGGTCGAAGGTGGTGGCTTGGTCTTGATGTACGACACGAACAAAGACGGCGTGCCGGATACGACCAAGCCTTACTGCGACCTGGTGGAGAATGTCCAGGGTCTCTTGGCGCTTAACGGTGATGTGTACGTCACCGGAGAGGGGCCCGATGGGTCTGGCCTTTATCGCTTGGTCGACTCGGATCGCAATGGGGAGTTGGAAAAGTGTGAGACGCTGGCCAAGTTCAAGGGGACGCCTGGAGAGCACGGCGCGCACCAGATTGCTTTTGGACCTGACGGATGCTTGTATCTATCGATTGGAAACCATGCAGGTTTGGCCGAAGCTCCGGCGGGCTATCAGCCGTTGATGGCACCTTATGAAGGGGATTTGATACGTCCTCGTTTTGAGGATCCAGGTGGGCACGCCATGGGGATTAAAGCTCCGGGTGGCACGGTGGTTCGATACGACCTGAGCCAGCGCACGATGAGTGTCGTGGCAGGCGGATTGCGAAACGCTTACGATCTTACTTTTCATCCCGATGGTTCGATGTTTCTCCACGATAGCGATATGGAAGCCGACATCGGATCGGCTTGGCACCGCGCCACTGGGCTATTCAAAGTCGTCGAGGGTGGTGAGTTCGGATGGCGAAGTGGGTGGGCCAACTGGCCGGAGTATTATCCGGATCGTCTGGGCTCCTTGGCCAACACCGGTCGGGGGTCACCGACGGGCATAACCATCTACAATCACTTTGCGTTTCCGGCCCGGTACCATCGCGCGATCTTCACGGCAGATTGGTCGGAAGGTCGGATCGTAGCCGTGCAAGTCGACACGCTGGATCGGGGTAAGGTCCGCGCCGAAGACTTTGTGGTCGGCACTCCGATGAACGTGACGGATGTCGAGATCGGACCCGACGGAGCTCTGTACTTCTGCTGCGGTGGACGCGGCACCGAAGGTGGCATCTACCGCGTGCGATGGCAGGGGAAGATCCCCGATGCGATTCGCAATCTAGGCGACGGGATCGCCAAAGCGATCCGCCAACCACAACTATACTCCGCGTATTCGCGACAAGCCGTGGCGATCATCAAGCGAGAAATTGGGGAAGTCTGGGATGAGCAAGTCTTGGGGGTGGCCTTCAGTGAGGAGAACCCCGCCCGGTATCGAACCCAAGCGCTCGATTTGATGCAATTGCTCGGACCGCTTCCAACCCCTGAAGTACTGGTCGAGTTGTCCGAGACCCCCAATGATCAGGTCAGGTCTAAAACCGCAAGGCTTATGGGACTTCATGCAAGCGATACGGCTGCGTTGGCTAGGCTTCGCGAACTTCTGGGGGATGAATCTCCTGAGGTGCGGCTAGCATGCTGCGAAGCGTTGGTTCGCAGTGGCCAAGCTTGTGAGCCGAGCGAGATCCGGCCTCTGCTGCTGAGTGACTCGCGCGAAGAACGATTCCTTGGACGGCGATTGCTGATGAACATTCCGACGAACCAATGGCGTAGTTTCCTCACGGATAACAACAGCAAAGTTGTGATTCAGTCGGCTCTTGCTCTGGTCCATCGAGATCGAGATCCGACCACCTGCAGTCAGGTGATGGACCACTTGATGAGAGTCTCGAAGGGCTTTGTAAGCGATGCGGACTTTTTGGACCTGTTGCGAACCATGCAAGTCGCCTTGCATGTCAGTGGAGCTAAAGGGGTCGACTTTCCCGAAGTGGGAGCATTTGTCGCGCAGGAATTCCCGACAGGCAATTCGACCATCAATGGCGAATTGGTCCGCTTGGCAACGTTTGCCCAAGTCGATTTGGTTGCCGACGCGGTGGCTTATTTAAAGACCGACGCGACGATGGCTGACCGAATGCTCATCGCGATGCACTTGCCGATGATGCCTCATGAGTGGACCTCATCGGAGCGGATGGCAACGCTGCAGTTCCTCGAGGGATGCCTGGGAGATCAAACCGGCGGTTCGTATGCACTCTATGTGATGAAAACCTCCGAATCGCTTGCGAATTACTTGACCGAACGCGAAGCGCTTCAGATCCTGGATCTTGGAGAACGCTACCCCAACGCCGCGATGGCCGCGCTCTACAAGCTGCCCGAGCAGCTCAGCCCCGATCAGATCGACAAGCTCAAGCGGCTCGACAGCGCGATCGATCAAGGTGGCCTCGAGGCCGACGTGTACAAGCGGCTCAAGACCGGAATCACCGCCGTGCTCTCGATGCAAACCGACGAGTCGGCCATGGAACATCTCCGAGAGCGATGGCGCAAGAGCCCCGATCGCCGCGCGACGATCGCGCTTGCTATGTCGCAAAAACCCAACGAAGCCAACTGGGACTATCTGGTCCGCTCGATGGGTCTGCTCGATCTGTTCGCCGTTGGCGATGTTTGTAACTGCTTGCTGAAAATCGATGCGGCGACCGAAGATGCCGAAGCTCTCCGCCAGGCGATCTTGCAAGGCTGCAAGTTGGTCGAAGCCGGACAAGATCCCGGCCCGGTCATCAAGCTGCTCGAATACTGGACAGCTACCAGCACCACAAGCCTGCTAGAACAAACCCCAGCCAATCCAGAAGAGCCAGCCAATCCAGAGGACAACGAAGAGGCGGTCAACGTCGCAGAAACGTCCACCGAAGCTTCCAAAGAAACACTCACCCCGATCGCCGCTTGGCAACGCTGGTATGCGTCCGCGTACCCCGATGCCCCTCCGGCGGTCCTGGCCAGCGAGACTGCTGACCCTCGCTGGTCGCTAGAGTTTATCGAACAGTTCCTCAATGGCGAACAAGGTCGCCAGGGTTCAACCGAACGTGGCCAGAAGCTGTACGCCAAGGCACGGTGCAACGCTTGCCACAAGATGAACGGTGAGGGAGGCGGATACGGTCCGGACCTGAGCAGCCTCAAGGGCCGTTTCACGCGAATCGAGACCCTCGAGTCGATCCTATTCCCGTCGCACGTCATCAGCGATCAATACGCGACCAAAAAAGTCTTGACCAAAGACGGCGAGGTCTACACTGGTATCCTTGTCAAAACGCCCAAGGGCATGGCGGTGCGAGTCAACGAGAACAAAGAGTTCGTGCTGGCAGAAGACCAAATCGAGGAAGTGCAAAACTCCAAGACATCGGTGATGCCTGCGGGGCTTCTGGACAACTTGACCCCTTCAGAGATTCGAGACCTGATGGTGTACCTCGGATACGTGCCTGCTGAAAAGCTAGCTCAGGAAAAACCAGCCGCCGTGCGACGCTAGAAGAGAGTTCGTCAGGAGCGGACCGGCGGTGGATCTGGTTCATGGCACCGGTCATTCCTGAGCGGCGTTTTTCCAATGGCTTGCTAGCTGTAGCTTCCATTGGCGATAAGCTTCGGCGAGCGATTCGGCTGGTTCCATGTGGCTGGAATCTTGGATCTGTTGTGCTCTACACAAAAGTTCGCTAGAGGATACCGGCTGGTAATGCTCGTTCCACCAGCGGTCCATGGAGTGGACCGACATCAGGATGCATGCGTTGCAAATCAGAGCGATGCAACAGAATCGATATAGTTTGCCAGCAAACACCTGCCCAGACTGGCGTTGTAGGATTTCCGAGACGACACGTCCGCGAAGGGTGTCGGAGGGGACCACTAAACTTTGCGAGTTTCGGATCCGCTCTTCGAGATTGAGGAGTTGCTCAAAGTCCACGGCTGAGCTCCTGATCGCGAAGTTCTTGAGCATGAAGTCCCTTATCGATGTCGCTACCTAGTTCGGTGCCGAGAATCTCGGATAGTTTGGCCAAACCATATCGATAGCGGCTGGCGGCCGTCGCCGGTGGGATACCGAGCGTTTGGCCGATCTGATGGAAGGTGAACTGTTCCCAGATTTTCAGCACCACGACTTCGGCTTGGTCGGTCGGGAGCTGCCGTAACGCCTGCCAGATCTCCTGCATCGATTCCTGGCTCTCCAAGGCGTCAACCTTGGGCGGGGCTGTGATCAAATCGTTCAGGCACTGAGAGAGTTTGGTCGCGACGCGTATCCACCGTTTTTTGCGCCGCAAGATCAACAACGCGTCGTTGCGGACCATCTGCAGAAGAAATGCCCAAGGGTTCCGGGCGTTGAAAAGGACTTCGATGTCCGATACGACTTTCAGCAGGGCGCACGCTACGGCGTCCTCGGCATCGTGTTGGTTGCGGGTGATCGTAGCGGCGAATCGAACCAAACGCATGCTTGTCAGGTCGTAAAGGCCCGCAGTGGCAGCTATCCCATGCTGCGCAATGGTCCGGACTTGATTGCGAACGGTTTCGGAGAAGTCTGTAGGAGGAGCCATGGTCTTTAAAGGATGCGCGATCCGGGCCGATTTATCTACAGATCGGACGAAATTTCTGGCTGCATAAGGCGATTATTAGGCGGTTTGCAGAACGCCGGACCGCTGATGGGAAGCCGGTGGGACCGCTGATGGGCGCTGATGGACCGCTGATGGACCGCTGATGGAAGACCCAAGCAGCCCGGAGCGGATCTTGGGGTAGTGGATCTTGCTGCGGATCCCGGTTTTTTCCCTTTGCGTCTTGGCGCCTTTGCGTGAGACTCTGGATCCCGGACCGCTGATGGCAAGCCGGTGGGACCGCTGATGGGCGCTGATGGACCGCTGATGGAAGACCTGAGCAGCCCGGAGTGGATCTTGGGGTAGTGGATCTTGCTGCCGATCCCGGCTTGTTCCCTGTGCTTCTTGGCGCCTTTGCGTGAGACTCTGGATCCCGGACCGCTGAAGTGAAGCCGGTGGGACCGCTGATGGGCGCTGATGGACCGCTGATGGAAGACCCAAGCAGCCCGGAGTGGATCTTGCGGTAGTGGATCTTGTGGAAGATCCTTCGGCTGTTACCGCTTACTGCTTACTGCTTACCGCTTACTGCTTACTGCTTACTGCTTACTGCTTACTGCTTACTGCTTACTGCTTACTGCTTACTGCTTACTGCT
>Ga0136644_10001474_pt1 | contig 18656 bp, 20 predicted proteins | sample C_130820_EF_Meta_FD_94780 | JGI IMG/M metagenome (GOLD analysis project Ga0136644, IMG submission 94780) | Freshwater microbial communities from Lake Croche, Canada to study carbon cycling - C_130820_EF_MetaG (v2) (version 2) | ecosystem: Environmental > Aquatic > Freshwater > Lake | place... | reverse complement strand
TTTGGCTGAAGAGAAAGCAGCCACGGAAATCATAACTAACTTAAAGTTGCATGTTCAATATCTAGCAGATGACAAACTAGAAGGTAGGAGAACAGGTACTAAGGGTGAGCAATTGGCCCAACAATACCTAGTACAACAATATATCCAAATGGGATTGGAACCAAAGGGTAAAGATGGATACTTACAAACATTTGAAATTAACGAAGGCAAGCAAATTGATCCCAACACTTCATTGGTAGTAAATGATAAAATACTTGATATCAACACTGATTTTTTTCCGCTGGCCAATAGTCCTCAAAAAAGCCTGAAGGGTAGTCCTGCCATGGCTTTGAATGAAAAAGGACAACCTTGGTTTGAAGACTTGAAAGAAGTCTTGGAAGAAAACAAAAACAATCCCCATTTTGACCTAGACCAAGCCATTCAAAAAGACGCCATCGCCATAGCCGGCAAGGGTGCTACTGCATTGTTTTTGTACAATAGTTCCAGCATTACAGATAATGTGCAGTTTAATAAAAATGACAAGAGCGCTGCATTACCCATTCCTGTTGTCTATATTACCAAAACGGGGATCAAGGATCATTTCTCAGATAATTCTGCCAGCTTTCATCTGAGTTTGAAAATTTCCATCAGCGAACGCAAACGCAATGCCTCCAATGTAGTGGGTGTTATCAATAATAATGCTCCAAACACCGTGATCCTAGGCGCGCATTATGACCACCTAGGGTATAATGAAGACAAGAATGCCTTAGATACCGGCCATATCATTCATAATGGTGCTGATGACAATGCTAGCGGAACCGCAGCATTATTAGAGCTAGCCCGTTTGCTCAAAAAATCTGCACCCAAGAATAACAATTATTTGATTATCCATTTCTCAGCAGAAGAGCTAGGTCTTTTTGGTAGCAAGTATTGGTTAGACAATCCTACAACTGCCATTACACCAAACTATATGATCAACATGGATATGGTGGGCCGTTATGATACCGCGCACAAACTCACCATTGGTGGCTTTGGAACATCGCCCGCATGGGGGGCTTATTTTACAGCCAATCCAAGCAACAATTTAATGATCAAATTAGATAGTGCGGGTAGTGGACCAAGCGACCACGCTAGTTTTTATAGAAAAGACATTCCGGTATTATTCTATTTTACGGGAAGTCATCCTGACTACCACAAAGCCACCGATGATTGGGATAAAATCAATTATGATGCCGAGCGCCAAATTGTGCAATCTATCTACCAATTAATCGTTTATATGGATGACAAGGGCAAATTGGCCTTTACCAAAACCCGCGAACAACAAACCGGCAAACGCAGTTTTAGCGTGAGTTTGGGGGTGATTCCTGACTATGGATATAGTGGAACAGGTATGCGTATAGACGGTGTGAGTCCTGGTAAGTTGGCAGAGAAAATTGGTTTGCAAGCAGGTGATGTTCTCTTGCAATTGGGGGAGTTTAAATTTGTTGACGTAAATAGTTATATGACTTCTTTGGGCAAATTTAATAAGGGTGATAAAACCAGTTTGAAAATCAAAAGGGGTTCAGAAGAAAAAACATTTGAGATCCAATTTTAGTCAATGAGCCAGATGCAGAAACTGCGGTTAAACATGGATGAAATCAACGAAGATTTCTTTGAAGACACGCGTCTGCTTGGTATTATGGCTCCTTTAAAAAGCTACCAACTTTGTTTGCAACTCAATGGTTTATTGGGTTATAAATTTAGGTTAAACACAGATATTGATATTCACGTGCGTAAGAAAGAACGCAACTATTATTTCTCGGTGTATCAGTCTTTAGAAACCAATAGTTTTTTACAGCACTATCTCTACCACAACCAATTTGACGGAGAATACCTTTTGCCAGAATTTAGACATATTGATTTTCTCTGGCTTATGAAGGGAGACTTTGTGGATGAGGAAAAATGTCAGTTTATTCGTCAAACAGTGAACAGTATAGCTGGCGTGCAATTGGTGGTTGAACTCACCAATGAGCAAATCAAGAATAAGGGAAATATGATCTTCTAATTCAAAAAAAATGTCATCAGCTGCCATTATATGTAGTTGGGAAACCAACGCCATTGCTTGGTCTCAGGCCATTCAACAAGAAGCTATTGCAAGCAGAAAATTGGTCACCAATCAAGCCATGGTATTGGCCATTGCCAAGCACCAGCCCCAATCTTTGTTAGACATTGGATGTGGTGAAGGATGGCTATGCAGAGCTGCTGAAGCACAAATTCCTAGCCTTATAAATATCAAGGGAATGGATGCCATTGATGCATTGGTAGAGCAGGCAAAAATCCTTTCTCCGCATTTGAAATGGGAACAAAAATCTTATCAAGACCTGATTGCAGGGGCAAGTCATTATCAAGACAGATTTCAAATAATCAGTATCAATTTTGCCCTTTTTGAAAAAGAATTGGTAGAACTATTGCTGCTAGCCTTACCCAATTATTTATTGGAAAATGGCAGGATCATCATCCAAACCTTGCATCCGCTAATGGCCTGCGGCGATGCGGCTTATGAAGAAGGTTGGCGTGAAGGAAGTTGGAATGGGTTCTCTGCGGACTTTAAAGATCCTCATCCTTGGTATTTTAGAACTATGGCTGCATGGATGAATCTATTTACCGCATCAGGTTTAATACTAGACCAAATGAAAGAACCTTTGCACCCAAATACCGGAAAACCCGCTTCTGTTATTTTTGAATTGGTCACTAGATCCTAACTAGTGATCACTTGAATGGTTTTTTCTCCAGAAGCCGTTAATCTGCCAATGGGTTGGGTAAATGAGCCAAGACCGTATGATTCCAAAACAGCTTGAACTTGGGTTACTGCGTCTGGCGCTACGGCCAATAACAAACCTCCATTGGTTTGCGGATCGGGTAATAAATGAAAAGCTTCCATCACGTTTACACCTGGGCCAAAACCCACCTGACTGCTATAACTATTCCAATTCCGGAAAGTGGCATCGGGCCCAATTTTTTGTTGTTGGTATACCCTGGCCGATGCTAAAATAGGAGTCTTGCTATAATCCAGTTCAGCGCTTAGACCACTGCCCTGGGCCATTTCCATCAAATGACCAATGAGTCCAAAACCCGTAACATCGGTCATGGCATGTACACCGGCAATCTTGCCCAAAGCTTCTCCTGCTTTATTTAAAGTGGTCAGTTGTTTGATCAATTGATCCAAATGTTCCGCACTGATTTTCTCCCTTTTAGAAGCCGTGGCTAGAATACCCACCCCAATGGGCTTGGTTAAAAACAATAGGTCTCCTTCTTGAGCCGTATTATTTCTTTTAAGGTTGGGTAGGTCTACTAGTCCGGTAACCGCCAAACCAAAAATGGGTTCGGGGCTATCAATACTATGTCCACCGGCCAAAGGAATCCCGGCTTCCAAACAAATGCTACGTGCACCTTCCAACACGCGTTGGGCCAATTCTGGGGGTAGTTTTTCAACGGGCCATCCCAGTATGGCAATGGCTATTAAGGGTTTGCCCCCCATGGCATACACATCTGAAATACTATTGGCCGATGCTATTTGTCCAAAAGCATAAGCATCATCTACAATGGGCATAAAAAAATCCGTGGTACTAATCAAGGCTGTTCCATTCCCAAGATCATAAGCAGCGGCGTCATCATTGCTGGCATTACCTACCAATAGGGCTGGATAATTCGGAGCTACCACGGCTGTTTTTAAGATATTGCTTAAAACGGCGGGAGATATTTTGCATCCACAGCCACCGCCATGGGAATATTGGGTTAAACGGATTTCAGACATTGCTTGTATTTGATTTGCAAATTACGGTCAATCTAGTCAATCAACTTGGAATCATCCAAACCAATTGGCCCAGGTCATAATCTTCTTCAAGGCCATTATCTACTACCAATCGGCCATTGGCCCTAACTGCTTTGATGATGGGCTGGAAATGAATATTGTCTTTTTTCAAAGATACCCTTTCACCTCTTTTATACAAGATTTGGTTATAGGCTTCCAATTGTGCTTGCATGCCCCCATTGGTTAATTCTTGGAATCTTTTATCCAAAGCTTGACAAAGCTCCTTGGCCAACTCAACAGGATCAAAGATTTTTCCCGTAATCTGTTTTAAAGAAACGGGGTTGTTTATTTGACTATCAAAACTAGTTTGGTTAATATTTATACCCATTCCCAAAACCGAATACTGCCAGATACTACCTTTTATATGGTTTTCTATCAAGATGCCCCCTGCCTTTCTGTCACGCCAATACAAATCATTTGGCCATTTCATCCTAGTTTCTACCCCTGCATATTGGCTAAAAAAGTCATAACAGGCCAAAGCGGCCATGATGCTAAGGGCAAATTGTTGGCTAATTAACAAAAATTGGGTATTAATCACCACAGATAACAATATGTTTGAACCTGAATCGTCTTTCCATTGTTTACCCATTTGTCCTCGACCTTTGGTTTGGTGATTGGCAAAGAAAGCTGCTCCGTGAGCAGCCAAATTAGCCTGAACCTTGTCAATGGCATAGATGTTGGTACTGTCAACTTGATTTAATATCAAAAATGGTTGTCCAATGGGAGTTTTAGCATTTATGGGTAACAAAGAATTACTATTTTTGACAAAGGTAGCACTCAAGGGCCATCCGAAGGTTTTTAGCAACTGAGGTAAACCAAGAGTTCTTAAGATAAAATCACTATTAAACAAACACAATTATTGGCAACGCTTTCTCTATCTAATAGCCGAACAAAACCCACCGGTAGCCGGCTTACCCGAAATTCAAAGATTTTTAAAACCATTGTCAAAGCCATCCAAGACAAAAAAGGCGAGAACCTGATTAGTTTGGACCTGAGAAAAATTGAAGAAGCTTCTGCAGACTTTTTTGTGGTTTGCCAGGCTAGTTCCACTACTCAGGTAAAAGCCATTAGCGATTTTGTGGAAGATCAAGTTGGTTTGGCCTGCGGAGAGCTTCCTTACAAACATGAGGGAAGAACCACCGGTCAGTGGGCTTTGATTGATTATGTGAATATTGTAGTACACATAATGCAACCTGAAGCACGCAAATTTTATCAACTAGAAGAAATGTGGAGTGACGCTTCTGCGCTACTACACAATGACAACGAATAAGCAATCATACATCATCAATTACTAGAAGGAATTAAGATATGTCACAGGAAAACAAGAGTCCAAAATTTAACATTCAGAACGATAAGGGCGATAGTCCACGCAAGGGACCTAAATTCAATTTGTATTGGATTTACGGAATCATTGCTGTGGTATTGATTACTTCCAATTTATGGAGTTTTACCCCAGACGTATCCAAAACCAATGAACTGGAGTTCAAACAAGAGATGTTGGTGAAGGGTGATGTTGCAAAAATTGACCTAATCAGCAATAAGAATGTAGTTAGAGTCTATATTTTAAAAGACAGTTTATCAAAAGCGTTTTATACGCAAAAGTTTAGTAAGAAACCTTTGGACAAAAGCAAGTTTGAGAATGCTCCTTTGTTTGAGTTCAAAGTAACAGACTGGAAAAGCTTCAACGATAATTTGAAAGAATTTTATGTAGCGCATCCAGAAGTAAAGCAAGTTCCTCCAAATATTAATGATGAGGGTGAATGGTTTGGCCCAATAGCTAATACCATATTCTCATTGGTAATCATCATTGCTGCTTGGGTATTACTCATGCGCAAAATGGGTGGACCATCTGGTGGCGGTGGACCAGGCGGTATTTTCAATATTGGAAAATCAAAAGCTACTTTATTTGATAAAGGTGCTAAAGTAAATATCACTTTCTCTGATGTTGCTGGTTTGGATGAAGCCAAAGTTGAAGTAATGGAGATTGTAGACTTCTTAAAAAATCCCAAGAAATATACTTCTCTTGGAGGCAAGATTCCTAAAGGTGCCTTGTTAATTGGACCTCCGGGTACTGGTAAAACCTTATTGGCAAAAGCCATGGCGGGTGAAGCACAAGTGCCTTTCTTTAGCTTGAGTGGTAGTGATTTTGTGGAGATGTTTGTGGGTGTAGGTGCCAGCCGTGTGCGTGATTTGTTTAAGCAAGCCCGTGAAAAAGCACCTTGTATTATTTTCATTGATGAAATTGACGCTATTGGTAGAGCTCGTGGTAGAAATGCCATGATGAGCAATGACGAGCGTGAAAATACTTTGAACCAATTGTTGGTTGAAATGGATGGATTTGGTGGAGATACTGGTATCATTATCCTAGCAGCAACCAACCGTCCTGATGTATTGGACTCTGCGCTCTTGCGTCCAGGCCGTTTTGACCGTCAGATTTCTATTGACCGCCCAGATGTGGTAGGAAGAGAAGCCATATTCAAAGTGCATTTGATGGCCATCAAGATTTCTGAAACCTTAGACATTCATAAACTAGCCGAGCAAACTCCGGGTTTTGCAGGTGCCGATATTGCCAACGTATGTAATGAAGCAGCATTGATTGCCGCAAGAAAGGATAAGTTGGCTGTAGATATGAGTGATTTCCAAGACGCCATTGATCGTGTTATTGGTGGATTAGAGAAAAAGAACAAAATCATTTCTCCAGACGAGAAAGAAGTGATTGCCTACCATGAAGCTGGACACGCAATTTGCGGTTGGTTCTTGGAGCATGCTTATCCTTTGTTAAAAGTTACTATTGTTCCAAGAGGTACAGCTGCATTGGGTTATGCCCAATACACACCCAAAGAACAGTACCTCTATACCACAGAACAATTGATTGACCAATTGTGCATGACCCTTGGTGGAAGGGCTGCAGAAGAAATTTTCTTTGGTAAAATCTCTACGGGCGCTTCAAATGATTTACAACAGATTACCAAGATGGCTTATTCCATGATAACCACTTATGGTATGAATGATAAGATTGGTAATATCAGTTTCTATGATCCTTCACAGGAAAACACTTTTACTAAACCTTTTAGTGAAGAGACAGGTAAGATGATTGATGACGAAGTTCGTAAATTGGTTAGTGAAGCTTATCAACGCACTATTGCCTTGCTCAAAGAACGTAGAAATGAGGTAGAATTATTGGCCAAAGAATTATTAGACAAAGAAGTCTTACACAAATCTGATGTTGAAGAACTGATTGGTAAAAGGCCTTTTGAAGAAAAGAAAATTTTAGAAGTGCCCATTCCTCCAACACCAGGTGAGTTACCTATCATTCCAATTGTTGGTACAGATGAAGAACCCATTGTTCCCATCAGCTAATTAGTGGATCATGGCCGATAACGCTAGAGAAAATATATTAAATAGGATTAAACAGGCGCTGAAAAAACCAGTGCCTGTTCCCTTTCCTGCCGTACAAGGAAACCAGTTTTTGTTTCAACCAGCTGACCAAGATCTAGCACTCATTTTTGCTGAAAATTTCACCCAATTACAGGGGAGGTTTTCTTATTGTGCCAATGAAACCGAGCTGGCGGTACAATTAAATGCACTAGCCACTCAGCGCAAATGGTCCAAAATTTATTGTATAGAACCCGATTTAAAAACACTTCTTTCAGTACAAGGATTTACCAATACAGATGCTATAGACCTAACATCCTGCGATGCTTCTATAACTTACTGTGAACAATTGGTAGCCAGAACTGGATCTCTCCTGCTCAGCAGTGGTCAGGCCAGTGGCAGAACGGTAAGTGTATACGCACCAGTACATATCTGTATAGCCTATACGGATCAATTGGTTTATGATATTGCCGATGGCCTCAATGAATTAGTTGATCGCTACCGTTTGAACCTTCCTTCATTAATTACCCTTGCTTCTGGACCCAGCCGTACCGCCGATATTGAAAAAACATTGGTAGTAGGGGTACATGGTCCCAAAGAAGTTTTTTGCTTTTTACTAGACAGGCAATAAACCGTTAGCAGTATCTTTAACACATGAACCAGACAACCGTTCATCAGATATTTGTGTATGGGTCCCTACGTAGCGGATTCAACTCATCGGCTTATGAATATATCAGCCGTTATTTTCAATTGGTGGCACCGGCAAAAGTGCATGGATTGCTTTATGATATGGGTGAATATCCCGCGGCTGTTCCATCCTCCAAAGACCATTTTTTAATAGGTGAGTTATATGCCATTAAACAGGAAGAAGAATTTACTTGGGCTTTGGAGCAATTAGATGAATATGAAGGCATCAATGAATCACATGAAGATTCTCCGGTATCTTTTAAAAGAGCATTGGTTGAAGTAGTCACTGCTACTGATATTACTACTGCATGGATTTACTGGTTCAATGGATCTATACAAGACAAACCCATCATTGCCTCCGGCGATGTCTTGGAATATTTGGCGGATCAGCAACAAACAAGAAAAGATGGACATTAATCCCGAAAAGCAAATTTATTTTCTGTCCGATTTCCATTTAGGTGCTCCCAACCATGCACAAAGTTTGATTAGGGAAAAAAAACTGGTGGCATTCTTGGACGCAATAAAAGACAAGGCGGCAGAGATTTTTATAGTAGGTGATATTTTTGATTTTTGGTTTGAATACAAAACCGTTGTTCCAAAAGGATTTACTAGGTTGTTTGGAAAGCTAGCAGAACTATCTGATAGTGGCATTCCCATACACGTGTTTGTAGGAAATCATGACATGTGGATGCGTGGCTACTTTAAGGAAGAATTCAATATCCCCGTTTATTTTGAACCCGAAATTATTGAGCGCGAGGGTAAACGATTTTTTATTGGCCATGGGGATGGTCTAGGGCCTGGCGATCATGGATTTAAATTCATCAAGAAGATTTTTAGAAGTCCCATTTGTCAGTGGTTATTTGGCAATTTACTGCACCCTAATTGGGCCATTGGATTGGCTAATTATTTTAGCCGCAAAAGCAGAGAAAAAACAGGCGAAGCCGATGCCAATTTCTTGGGCGAAGAAAATGAGTGGATGATCATTTTTTCAAAAGACTATTTGAAAAAAGACAAGGTTGATTATTTTATTTTTGGACATAGGCATTATCCTATTAAGCTACCGCTAGAAGGCGGTTCTTATTACCTGAACTTGGGTGATTGGATTCGAAATTTTACCTATGCCAGTTTTGATGGACATTCTTTGAATTTGCATAAATGGGAATAAGGAATAGTTATAGAAAAAATTTTGCAAACAATCATTCTAAACAATAGCATAGAGAGTTATTTAATGGTCATGGCCATTATTTTATTGGCCATAGTATGTAAGCGTTTGATCTCAAAATATTTTGCTAGCCTTTTGTATAAAGCGGTGGGTAAAGCAGGTAAAAAAATCAATCGACAATCATTTTTTGACCTAGTGGTACAGCCACTGGATATGTTCTTGGTGGTGGTGATTTCTTTGATTGCAACAGACCAACTAAACTATCCCAAGGCTTTTGAAGTAAAAGTCTATCATATTACCCTAAGGCAGCTATTAGAGTCCACTGCCAACGGCGTGATGATTGTATTATTCATTTGGCTTTGTATTAGAGTAATTGAATTTATTGCGCTGATTCTGGAAGACAAAGCCAACCTGACCAAAGATCAGAGTGATAACCAGTTAATTGTTTTTTTCAAAGATTTTTTTAAAGTGATTTTGGTCATCGTTGGTTTTTTAATGATTTTCCATTTCTCCTTTAATAAAGACGTAAGCAACCTACTTACGGGGTTAAGCATTGTTGGTGCAGCCATTGCGTTAGCCATGCGAGAAAGTATGGAAAATCTAATAGCTTCTTTTATCATTTTCTTTGACAAACCCTTTGTAACGGGAGACTTGGTAAAAGGAGGCAATTTTCAAGGCAATATTGAAAAATAGGATTGCGTAGCACCCGAATTAGAACACTGGAAAAGACCTTGATTTCTGTGCCCAACAAACAAATGGTTGACAGCATTATTGACAATATTTCTTTGCGCTCTCAACGCAAGGTAGATTTGAAATTAGAATTAAGTTTGCTTACAACTGCCAACAATACAAAAGCTTGGATGAAAGACTTGCGTAGCTTATTGCAAAATCATCCAGACATTGAAACCTATTCCTTATTTTTTGCCGATACGGGTAAGACAGTTCACCAGATTAGCTTGGAATATTTTACCAGGATGGAGCAAAATATAGAAGATTTTAATGAAACCAGGGAACAGGTTAATCTGGGCATTTTAGAATTACTAGAGCAACACAAAATAGAATTGGCAGCACAAAACACAGAAGTAGTTGTCAAGAATTATTCTGCTGACTAAGGATTAGGACTTGCTACAAGGCTGCAACTATTTCTCCTAGTTCTTTTTCCATATAACCGGTCTTGCCATATTCTTCTACTCTGCCAACTTCTTTACCATTGACCAATACAATAAAAGTAGGAACGGTTTTCAATTGGTATTTTAAATGCAAATTTTGTACAGCAGTTTTGGATCTGTCTACAGCAACCATGACAATTTTTGATTCAGGAAATCCTGCTTTGTCTATAAGTTTATAAAATTTAGGAAGTAGGTTTTGTGAATCATGGCACCATGTTCCACAGAATACCAAGAGGGAAATTTTTGCACCGTTTTTTTGAAAAGCGGCCACCGCACTAGCATCTGCCTCGCCGTATTTGCCATTTTCTACATACCATTGAAAACTGGAATCATTCACCAATAAAGATCTATTGATAATGCCTTTTAAAGCCTTGCTGCCATTGGTGTCTGTAAAAACCTGATAATTGGGTTTTGTACTTTGTTTACTAGTAGCACAAGAAAAAACCACTATACAAAATAGGGCAAAAAAGAGGGCACGTATCATGATGCCAAGTTGGATTTTAATTCCAAAAGAAACCCTTTGAATTTATGCAGCGTCTGTACCAATTGAGCCTGCGTATCGGCCTGGGCCTTATTATTCTTTAAATAATTCTTGGCGCCTTCAATAGAGAATTTTCTTTGGCGTAAAAGAAAATAAATCAGTTGTAAATTCTTGATATCTTCTATACGAAATAAACGGTCTCCTTTTCTGGTCTTTCTGGGTTGTAAAATATCAAATTCATTTTCCCAGTAACGAAGTAGTGAGGTATTTACTTTAAACCAACCCGCTACTTCACTAATGCTATAATACAATTTCTGAGCTAGAATGCTATCTTCTGGAACATCAATCAGATCAAGTTCTGTATCCATTTCTCTAAATGACTTTCTTCCACTCTTGCTGGGTTTCTTCTCTTCAATGATAAGTTCTTTGGGCTCTACCAACTTTTTTATCTTGACCCTAACGCCAATATTTTGGTTTTCGAAAACCATCGCTGATTCAGCTACAGGTGCTTCAAAAACTTGAACAGGTGGTTTTAGCGTAGATTGTTTAGCAACAATGCGTTCCTTTTTAGGCTTTGATGCAGCCGTTTCTATAGGAAATCCAAATAAGTCTAATTGTTGTAAAGGTACTGACATGACATAAAAGTAATACAAGTAGCCGGCCATTTTAACAGCAACAAGATAGTGGTGGAAAAGAAGGCTTTTACTGGGGAAAGCTATTGAAATCATAGCTTTGTAAAAAATGCTATGCTCCATATAAAAACCATCTGTATTTGTGGCGCCGGAACAATGGGGTCCGGAATTGCTATGGTGGCAGCTCAGGCAGGATATGAAACTATCCTTTTTGATTTGAATGTGGAAGTCTTGGAAAAAGCGGAAGCCAATATCAATGGCTCATGGAAAAATTTATTAGCCAAAGGGAAAATTGTTCAAGAAGACCTTGAGCGCTTTCAATCCAAGATTCGTTTCATGGATCAATTAAATGATTGCAAGGCAGATTTAATCATAGAAGCCATTGTAGAAAAACTAGTTGCTAAGACAGACTTGTTCCGAGAACTGGAGCAGATTAACCCTATAAATACCATTTTGGCCAGCAACACTTCTTCTATATCTATTAATCAAATAGCCCGAAACTTAGAGTACCCTTCTAGGTTTGTAGGTATGCATTTTTTTAATCCCGCTCCGGTGATGAAACTAGTAGAACTGGTTCAGGGAGATGATACCAATGAAAAACTGATAAGCCTTCTACAAGCCATTTGTCAGAAAATGGGTAAGACCGCCGTGGTTTGCAAAGACGCGCCTGGTTTTATTGTTAATAGGGTAGCCAGACATTATTATTTGGAATCTATGTGGCTTTTGGCAGCAGCAGAGGAAGCGGAGCCATCTTTAGATATTTCCGCTGATGATAAAACTCCTAAATCCTCCCTGCTTGACCCAGCTAGCATTGACAAAATTCTAGAAGCCAGTGGTTTTAAAATGGGCCCTTTTCATTTAATGGATTTAATTGGTATGGACATTAATTATGGCGTAAGTCAAATTGTATATGATGCGCTAGGTCAGCCTGAAAGGCTCAAACCATCGCCCATTCAGGCGCAAAAAGTTGCCAATGGGGAGTTGGGTAAGAAGAGTGGGAAGGGTTTTTATGAATACTAGTGAGAAGTGAGAAGTGAAGAGAGGAGGAAGGAGTGAGAAGTGAGGAATGAGAAGTGAGAAATGAAGAAGAAGTGAAGAGAGGAGAAAAATACCTTTTAGGTTTTAATGAATAAATTTTTGCTTTTAGTCTTATTTTTTTCTAAAACTACTTATATATTTTTTGACTTTTGACATTTGACTTAGCAAAGCCTAGCTTTGCTCAATGCTCATAGCGGTCAATGCAATATTTCTTCAAAAGGGTCAAATGGAAGGCTATGGATGGTTTGTGCAGGAGGTTTTTAGCCGATTGGCTGCTAAATATTCTGAACACAAATTTCTCCTAGTATTTGACCGCCCTTATGATGAAAGTTTTGTTTTTACCCCCAATTGTAACCCCATTGTAGTTGGCCCTGCGGCTAGGCATCCTGCAAGTTTTTTTTATTGGTATAATATAGCAGTACCTGCCGCTTTGAGAAAATTCAAACCAGATATTTGGGTCAATCCTTATGGTTTTTGCAGCACCAGTAGCAGTATACCACAATTATTGATGGTACATGATTTGGCTTATTTGCATTATCCCAAATTCATTGCATGGCATCAGTACTATTATTATAAATGGTTCACACCTGGATTTATTAAAAAAGCGACCAATATTCTAACAGTCTCTGAATTTTCTAAACAGGATTTAATCAACCATTTTCCAAAAGCGGCAACTAAGATTAGTGTTGTGTATCCCGCTGCCCGTAAAGGTTTTAGGCCAATTAGTTGGGAGGATAAATCTCAAGTAAAGGATGGTTTTTCTGATGGAAGAGAATATTTTCTATTTGTTGGTGGTATTCACCCCAGGAAGAATTTATTGAACCTACTAAAAGCTTTTTCGCTGTTTAAAAAATGGCAGAAAAGCAATATGAAGCTATTGGTAGCCGGTAGAATGGCTTGGCAATTTGAAGAACTTTTAGAGAAAATCAAGACCTATAAATACCGGGAAGATCTGATATTATTGGGGGCATTAGAAGAATCCCAATTGGCCCGTATTACGGCATCGGCTTATGCCTTTGTATACCCTAGTTTTTTTGAAGGATTTGGCATGCCCATATTGGAAGCCATGCAGTCTGGGGTTCCCGTGATTGCCAGCAATACCAGCAGTATGCCAGAAGTGGGAGGGGACGCGGCTTTATATGCGGACCCCAATGACCCTGATGCCATTGCCAAACAAATGCTCCTACTCTATAAAGATGAAAAACTCCGAAATTTTCAAATTGAGAAAGGGTTGGCTAGGGCCGATGAATTTAGTTGGGATCAAACCGCTGAACAGGTTTGGGAAAAGATCCTTACCGTAGCCAAATAAACTACTTGCAGCAGAAAACGTAGTTTTGTGCCAGTATTTAAAAATAGCAATATGAACAAATCAAGCATTTCCATTGATATTCACTTAGATGAAAACAAAGTACCAGATCAAATTAACTGGTCAGCTTCTGATTCTACCGCCGATGCCATGCAACCCGCAAAGTCTATGATGGTGGCATTTTGGGATGCCCAAGACAAATCGGCACTAAGAATAGATTTATGGACCAAAGACATGATGGTAGACGAGATGGCCGATTTTTATTACCAAACTTTTATGGGTATGGCCGATACTTTTCAACGTGCCACCCAACAAACTGAATTGGTAGCAGAAATGAAGGCTTATGCCAAAGATTTTTATAAAAAATTCAGAGACATTCAATTAAAAGAGAACAAATAAAACCTAGGATATGAGTTTAGAAACACAGGTAATGGACCAGATGAAAGATGCTATGAAGTCTAAGAATGAACCACTATTGCGTGGTTTGAGGGCTATTAAAGCAGAAATTATCAAGGCTAAAACTGAGCCAGGAGCAAATGGAGCAATTAACCCAGATACTGAAATCAAGCTTTTGCAAAAACTGGTAAAATCTAGAAAAGATTCTCTTGAAATTTATCAAACACAGAATAGGCCAGATTTGGCAGCTAAGGAATTAGAAGAGATTGCCGTGATTGAAAAGTTCCTGCCTCAACAAATGAGTGCGGAAGAACTAGATGCTGCTATACAAGCAATTATTGCTGAAACTGGCGCAGTTGGTGCAAAAGATATGGGAAAGGTAATGGGTGTTGCTAGCAAACAATTGGCTGGAAAAGCGGAAGGTAAAGCTATTTCAACTGCAGTGAAAACCCTTTTGGGATAATTTCAACGCATGGGTAGCATTGATGTAATATGCCTGATTTTGCTATTACTGGCCATTTACAAGGGCTTTCAAAAGGGTCTTGTGGTAGCAGTGTTTTCTTTTCTTGGCATTTTCATTGGGTTAGCTGCAGCACTAAAACTAAGTGCCATGTTAGCCAAAACACTAGGGACTTACACCCATATTGCCGCAGGATGGTTGCCCTTTTTGGCTTTTTTATTAATCATGCTAGGTGTTTGGGTGTTGGTTAGGATGGGGGCATCATTGGTTAAAGCGGCTTTTGAAATGGTATTCATGGGTTGGTTAAATACAGTGGGTGGGGTATTGGTCTATGGCTTTTTGTACCTAACCGTGTTTAGTATCCTATTATTTTATGCCAAACAACTACAACTGCTGCAATCTATTGACCTAAACGCTTCCAAAGCCTACCCTTATCTGGAATCTTTAGCTCCAACAATCATGCATTGGTTTGGGCAGTTAATCCCCTTTTTTAAAGACAGCTTTCAGGAATTGACCCTGTTTTTTGAAAGAATTAGTAAGAACAACGTCAGTTAACTCATTGATAAAATGGCTTATTGCCCCGTTTTAGCTTAAAATCTGTATTTTGCAGATGCAGATATAAATGTTAGCGAAAATGCTTATTAAACCTAGGCAATACCGTTACAAGAAACAAAAAGAGCTTGCATAAGAAATTATAACATGGATTACGAGATCAAACAACAAGATAAATTCAAATTTATAGAAGAAGGAGAGGGAGATCCTCTTTTACTGTTACACGGCCTTTTTGGTGCGTTGAGCAATTTTGCAGATTTAGTAGAACATTTTAAGGGAAAATACAAGGTGATTGTTCCTTTATTGCCGCTCTTTGAATTAGACATTTTTCATACTACGGTAGGTGGTTTACAAAAACACGTACAAAAGTTTATAGAACTACGTGGCTACAACAATATTCATTTATTAGGTAACTCTTTGGGTGGGCATGTTGCATTGGTGCACGTACTTAAACAACCCGAAAGGATTAAATCTCTCATTCTTACAGGAAGCAGCGGATTGTTTGAAAACGGCATGGGCGATAGTTATCCCAAACGCGGAGACTACGAATATATCAAGAAAAAAACTCAGGTTACTTTCTATGATCCAGCAACTGCCACCAAAGAATTGGTAGATGAGGTTTTTGAAATTACCAATAATAGGATTAAAGTGATCAAGATTATTTCTTTAGCCAAAAGTGCTATTCGCAATAATCTTGGAGAAGAAGTAAATGGAATTAAACAACCTACCTTGTTAATATGGGGAAATAATGACAGCATTACGCCTCCATTTGTTGGACAAGAGTTTAACAAGTTGATTCCGAATTCTGAATTGCATTTTATTGACAAATGTGGTCACGCTCCAATGATGGAGGTTCCCGGCGAGTTCAACCAGATTTTGGAATTGTTTTTGGATAAATTGAAAACTCCGGCAACAACCCTTTCTTGATTTTTTTGTTATTTCATTTGAAAACAGCACATGTTAGCCTCACAGATACTGCATTCTGGATTCCCCTCATTGCACCTGGAAGACAGGGTTTCATTGGCTTTACAGTTGATGGATGAGTATGACGTGCAACACTTACCGGTCTTGAGCCAGGAGCACTATGTTGGGTTGATAGCCAAATCTGATTTGTTAGACGTAGACGAAGATAAAACCATTGCCACTATCCAAGATCAGTTTGCGAATCTTTCTATAAAAGGAGAAGAACATTTCTTAGTTGCTTTGAAAATGGCCGCTGATAGAGAGGTTTCTTTGGTAGCTGTAATCAATGAGCAATCTGAATTATTGGGTGTAATTACGCTTTCTAATCTAATTCAACAATTATCCCATTTTGCGGGTAATGAGGACAAAGGTGGGCTGATAGTCTTAGAGATTTCAAAAAGAAATTACAGCTTTGGTGAGATTAGTAGATTGGTTGAAACCAATGATGCCCTAATTACACAGTGCAATACGTTTACAGAGCCCGAATCAGGATTGATAATCATAACCTTAAAAGTAAATAAGATAGAGGTTTCTGCCATTGTAGCCACTTTTCAAAGATATGATTACGCGGTACGTTATTATTTTGGTGAAGAGTCATACACCAATGAATTGAAAGATAATTACAACAACTTTCTGGCGTATCTGAATGTCTAGACAGCGCCATGCCATAGTACTATTGAATCATTTTCCAAAGCGGCTACTCCTTTCCGTTCTTATGTCAGTTTGCTTGATGGCATTTGGTCATTTAATGGCACAAGATGCTAATAAGGCTCGGCAACAATTGGATAGTATTTTGATACCCACAAAGCGTTCTGACTCAGTGCTTGTTACTGCTATTTTGATTTCAGGAAATAAGCGTACCAAAGAAATGATTGTCAATCGGGAGTTGCCTTTTCAACAGGGCACAATGATTGCCAAACATGATCTAGAAAGAGAAATCTTATTGGCCAAACGTCAATTGATGAATACGGCTTTGTTTGTTGATGCTCAGGTAGTGTCTATTCAAAAAGACAGTCTGGTAGAAATGCAAGTGCAATTAAAGGAAAGATGGTATTTATTTCCCTTGCCCTATTTCAAACTCATTGATAGAAACTTTAACCAGTGGTGGGTAGACCAAAATAGAAGCTTAGATAGGGTGAATTATGGTATCAAGTTTATTCAAAATAATTTTACCGGCAGAAATGACAACTTAGATATTTGGCTGATTACCGGGTATACACAGCAGGTTACGCTTAGGTATGATTTACCCTTTATTGATAAAAAACTGAAAAGCGGATTCAATATAGGACTGGCTTATGGTACACAGCGTGAAGTCAATTATGCCACTGCTGACAATAAGCAGCAATTTTTCAAAATGGAAGACCGCTATTTGAGAAAATTGATTAGGGCTGATCTAACTTATTCCTATCGCCCTGGCGTAAAACAAAGACATGCTTTTAGGATTTCTTATAATGACGAATCTGTTGAAGACACGGTGCTCAAAAGAACTCCTGATTATTTTGCCAACAAAGAAAAACAGTTCCGTTATCTAGACTTTAACTATCGTTTCAAATTTTATAACGCGGATTATAATGCGTACCCTACCGATGGGTTTTTATTTGAAGGCAATTTGTATCAACGCGGACTTTTTACGGCCAATCAACAACTTTGGATGATTAGTGCTAGGGCTGTTTATGCCATTCCACTCACTAAAAAATCCTTTCTACACTTAGAGGGGTTGGTACAAATGAAATTCCCGGTGAACAATGCGTTTACAGACCAGCGTTTGATGGGTTATGGTAGCATGCAAATGCGGGGTTTGGAATACAATGTGGTAGACGGCATGAAAGGTGGCATGCTCAAAACCACCATTCATCAGAAGCTCATAGGATTTGACGTCAGGAATCCTTTTAAGAGTAAAACCCATGATAAAATCCCTTTTAGACTATACTTGAAAGCCTATACTGACCTAGGTTATGCCCATATTACCAGCCCTAAAGCAGATAATACCTTGAATAACAAGCTTTTAAGAACTTATGGTTTTGGACTAGACATCATCTCTATTTATGATTTTGTGTTTAAGATTGAATATAGCTTTAACCAGCTAGGGAAGGATGGCTTATATTTACAGAGCAGAAACGATTTCTAGCGCTTAGGCACCACTCAATTACAGCAATGAAAGTAGCCATCTACAGCCGCGGTTTGGATTTTGAGCAAGAGAACCCGATTCAATTATTGTTGGAGGAACTCATGCGGCATGATACCAGTATCCTAATTTTTCACCAATTATTGGAGCAGTTTAGTTTTACGCCTCAGATCCAAGAAAAATTAACCCCATTTTATAGCTCTGCCAACCTGAGTAATGATATAGATATTCTCATTAGCCTTGGTGGCGATGGTACTATGTTAGACGCCGTTACCTTGGTAAAACAAAAGAATATTCCCATTCTAGGGATTAATTTTGGAAGGCTAGGTTTCCTTGCCAGTATTAGCCGTAATGAACTGTCTTTGGCAGTAGACGCCTTGATTAATAGGACCTTCCTGATTGAAAAAAGGACCTTGATTCACTTGGATTCCAATGAGGGTTTGTTCGGCGATATTCCTTTTGCTTTGAATGAATTTGCCAT
>Ga0136644_10001471_pt1 | contig 18660 bp, 26 predicted proteins | sample C_130820_EF_Meta_FD_94780 | JGI IMG/M metagenome (GOLD analysis project Ga0136644, IMG submission 94780) | Freshwater microbial communities from Lake Croche, Canada to study carbon cycling - C_130820_EF_MetaG (v2) (version 2) | ecosystem: Environmental > Aquatic > Freshwater > Lake | place... | reverse complement strand
CTTCCTTCATTTGGAAACTTTATATATATATATAATAATTCTACTCAAAGACCATTCTTGGAACAATATGCATAGCTTCTAGTTCTTGACTCCACAATTTCACTGCGTAAGGGATGGTTTTCATTTCAAATTGAGTTTGTACTCCACATGTACCGCAATGATAGATATTCTCCAAAGGATTTACGACTGCTAATGTTCCACAACCCTTACAGAATCCAGTCGTGAAAGGATCACTTACATCCATTAGACGCTCCTTGGTAAACATCGAGGCACCGTGTGACAGCATACAATCACGCTCCATCTCACCAACACGCAGACCACCATCACGAGAACGCCCTTCGCAAGGCTGACGAGTCAGTGATACAATCGGTCCACGCGCACGAGAATGCTTTTTGTCAATCACCATGTGCTTCAAACGTTGATAGAACGTGGGACCCATGAAGATTTCTGCTTCCATCATTTCGCCTGTTTGGCCGTTATACAGAATCTCATTTCCATATGGATGCATTCCTAGCTCCAAAAGTTGTTCACGAATGTTCTCAACATGAAGGTGAGAGTAAGGAGTTCCGTCACCTAGAGATCCTTTTTCCGTACAAACCTTTCCGTACATCGTCTCCATCAGCTGAGCGATAGTCATACGAGAAGGTACGGCGTGAGGATTCATAATCAAGTCGGGACGCAGACCTTTGGCAGTATACGGCATATCCTCCTCGTTTAGCATGATACCGCACGTACCCTTCTGTCCATGACGAGATGAGAACTTATCACCAATCTCAGGCACACGCTCAGAAACCACACGTACTTTTACGAACGGATACCCATCTGAGTTACGATCCTGCCATACACCATCTACGCGACAGTTCTCAGAATTTTTGTGAGTTGATGAAGAGTCACGATATTGATACCCATTTGCGTCATTTTTGATAGAAGTTACTTTTCCAATTACGACGTCATTTTCCTTAATAATCGCATTCAGAATGGGAACACCATTGTCTCCTACTGCGTGGTAAGAGGATGTCTTGAATCCACGCGTATTTTCACGTCTAGGTCTAACAAATTTCTCTTCTTTGCCTGATGCGATGTTACGGTGTTCTTCGTCTTTATAAATTGTGTAATACAACGTACGAAACAGTCCACGGTTGATAGCACCTTTGTTGAGAATAACCGAATCCTCCTGATTGTATCCACCATAGCAGCCAATTGCTACCATAATGTTATCTCCAGAAGGCATCTCATGAGTTTTCAAAGTGTGCATCATACGTGTCTCCACAAACGGACGCATAGGGGAGCACAGAATATAACCATTCTTATCAAGTCGCTTCGCGTAGTTACGAGCAAAGATACCCATTGCCTGTTTCCCCATAGCAGATTGATATGTGTTACGAGGAGACTGATTGTGATCACAGAATGGAATACTATTCGCCATATGTCCCATAATCAGCGTAGGATGGACCTCACAGTGAGTGTGCGTCTTTGTAATGTCTGCTGGTGTTACAGCCACACGAATCACCTCAGTCTCACATGGATCAATATATTCTAGATTCGACCGAATCCAATCATTCCAGTCCTTATTTTTATTTAGAGGTCCCTGAAGAATGATGCCATTCTCCACACGATACAGTGGGCGTACAAATCGTCCACTATCTGTCTCAATGTTAATAATGTAGTCGCGAATATTCCATGATACACCTGTGTGAGGATGTAGGGAGAAGTTACGCTTGGCGGCTCGAAGATAGTTATGAACAGCCGTAGGATTTTCGGTATACGCAACAATAACGCCGTTCAGTATAATCATAGTTCCACGATAGATATCCTTGATAGACGCAATCCACTGAAGATCGGGTCCATTCTCTAGTACATTTAGAACTACATTCGCAGGAGTGTGTTGCGTAATAGATGTCAACATCGCCATAGACTTCACAATACCAACCGAATGACCTTCTGGAGTCTCTACTGGACATACGTATCCCCAAGATGTTCCATGAAGCTTACGAGGAGCCAACAACTTACCCGACTTCTCAACTGGAGTCTGAATACGACGCAAATGGCTGAGAGTGGCAGAGTAGGACAATCGATTCAGTACCTGTGAAACACCAACCTTAGTTGCGTTTGACATAACACTTGTAGACGTTCCGAGTCCCTGAACGGTAAAGTTACCTGTTGCCAGTGCCTGCTTTAGTTTTCCTTCGATCGTAGACACCTTCAAAATTTTATACAAATTATTGACGTTCAAAATTTCTAGCGGGCGAGACGTTTCTCCCTTCTTCCAGCTATCGTTGTTCACCTCATGAACGAACTTGCTGCGAATGTCTTTACATACTTTTTGAAAGAGTTGACGGAACAAATGGGTTAGAAGGGCGCCAGTTGTCACTACACGCTTATTAGGATACGCATCGCGGTCATCAACATTAAGTACACCTTCAGACGCAAGCAGAAGACGACGCACCAACCAAGAAGTTAGAATCATCTTACGCGCATTCAAAACTTCATGCGTTGACTTGTCTCCTCCAAACTTTACATGGGGTAGATATTCAGTCTCCAACAGAGAGCGAACGTATCCATGTTTGTCTTCTGAAGCAGTGCCATACTGAAGATGATGCGTCAGATACGTGATCGCGTCTTCGCGATTGTATACCTTGATATCAGAACACTCCTTGAACGATGCGCCAAGGAGTTCCATATACTCGCCTGTAGGGCAAATCAGATTTGCGATTTCTTCATCTGATTCCATGCCGAATGCTCGGAACATCACCATCAGCGGAATATCTTCACGAAATCGAGGAATACACATCGTAAGAGGATATCCCATGCCATTAAACTTGGTTGCGATACGTACCTCAAGCTTTTTGGGTGGAGTTGTAAATGACTCGTGTAAAGACTTCATCTCTGCAGAAAATGTGAACTTTGCGGATGTCTTCTTGTTGAAGAAGATCATGATGCGGTTATCAGCAACTTTCTCTTGGCACAGAATCGTACGCTCTGAACCGTGAATAATGAAATACCCAAATGGATCATATGGACATTCGCCAATCTCATCCTTGCTCATTGGGTAATCATTCATGATACAGAGAGAGGATCCAAGCATAACTGGAATCTTGCCTAGAGATACACCCTCGAATACTTTGACCTGCTCATCATATTCTGAAAGAGTCTCTCCCTTGTAGGAACGAGCAGTAAATCGTACATCACAGAACATTTGAGCCGCATATGTAAAATTACGCGCACGTGCCTCTTGAGGAAACATAGGCTTGATACGTCCAGTGGCTTCCTGAATGCGAGGCTTCATATACGTAACGTTTTCAAATGTCAGTCGTAGTTCATATTTATATTTCTTTAGTTTCTCATCCTGTTCGTGCCATACCACAATCGGAGCTGTAGAAGCTACAATTAGAGGGATCTTGTTACGGATGAAGTCCTCAAAGGACTCGATTTGATGCTCAACTAGCTTAGGGATTCCCTGGCTTTGAAAATATGTCTTAATTGTTTCCCACTCCATGGTATTCATATGAGTATCGTTCAACGTAAATAGATTATGATTCGTTTTTAACAATAAGAATGGACGGCCCAGTTGTAAAAATTACAAAGATGGATACTCCTTCAAAGATACCTGTTAAACCCATAGAAGATCCCAAGCTCGATGGTGGAAAGAATACAAAGAAAACTACGAAAACATATCCTCGTGGAATTCTGAAGACGTCAAAAGTAAAAATTAAAGGAGTTTCGGATCCTGCGAAACACCCTCCTCTAAAAAAATTCATGAAGAAGCATACCATTCGAATGTTAACAGAAACTGGATCTCAGCATCGCAGAAAGACGATCAAGAAAAAAATCGATAGGATGACAGATAGTAAAGTAAAAGATATGGTAATAAAAGCCGGGTTATCAAAAGGGTCTGGACCATCATCCCTTCTTAGACAGATTCTAGAGGGCGGGATGTTATCTGGTTTCGTTTCTTCGGGTTAAATAACGAGAATGACAAAGGTATGGGGACCAATGGGCTGGATGACAATCCATTCTATTTCAGTTGCGTATCCTGATGCGCCAACCGAAAATGACAAGAAAATGTTAAATGAATTTATGGATTCGTTTAGTGCGACAATTACATGTATCAATTGTCGGCAACACTTTGAAAACATGTTCGCAAAATACAAACAAAGCGTTCCATCATGGGCAAACAGTAAGCAAGATCTATTTCTTGCTATATGTCGACTACACAATACTGTAAATAAACGGTTAGATAAACCAACTCCAAAAACAGTTGCCGAGTGTATTGCCTCTCTCAAAATCGCTACATCGTATACGAATCAATCTGAGTTTCGCAAAAGGTATATTGAATACCTTCAGAGAGACTGGAGTACATTTGGTCGTGGTACAAGTTATCAAGCTATAGCATTCAATGCTATTCGGAATATGGAAAAAATTAACGAAACATATTGGAACCACCGAGAAATACATTATTCTAATGTAAATTTCCCAGAAGCAGACGTACTTACATATCCAAATCAGACAGTCGAACAGAAAATAGTATTTCACAGACCCAATTTAAGAAATGTTAGATGGTCTCCACAGTAGTTAGGAAATACTCAGGATTCCAAGGTAGAGAAATACGTGGTTTCATTTCCCAATCATGTCGTTTCATCCAGGGATTACGAGTTTCTGAATGAAGCTCATCTGGATACAAAATACGTCTTTTCGCAGCTCGTAAAGAACTGTGTGGCATAATAAATTGGAGTTGACGATTCACATTAAAGTTTAGCTTCTTCGGATGTTGAATTGTATATTCGTCATACGCAACAATATCGCATAGTAAAGGAGCATCTGCGTAAGGATATACCCAATACCAATTCAGTGGTTGTCCAGTTTTGAAATAGTGCCACGTCCAATGAAATGTTTTCCAATATGCTTCCACAACTGGTTTCATATTGGTAACTCCATCTAAAACATGTAGTCCGTACTTATGCGAGAAGAGTTTTATGTCTTTCCCAAGAATAGCTTTCTCTTCGGGGCGTTTTCGAAGACCAATACGTTCTTTGAAAACTCCCATTTCTTTCGCAGCTGCGAAGTTTAGAAATGTATGTCTACCTTCTGATTTAAGAAGATCTGGGTTTCCTGCTTCATTATACGTATGAAGTGCTCGATCATATCCATCCTCACGCAGAGAAAACATTCCAAGATTTGGTATAAAATCATTACCAAAGCAGAGAATACCAAGAGCCATATACTGTTCAATAGGCATAGGAAGTTCTCGAAGGAGTTTCCAGATAGAAAGGGTTGCGAACTCAGCTTGTTTTAGTTTAGGATCATTAAACTCTGCGCTCTCTCGAAGAAGCCACATACCATGTGGATTAGAAAGAGCATGATGTTGTAGAGAAATAAGAATTAGATCTGCGTCCAGACCATAAATTGAAATGGTTCTACGCTGCTCTGGTGGCATCTTTCGAAGTTCATGAATGAGTTTATGCTCACCTTCTCCTGTGATTCCGGTTCCATTGACGATAGCATATGGAAACTTGGCTCGAAGTGCGATTTCAAGTTCACGCATATAAGGAGTATCTGGAGAGATTTGATTACGATCAAACGGTCCATGACCCTCTTCTTTAATCCGCATACGGCGGAATCGTTGTTGTACAATCTTTGCGTAAGGAACCAGACCATCCATGGCAATGACTAGTTGTTTAGATTTACAAATTGTATTCATGATATGCTCGAGTGCTTCTAAGATTGAATGAATTGGGTCTTCATCTTTTAGATAACGATGAATGAGACAGTTGAAATCGACAACAAATACATCGACTTCCATTGGAAGATTTTTCTTGACAGCTTCAATTATGCCTTTGTGGCTTTTTGATAGACTCGCGAAATAGAAAGGAATACCCATTCTATGTGTTAGAGTGATTAGGTTAAAACTCTTGGTTACAGAACAAATGTATTGGATCGCTGGACTTCTGTTTTTAATAGGAATTTTAGCATATGGTTATTCTGTATCATCACAAGTCAAAGTTGCTCCCTCTGGTGGATGTAATTCGTGCCCTAAAAATAATGGAAATGTGCCCATGTAGTCCAGATGTCGGAGATTGCTCAAAATGTAGAAATCCAGACGGAACTATTAAAATGAACACATCAAAACATGCGTTAAAGACTAGACGGCGAGCTCGATTTAAAAAGTCATCAAGAAAAACCTCCCGTAGAAAGTAAAATGATGTGGCTAAAGTTTCTTGTATCTGCGCTAGTTTTCGTTGCGTTCGTCCCCGGCGTACTCGTGACGCTCCCTCCGGGTGGTAGCAAGTGGGTTGTGCTAGCTGTACATGGTGTGCTATTCGCAGTTCTACACCACTATGTGCTAAGCGCCGTGTTTCGTGGTCTCAGGTCTCTATAAAAACTTCAGGCATCAAGTATAAATGGATATAATTAGCACACTTCTTTCAGTGCTTCTATTTGCTGCGTTTGTCCCCGGAGTTCTCGTAAGAATTCCCGAACATGGAACACGTGGAACAGTTCTTGTCGTCCACGCGATCCTATTCTCAATTGTAACAAGCTTTGTTATGAACTTTTATTGGACTAAGATACGAGAGCGTTTCGGAAATTATGGCCCTACGTGCCCAAACGGCTATGCGCCTGGATCAAATCAAGCTGGTCAACCTGATTGCCTTCCTGTTGGGAGAGCTACATTCGATCCTTCTGTGGCCATGATCTCTAATTCTCCCGCTACTAAATAAATGTGGGTAGGCATACTTCTAAAAGCAATTTTATTCGCACTCCTTATTCCAGGTGTTCACTTTACCATTCCTCCCGGGGCATCTCTGCGTGAACAAGCTCTCATTCATGGCGTAATATTCGCAGTTGTGAATTACTTTGTATATTTGTATGTTCGTCCTATGCTAGAAAGTTTTGAGAATCCCAGCACAAAAGTAGATCAACCGTGTCCTCCTAACTCTGTAAAGTGTCCTTCCGGAGACTGTAAACTAACAAACGATATATACGGTATCTGCTAGTAAACTGTAATGGATGATGCTACAGATTACTACCTCGGGATTAGTATTGTAGTGTTGCTAACATGTTCTCTAGTAGGAATATTGTGTAAGATATTACGGTCAACTAATGAAGATGATTTTGACGAATCATACACTGAAGCATCAAATGATTCCGTTTAAAATGATTATTTATAAAAAAAAGTTAATGAATCAAATTCTACAAAAGGTGCCACGTATTGCGCCTATTGCGGAATGCCGAATATGTTTACATACATTATACATATATAACCCAGACCGTTTTTGTTCCTATAACTGTAGACTTTATTGGGAAAATGGAATCTTTGGATGTTGATACTATCGTATACCATAATGGATTTCCCAAATATCTTACTAATTCTTGACAAGACGATTCGGTTATCGGTTGGCGTAGATAAGACAAATGAATTTCTTGTAGAATTTATGCGTAGAAGTGTCGATAGTGGGTATATTACAAAAACACACGCAAATGTCTATTTAAAAATATATGGATGTAAAATTCGTGAAACATGCTGGGGATGTGAAGAAAATCAACCGAATCAATTAGCACACATTGATCCGGGCGGTTGTCTATATGAGGAGTAAAACGGATGTATTCTTATCACTATTACACTCATCATGCGACTCGAATATTCAACAAGCGAATGTAAACCTGGAACTACTTTACGCAAAGTGTATTTATACGAAAATGATGGGGATGTTATTATGACAGACGAGATAATGTATGAGGATGATCCACCTTAGTAGGTGGTGATTGAATATCGTCAGAATAGATGTTCTTTGCTTCGGTTAAAAATTTTTCTGTTTTCTTTACGTGTTCGATAGCGTGATCTATAGATTTTTCAGCAAAAAATCCATTCCTTGCCCTAATCAATAAATAATCTAAATTTTTAATTTCACATTTCGCATTTGTTATAAGTAATTCGTAGAAAACACGATTCATACACTTCAATGAGAATAATTATTTACAGATGGCATATGTGGCTACGAATCTTCTGAGGGAATGTGAGAATGACCAAATGCGTATGGTTCAATCCTTACAACTAGCTGACGAATATTTGTAACCTGTTCAGGACCAAACGGCTTATTAAAGTCAAACTTACGACGAGTAAACAAACGCATATTTGCGTTTAGAATAAATAACTCATTTAGTTCATTGATACATCTAATATCCTTAAGTGCGTCATGAATAGATGTAGTTGTACCTGGCAGACGTTCGACATGTGCGATTCTGTCCTCAATGCCAGAATGAGTGTATTCAAATAGTACAAACGTGTACATTTGATTGGGGTATGCCATCGCAGTTTCAATAATTTGAGTGTACTTCCGATGGTCCATGCTATTGAGAACGTGAGAAATACACGCAGATACAGCCTTAGACGAATACATGTTTGCGCGCTTTACGGTAATGATTGATTGAGTTAGCATTTTGATTGCGTATAGGATGAACTATATCGTATAGTATGATTCCGTTTTAAAGATAAGTAAAACGGATTTATATACTGTAACCAAATAGGTATGAGATAACATGTCAAACACATACAGCAAGCCAATTATGATGGACGACGAATATGATATTAATGAAGAGGAGATTAACTATTCAGATAATAATGACTACGATGAACACTACTATTATCTGGATTACATTGAACAAACCTACGATTAAACAGAACGAATAAATTCCCAACGTAAATAATCACAAATTTTCTTCCAAATTTGATCGTGAGCTATTAAGCGATCACGACTTTTTAGCAGAGGAAAGTATACTTTGTATTCATCTAATTCTAAAAGCTCAAAGAACTTGTATAGAATGTATGAATAAGATAGGAAATTGGTGCGATCATCAGGACAGTACAGCAAAAATGGAGCCTGAATTTCCTGAAACATGGCTCGAATTTTTTCCTCAATTTCCGGGGTAATGGTTGGAGGCGGATTTCCGTTAAGTCTTGATAGGATGTGGGTGGCATGCTCGTAATACTTACTACGATTCAACTTCTTTAAAATCTCTCGCATACCAATCTCCGTTAATTCTGCGATATTCTGAATACGTCTCTTTTTGATTTCACAAATTACTTCGTGCATTACTTCTTCAGGAATAATAGTACTCTCTTTTGCCTGAAATTGATTTAGAATCTCATTCAGATGGTTGATCTTTTTATAGGCATAGTTATTGCGTTCCTTTGGAGGATCGCGAAATGAAGGAAAATCTGAAACAACCAACATATATTCTTCTGAGCCACATTTAGGGCATACAAGAATACCTTCTTCGGATAACTCTTCTCTTGCGATATTACACCTATCACAGTGCTCAGTTGTATGCGTTCGTTCTGTAATCTCTACGCCTGTATTTAGTTTCATACGACTCGTAAATTCTTCATACAGATCTTTCTTTGAAATAGAAGGAGTATCTTGAGTTGATTGAAGAAGATACTTTACAAATGTATTTTGATCTGCGGGTGTTGTAGACATCGACTGAATCTTATCTGAACTTCCATAATACTTCAGAATGATATCCGCATTTTTGATATAGTAGTCTTTTAGTGGATCATCCTGCGCAAGGCGTTTTTCAATTGTACGAAGTTCCTCTTGTAACTTTGTAGATTTGTAGATATCTTGTATATCTTCAAGTTCCTCTTCTAGTTCAACCTTTCGCAGTTTAAGATCGTCTAAATCCGCGTCTCTCATTCCAGATATGATATTCTGGTGAATTGAATCAAGAGTTCCAGATACTGTATCGGAAGCTTTTGATTTAGAAACACCATCTCTAGATTTCTTTATACGAAAAACATTATCCATTGATAATTCTTCTTCATCTCCCTGAAAATATGAAATACAAAAATCCAAGTCCTGCCATAAGTGTTGGAATCGCAGATACAAGCTCTTCTTTGTTTGAAAATGATTCGGTCGTTGAGGCAGATGCCAAGCATACAGATGGATCAACTTGTTGACACTGGCTAGAGGCAACATCAGCAGATAGATCTGTGTTAACAAACTTAGCATCACTACCTGCAGGATTTGACGCAGGACACGAAAGACATACGCATGGAGGATTCGAATCCACCATAAGAGATGTAAAAAGATGTAGGGGGTTTAATCCTTCAATATCATCTGCTACTCCTGGAATTAGACCATTAAAATCAGCTCCTAATTCGGATATAGATGCAGGTAATGCCGCTGCTCCAGATGACATGTTATTAATGTAATTGTATCTCGGCTTTAGGGTTCCATCCGGAGCGGTACACATTCCACCTGTATTCACAAAGTATTGGTTACCTAAAGGAGGATTTCCGGTAATAAGAGCCTCTACATAATATACGATCGCTGATGCGTTAGTACCAAGCTGACTAAATGAACCATCTGATCCAACACCCAATGACGATGGTCCAGAAATACCATCTGCGTAGCTATAGTCGGGTCCTAAAATCTCTGTTTCAACATTTGAAACATCTGTTCCAATATTCTCTATATCAGCCCATAATGAGTTCCCCCCTGTATCTGCCATTATTAACTACCCATGTTTTTTGATATACTCGATAGCTTGTGTACGATACGATAGATTTGTAAAACAACACGGCCTCTGAAGTAGGATATTCTTTGCTACACTTTCAACAGAATAACCGAATTTTATACATGTATACATGAGAAGCAAGAATGCGCTACGATTTATACCACATTGACAATGAACATAAATATTTTTACAGTCTTTCGATGCCAGAAATGTATTCATAACTTTTTCAAACTTGGAATACCATTTTGTAATATCTTCGTTTTCATCATCAATCGCATTGATACATGCGTAGCGATCTGACCATTCATTCTTAAACCATTTTGATCCACATTCATCATCTGCGCAATTTACGACATGTGTAATACTATACTTTGATAATGTACATATATCAACACTTTCAGCTGATCCCAGTATAATGCGTGGGTGAATCATTGCGAGTGAATCAGATCTCCAGCCTTTTGAATTTCGTCTGTATTTGTCCCAAAGTTGGTCCATATCTATAATATATAATTGCCGAGTAAAACGAATACGTTTTACGCAAAGTCGTATGTAGTATACAACCCAATACTATGGATTACAAGTCAGTTCACAATACAAGTTTGCATTACGCAGAGATATATAGGCGGAACAAGTTGATGGCGTCTTCAAGAAACAAGATAGGCAGTAGGTCGCGTGGATGTGGTTGGTCCGACAACACTTTACACGCAGAACGAGCAGTTGTGAAACGTTTTGGTGACATTTCACAACTTCACGGTTGTATTCTGATTGTCGTTAGAATCAATAAACAAGGCGATATTTTAGGATCGAAACCATGCGCAGATTGTGAAAAGTTTCTATCAAAATGTATGAAAGAATATGGGCTTTTAAAGGTAATTTATTCCTGATTAAAAGAGGGATCCAAACAGGGTCCCAACGACATACGCAACAGCTACTGCTACACCCGCAAGAATAGCTGCGCCCATATAGGACGGCACACCACCCGCAGTATATGTATTCGGAATATACTGAAGAATCATAGATCTAGGAGTGCTTAAGGAAATCAACATAGCTGCCGCAAAAAATCCAAAATACACCATGAAGTTTTTTACTGCGTATCGAACTGTGTTAAATGTATGACTCTGACTCTGTTGAGTCATAGGTTTTTGATAGGAGGTATTCTGAGGAGAGATAAACGGGTCTACACCACCTGTCACAATCGGTGAGAATGTCGTCGATTGAGGAAGGCTAGGATTTTGTACAGGGCCACTTCCAAGTAGATCGCTTAAGTCTGTCGCACCATCTGCCATTTATTATGAAGGGAGGATTTCACATTCAGCATCCTCCGCATGGTACTGATAGCACTTCTTGCCAATTTCAACGGTTGTTCCTTCAACCTTATCAACTGGAAGAGCTAGTGTAGCTCTATTTTGAAATGGCTTATGAAAAAGAAGAATCGCAATACCTAGACCTACAATAAACGAAAGCAAAGGCAAAGTTTCTCTAGAAATTGGATTCATTTGTGTTGAGATGCTACAAAATTAAGAGACGTTGATCCATTGGAACATGGAACCTCTGTTGTCTGAAACTTTACACACCCAGTTCCCGTATGTAATGACATATCTCCATGTGGGGTTGGAACTTGAGGATGATTACGAATAGGAGGTGTAAATACGACTGCGATAAGTAGACCTACTAGAAACCCAACAAATAACCAGAATATCGAGAACATTTATTATTATTATGGGGCTACTTGAACAATTTCACCAGTAGAAGCATCCCAATATAGAGGAAGAAATCCAGACGGTGGACCGCCTGATACTTGACGTATAGGGGCAATATAACACCTATCTGTGTAAGATGTTATCAAACTATCACCAGTTGCATTAATGATTATTGTGTTATCATGTTGTCCAGTATCGCCAGCATTTGTTCCAATCGCAATCGCATACTTTCCTTGGCTAGTATTTCCAGCATTCAATCCTATCGCAACTCCACAAGTACCTTGATCGTGTTCTCCAGCAGCGTATCCTATTGCGACTGCGTAATCATGCTGAGTATCATTTCCCGCCCCATTTCCTATCGCAATTGCGTTAGCATGTTGATCAATAGCACCAGATGAATTTCCTATTGCGACTGCACTATCAAGTTGTCCGCTATTTCCAGCTCCAGGCCCTATTGCGATTGCTCCATCAGCCTGACCAATTCCTGCGTCTGATCCTATTGCTATACTGTTAGATCCAGCAGTTCCAGGATAAAATGTATCCGCAGGACCAATAGCTGTCCATAAAGCTCCTCCTGTAGGACCTATTTTCAAAATATTTTGGTCTGTGTCAAATCCAGGTTCACCGGCTAACAGAGGTACTGATGATCCTGCCCAATTCGCAGTTGTATCACGACGCATTTGGATTTTTGTAATTGTCGGAGTGGCCATCTTTATCAGTTCTATCTACGAAATATTTAGGCTGATCCTCCATCAAACCAGTTAACTGTATTCGATGTTCCTGCGGCATCTCCATCAATCCACAAGGATACATTCTCTACTCCAGTTCCAGAGTTGCCTCCATCAATTCCAGTTATATGAAGAGGAGTAGGTCCTCTTCCGTCAAACGGACAACTACACGTAGGAATATAGGTTAGTTGTTGAAAATCTGGAAGACAATTTATACTCGCATAGATAGAATTATTATTGACAGTTACGCCTTTCTTGTATTCGACTTTTACTACAGAAGCTTCTGCTAGAGTGCGTCGTTTGTTCGTATAGGATTGTGCGCTCATTTACTTTCACCCGCGGGAATTCTAAGCTTACGTCTAACCTTAACGGTTGGTATTGGTAAAACTTCAATAGGTTGAGATTTCATAGCTTCAAATTGCTGACGCGCCTGATCTACGGGAATGCCCCTGTACACCATCTCCAGTTTCAATTTGAGGAATTTGTCCATAATCTAAGGAAGGAACATTTCTCACAGCATTATGCCACGTATTAGGTTCAAATTTAACCTTTTGTAATTCAGGAGGAGTCGCAGTTCCATGACTCGCATATAAAAAGTACCCAAACGAGCCTACGACACATACCAATAGTATGATGTTAAACCACATCGAAAATATTGAATCTCGAACCGACCGTACCCATAACAGATTATTTTCGATTTGAGATGACGTGTCTTTTACCAAATGAAACATCTTACTGAAACATAAGAAGATTCAATGGTATCTTTAACCACAGTCTATGGTATATCCATTCTTTTGACAAGTTTAGCAGGGATGGGATCTGCTTTTGTTGGGAACAAAATTTATCCTCTAAAGGGAGGTGCAGTAGAACTTCCACCAACTCCCGCCGATGTTAAGAAAGCTACTGAGGAAGCAGATAAGGCAGCAAGCGATGCCGCAGTAAAAGCTGCGAAACTAGCTGCGGCCGATCTATATGAAGTTAAGAAGGCTCAGCAAGCTGAGGAACCCCCGCCTACACCTGCCCCTCAACCCATACCCGAACCTCTATCAGAGGAAACTCCTGCGCCCATAAACGTAAATACTCTAGAAGAATCGATTAAATCTGGGTTTAATATGGATGACGAGTTTGCCGCAAATGTTGTAGACTTTATCAAAACTCCTGTAATAGAATGGACATCTATCGCAGGAAGCCCTCAGGAACTAAGACGTAAATTTATGAAAGCACTCACTCACCCAAATCTAAATAAATGCCCTGCGAAACTTCTGGATCTATGTAAGATCGTAAACATCAAGTATTCGAACATGAAAGATTTTATTGAGAATAATCCGTACATACCTTATGAAGATCAAACAAAGGACGCGCTAGATCTTCTTTCCAGCACTGAGTAAATGTAACGTTCAACTTTTTAAGAATTATATCAATGTACTCGTTGGTTGAATCGTGTGTACAAAATGTAACCTTATCTGTCTTGCTCTCAAGAAGAATGCGAATAACTTCGTATTGTTCTTGTGGAGGTATTTTTAGCATACATATTGTGAGAGGTGTATTCTTATACATAAGATGTTCTCGAATAACATCCATTGACTAATGTTGTTAAAAGATTGTTAAAACGCATTGAGAGGCTGGGCATACGGGTTCTCTCCGAACGCCTTGAGAATGCTAGGGTGATTTCTCTGAGTGTGAATATCCTCCTGTAGAGGCTGATTAAATTTGTATGAACCAAGATGTTCGGCGCTCGCTGCGTTAGCCGACATTCCTGCGTTGAATCGTGTGGCATCAATGATTGCCTGTTCATTACGATTGGAAGCTGCGTTAAAGTTCTCGGGACCAATCGACACACCAGTTCCCTGGGCACCAGCAGGTCCAGGGCGTCCCTCTGCGGTGAGTCTCATGAACTCTGCGTAGGGCTCAGTAAACGCACGAACATATGGAGCTAGAATAGCGATTGTACCACCTACAGATCCAAAGTATTCTTTTTCGGTTGTCTCACGTGCCTGTGCCTTCATGGGCTGCTCAGAATAAATTCGGGGAGCAGTTTGAGCACCTACGGCAGTATTCACACGGTCCATTCCTAGAACGACAAACCGATCGGGTTTATTCTTTTTTACATCAGCCTGGATACCCGACATAGTTACTGAGTGTGCGCCAGGAATTACAGGAGGCTCATAGGACAACTTTGGGTTTGTCACTACGCGTGTCTCATCCGTGGTTCTTGGCAGTGCGAAGTCCCGAAGCTGTTCCTGTTGAAATCCGCCACTAGGAATATTGGTATATCCATCATTCGCACCAGGACCTACCTGTACTTGATCAATAGGAAACACATTCTTCATGTTCTGGCCACTGACCATACGAGACTGTTCAAAATCTGTCTCTACTTGGTTTCCAAAAGGCTTTCCAGATCCCGACTTAGCATCAAAAAATGACTTCACCTCACGCTTTTGGAAGTATTCTTTGCCTGCTCCTGTATGTGTGTCCAAAACCTGGTCTGTTGCGCCCGAGTACATACTTTGGGTTTGGCGAGCTCCAAAAAATGGTACTTCATTATTATGACCTTTGTGATCTTGCGAGTGTTGAACATCGTCTTGAATCTGTTGTGTTGGTCTAGGTTCTCCTAGAGTAAAGTTTTCTACAGCCACCGTAGGATCTCTGCTAGGAGGTTGGTCTTTTGTTAACATATAACCGACTGCTCCAAGCCCAACTAAAAGTGCTAGCTCGATCATCTTTGTATTTGCTGATTACTTTTTCTTGTCTCTCGCAGACTCAATTTTTATAGTGTATGATGCCACTGTCTGGGGTCTATGGTGAAGCCATGTCATATTACGGTGAGTCTGATCAGTTTCAGACGGAGGAGCAGGCTGATACGCAGGAGCGAACGGTACATCGTCAGGAACATATACGGAACGCTTGGTAGGTGTGTCTAACGCATAGTTACTCATTTGCTATTCTTAGATATCCTTTTTGAGTTGGGCAATCGTCGGAATACCATGCGAACTTGCATTCCACTCTGACCATCCTGTGCGATTAAATGCGTCTACAGTCATACGGCTTAGCATGCCCTTATATTTGTCTACCAGTCTGTTAAATGATCCAGTATCTGTTCCAGGTACCGGGAGAGGGAACTTCATGTTCTTATTGCCAGGTTTTGCGCCATAGCAATTGACTCCAAATTTATTCGAAGGATTGAAATATCCACCATTCACGCCAGGTCTTCCACAAGTAGTTCTTTTAGTAGCATCAGCTTCCTGCTGTAGAAGCTCCCATGTAGCCTGTTGAGTCGGGAATAATGCCATTCCACCTTGTGTCCAACCATATCCACACCATTCTCCACCTGCGGAATAAGCGTCATTTACCTGATCATATGTTGCTAGATCTGCGCCATACGCTGCGCAAACAGCTGGAGCATCGTCATAAGTGTAATCATTTCCGCTTACAAAAAATACTTCCTTCTTCTCTAGAGATTGAGGAGTAATTGGAATAGCTTCGGCAGGAGCAGGTGCTTTCTCATAGAAGCCAATGTCTAACTCATTCCCTTTAGACTTAAAAGTTAACACTCCCATTTTAAAAAGTACAAACCCGAGTAGCCCAACCAAAAGTAGAACTACCATAAGAGATAGTACACTCCCTGTAGACACCAAAACTATGACGGATAGGAGAGCTAATCCCGCCATAGATACGATAAGTATTGTTGGAATGGGAAACATCTTTGTTAATTCTCTAGGCGATAATAAATCAGTAATCTCATTTTGTTTGATATAGGAAACTGCTTGGGTCCATGCTCTTGAACTTGTCTATCATTTAGTGTATACCATGATGAACCTGGAGGCATATTTCTGCCATACCCCCACCAATGCATTCCATTGTAACAGCTTACAGAAATTAGAGCATACTGGTGATTGTTTAACGCAAGAATGCTTGAATAATCTACGGATCCTTCGGTAGGGATCATATGAAACAACATGACTTTTGGAAAAGATCCAATTAGTTGTTGCTTTTTACAACCAGTTTTCTTACACTTTTCACATTTCCATTCGTCAATTGTATGTTCCTGAACTGCTTCTGCGATACAATTAATCATAGGTCTATTTTTTTCATTGCTTGAAATGGGAAATTCAATAACAGAATCTTCTTTAAGCTCTCTTGTATCACAGTTGATACATGTAATTGAATCCGCAATTTTGAATCGCATAAGTTCGTCTACAAATGGAAGCTTATCGCATAAATACTGAAGTAATTCATGTGTGTCTCCAATACCATTTCCTGCTGGCATAGTATCCGTTCGTACTACATCGAAGAATTGTTTTAGACCATCTTCGCCTTTTGACTTCCAAATTTTACAAAGACATTCGTCAATAATGTTGTCTTTGTCAAACGTTTCTTTGTCGTATCGCTCTTGAACTTCGGGGATTCGCAATATTGCCTGAATACATGTATTCACCCAACAACTTCCTCGAAAATTATTTAGACCAAACATTCTTGTGTTAATGCTGGAATTTAGAGAAGTCTGTTAAAAAGGGTTGCGGTTCGTTTTCCTCCATGGGAAATGCTTTTTCTAAATCAGGATTGTATTGATACGGTTCATCATCTCTGCTATCATCAGATGAGTGTTTTCCACTTTTATGTTTGGTGGGTTTCTTTCCAGGAACAGGTGTTACTTCAGGACCATAAATATCGGGATATGTATCTTCACTGTCATCACCTTTCCCTTTCGCAGGAGCAGGAACTGGTTCTGCTAGTTTCGGGGCTTTAGGACCATAAATAGGTGCCTCATAAGGGTCTTTGGACTTGGGCTTTGTACCCTTTGTTCCAAACGTGCTCAAAGTAGACAACAAATCTTTATTTGTCATCTTTTCTACGGGCTTAGCAGTATAAAACACAATAATTAAAAGTGCGATTCCAAGCAATACCCAGGTGTATTCCATTCTTCTCTTTGTTCAAAGCAAACAAATGCCTCGTACTAAAACACACAAGCAATCGAAGAGAAATCGTCGTCGGACTCTGCGAAGAAAGCGTAAAGGTGGATCAAATTCTCAGGCATTAATTCCGCCTACGTCTGCGTTTAAAAATTACCCCGTTAACTCAGATAACGCATGGCATAAAATAGCCTGAACTTCTTACAAAGATGCTTCAAGGATATAAGCCAGGAGTTGGTATATGTAATTTGGGATATAACTATAAGAACAGGGGGTCACCCGGAGATACTGGTCCAACTGGTTATACGGGTCGCGATGGAACATCATCGCTAACAGGCGCAACCGGCTACACAGGCTACACGGGCTATACAGGCTACACCGGTCCTGATGGTCAAGCATTTAACACAGGAGCAACTGGCTACACAGGTTCTACTGGTCCTACAGGTTTTACGGGATATACTGGAAATACGGGTCCTACAGGTTTTACGGGATATACTGGAAATACGGGTCCTACAGGTTTTACGGGATATACTGGAAATACCGGTTCTACCGGTCCTACAGGTTACACGGGTTACACTGGATACACAGGTTATACTGGATATACTGGATATACAGGAGATACGGGTCCTACGGGTCCTACGGGTCCTACAGGTTATACGGGTTATACCGGTTACACTGGAGATACAGGTACTACAGGGTATACGGGTTATACGGGTTATACGGGTTATACGGGTTATACGGGTTATACGGGTTATACGGGTTATACTGGAGATACTGGAGATACAGGTCCTACAGGTGATACAGGGT
>Ga0136644_10001470_pt1 | contig 18665 bp, 14 predicted proteins | sample C_130820_EF_Meta_FD_94780 | JGI IMG/M metagenome (GOLD analysis project Ga0136644, IMG submission 94780) | Freshwater microbial communities from Lake Croche, Canada to study carbon cycling - C_130820_EF_MetaG (v2) (version 2) | ecosystem: Environmental > Aquatic > Freshwater > Lake | place... | reverse complement strand
CTCTCCCACCATCATTTTCATGAATTTCTGCTGGGTCAATTCTAAAATGGAAAGGAATAAAAAGATGGCGTGGATCTTGTCTTGGCAGTCTTCAAATACTTTTTCAAAAGCAACCGTTTTTTCCTTTTGAACAAAGGTCAGCATATAGTCACGGCTACCTTCCATAGTATGGTTGTAGCGTACAACGGTATGCACGGGTTTGTTCTGTCTTTCTTGTACCCTAAGCATTACTTTTTCAAAAGCCTTCATCAGCTTGAATAAAGTAATATTTTGGATCTCGGTGCCTTCAGAAGCTTCTTCACCAATTTCGGCAATTTCACGGTGAAGGTTACCACGTTTTACCATGAGCATGCGCACGGCTTCCATTTCTGCCATTTGAGTAGCCGCTTCTTTAAAGCGTTTGTATTCCAAGATCTTGTCTATCAATTCCTGCCTTGGATCAACTTCATTACCTGAAGAATCTATTTCTTTTCTAGGCAACAAGAGTCTGGCTTTAATGCGCATTAAAGTAGAAACAAACAGAATGAATTCACTGCTCAATTCAATATTCAGCTTCTCACCTTGATGAATATAGTCAAGGAAGTCATTAATGATCTTGGTAATGGGAATATTGTAAATATCCAGCTCGTCCCTTTCAATAAAGAAGAGCAAAAGGTCAAAAGGACCCTCAAACTGGTCCAGTTTGATCTGATAATTCGCGGCTGCCAAAGGAAAATGTTTAGATGCAAAGAAACTAAAACAGCTGCAAAACAGCAGCTGTTTTAGGAATAGTTATCCACCAAATAGGTGCTTATTTTTTCAGAGCGTCCCTGATTTCAATCAATAATTGGTCTGTACTAGAAGGAGCTGGAGGCGCAGCAGGTGCTTCTTCTTCCTTCTTTTTCAATTTGTTGATGGCTTTGATAACCAAGAATACAGCAAATGCCACAATGATAAAATCTATCAGGTTGGTCAGGAAGCTGCCATATTTCACAGATACTTCTGCAATGGCTTTTTCTACCACTTTGCCAGCAGCGTCTTTTACTTCAGGTGTGGCGTCTTTAAGTACCAACTTCTTATCATTAAAGTCAACACCGCCAGTAAGCATCCCTACTACGGGCATGACCATACCGTCTACGAAAGAGGAAACTATTTTGCCAAAGCTGGCACCCATCACAAACGCAACAGCGGTATCTACCAAGTTTCCCCTAACGGCAAACTCTTTAAATTCCTTAATCATACCCATAACAATCTAATTTTGGTTTTGCTGAAAGTAAAAAAAATATCAACAAGAACCATATTCCACCCATTTTTTCGGGCTTTTTTTCTCCCCGTCATGGGAATCTGGCTAAAATCCCCAACTTTGTCACACATGCAAACCAATGACAAACTGATTAACTGGGGCATTTTTGCGGCACTTTCCCTAATCTGGGGCAGCAGCTTTATCCTGATGAAATACGGGATGCATACCCTAAGTCCTTATCAAGTAGCCACTATCCGCATCCTGAGTGCCGGTTTGGTCATGACTCCATTTGCGCTGGAAGCATTTAGAAAAATCCCCAAAGAGAAATTCTTATTGGTGATTATTTCCGGTTTGATTGGTAGCTTTTTTCCTGCTTATTTGTTTTGTATTGCAGAACTTGAAATTGATTCTTCCCTAGCAGGGATTCTCAATGCCCTAACACCCCTGTTCACCATTATAGTAGGTGTATCTTTTTTTCAATTGCAAGCTAGCCGTCAAAAAATCATTGGGGTCTTGGTGGGTTTTGTTGGGCTCTGTTTGCTCTTTGCCGCACAGAAGAAAGTGAGTTTTGAAAATATCAGCTATGCTTCCTTAGTCTTATTGGCCACTTTACTTTATGGCATTAATATCAATATGGTGGGTCGTCATTTAAAAGAAGCTGGCGCTTTGAATATTGCTAGTATGGCTTTTGTATTTCTGATTATACCATGTCTAGTCATACTTTATTACACGGGCTATTTTGCCTTAGACCTTAGTTCAAAAGACGTGCTACTTTCTACTGGTGCTTCTATGTTATTAGGGCTCTTTGGAACCGCGGTAGCCACAGTGATTTATTATATGCTGGCCAAAAGAGCTGGCAGTCTATTTGCTTCAACCGTTACCTACGGCATCCCCTTTGTAGCCGTGTTCTGGGGACTATTGGGAGGAGAAGAAATTAACCTCATTCAATGCGCTTGTATGTGTATTATTTTATTGGGGGTTTGGTTGTCTAATAAAAAATAAGGTCCGGACTTTCATCCGAACCTTGATCAATCTTCTAAGAGGACTGATTAAATAGTCATCATTTCTTTTTCCTTGGCAGCCAAATGTTTCTCCACTAGCGCAATGAATTTATCCGTGAGGTCTTGGATGGTTTTTTCTGCGTCTTTGGCTACGTCTTCACTCAAACCGTCTTTCTGCAATTTCTTTACTTGCTCAATGCTATCGCGGCGGATATTGCGGATGGCCACTTTAGACTGCTCTCCTTCTCCACTGGCCCTTTTGACAAATTCCTTTCGGCGCTCTTCTGTTAGTGGTGGCATAAACAAACGAATCTGAACCCCATCGCTCTGCGGCGTAATACCAATATTGGCTTGCATGATAGAGCGTTCAATGGGTGCCAACATATTTTTCTCCCAAGGTTGGATGCTGATGGTTCTAGCGTCCAACACCGTGATATTGGCTACCTGACTAATTAAAGTAGGTGAACCATAATAGTCTACATGAATGCCATCTACAAGGCCAGGGCTTGCTTTACCGGCCCTGATCCTGGTCAATTCCAGTTCCAAATGGCCAATGGCTTTTGACATGGTATCTTCTGCGTCAATGGTAATCAATGCTATTGCTTCTGACATAGTGGTCTTTTTAAGAGTGGCAAAACTAAATAAATCCTTTCAAACACGTCTAATTAGCATTTAGCTTTTATCTTCGCAGCCTGAAAACAAGTAATATGGCAAGTATACAGGATCTGGAAAGGAACGCCTCACAAATGAGAAGAGATGTTTTACGCATGGTACACGCGGTTCAAAGCGGTCACCCCGGTGCTTCTTTGGGTTGTTCTGACTATTTTTCCGCCCTGTTCTTCCACAGCTTGCACCACCACACCAATTTTAAAATGGATGGCAAGAATGAAGATTTATTCTTCCTGTCTATTGGCCATATTTCTCCTGTTTACTATTCAGCCCTGGCTCGCAGTGGCTATTTTGAAGTAAAGGAACTGGCTAGTTTTCGTAAAATCAATTCCCGTTTGCAAGGTCACCCCACCACACACGAACACCTTCCTGGTGTGCGCGTGGCCAGTGGATCTTTGGGACAAGGTATGAGCGTTGCCATTGGTGCCGCTTTGACCAAAAAAATTAATGGTGATCCGCATTTGGTTTTCTCTTTGCATGGCGATGGTGAATTACAAGAAGGCCAAAACTGGGAAGCCATCATGTTTGCTGCCCATAACAAAGTAGACAACTTAATTGCTACGGTAGACTTGAATGGCCAACAAATTGACGGACCAACTAGCAAGGTTCTGTCTTTAGAAAGCCTGCAAGCCAAATTTGAAGCATTTAACTGGACCGTATTAAATGTAGATGGCAACAATATAGCAGAACTGGTGGCCTGCATTGACAAAGCTAAATCAATGACTGGTCAGGGTAAACCCATTTGCATCATCATGAAAACCAAGATGGGCAAGGGTGTTGACTTTATGGAAGGCAGCCACGAATGGCATGGAATTGCGCCAAATGACACACAATTAGAAAAAGCTTTGGCCCAATTACCTGAGACCCTAGGAGATTATTAATAACAAGTGAAAATTAAAAAGTCAAAAGTCAAAATAAATAGGATAATAAAATATTAAAACTGCCGCTTTTAGGAGCGGCATTTTTATTGGTGGTACTTAGGACTTTAAAGAGAATGCTTGTAAACTTGCTTTCTTGGAGGGTAAGTATGCGGCAACCAGTGCTATCAAAAATACGGTGCCTCCCACCAGTAAAAAATCGGCTGCCAACATTTTAACGGGATAGTAGTCAATCACAAAAGTATTGCCACCCAATTTGATCAGTTCAAACTTAATTTGAATCCAGCAGACTATTGCAGCCAGTAGCATGCCTGCTCCCCCACCCAAACCAGCCAGTAATAATCCCTCGCTGATAAAGATTCCCTGAATGCGTTGCTGACTGGCACCCATGGCTTGCAAGACCGATATGTCTTTTTGTTTTTCTAAGACCAACATAGTGAGGGCACCAATCATATTAAATGCGGCTACTACCAGGATCAATGAAAGGATCCCATAGATCACCCATTTTTCAATCTGCATCACGGTATACAAACTCTGGTTCTGCTCATAGCGGGTTTGTACCAAGAAGCTCTTGCCCAGCTTGGCTTGCAGGTCTTTTTTTACTTGGTCGGCATTTGCCCCGGCGCGAATATCAATGGCGGAGTATTGGTCTGCATCCAGCCCCAACATGAATCGCATAAATGCAATATTGCTAAACGCATATTTGTTGTCAAAATCCTGTTGTACCATAAAAGCACCAACTGCTGTGGCATTATAGGCATTGAGGGCATCGCCGGAGGCAAAATTATTTGACTGTCTATTGGGCAGATACAAGGTTACAGGACCAGCCGGTCTTTCTACTTCCAAACAAGCTGCGTTTTCAATACCCACCCCAACTACCAAGCTGGGTTGTTCTGCCGTTCCCAAAGCAAATTTGCCCCTTCTAATATGGGTGCTCAACCTACTTACTGCAGTATACTGACTGTCTACCCCACGGATATAGACTATAGAAGAACAGTCTCCATTTGTCAGTACGGCTTTTTCTTCTACAACCCCACTCATGGCTTGCAGACCCTTGGTAGACTGAATGCTTTGCCACAGGGCGGTATTGATTTGGATGAATTTACCGGTTGCTGGCGCGATGCGTACATCGGCATAAAAATCAGCGTATAACCCTTTAACCAATCCCTCAAAACCATTGAACACACTCAAGACCAAGATCAGTGCTGCTGCGCCTACGCCAATGGCTATCACACTAATCCATGCAATTAAATTGATGGCATTGGTGGATTTCTTTGACTTGAAATAGCGCCAGGCAAATAATAGGTTCATACGGGCTTATTCAGCTTCGGGATCTGAAGTAGGTGAAGCAGGTTTGTCTTCTTTTAGTTTACGGAATACTTCTTCCATCTTGAATACATAGTCCAAAGTATCATCCAGATAAAAATGCAACACCGGAATCCTTCTTAACTGGTGCTTTACCCTGCCAGCCAGTTCTTTCTTGATTTCCCAAGCCCTGGATTCGATGGTTTTCATCACAGCTGTAGGGTCATTTACCTGAAACAAGCTAATGTAAATCCTGGCTTCTAACAGGTCTGGGGTTACTTTAATGGATGAGATAGAAACCATTCCACCATCAATCATATTCAAGTTCAGTCTCCTGAAAATATCGTTCATTTCTTCTTGCAGGGCACTTGCCACCTGCCGTTGGCGCTTTCCTTCCTCCATTTTCTAACATTTGATTGGCGGTAAAATTAGTTACTTTGCCGTGTATTAACCGTTTTTCCTATTTATGAAGCGATTTTCACGAATCTTGTATTACTTGAAGGACAAAAAACAGAACATTGTTTTGTATGTTGTCTTCAATATATCTTCCCTAGCTTTTTCATTGGTATCATTGGGTTTATTGGGGCCATTTTTGCAAATGTTGTTCTCATTAGACAAACAAATACTTGCTAAACCAAAGCTAGAATTGTCATCAAAAAGCTTACTTGATACGCTTAATTACGAATTGAGTCAGTTGATCAATCTTCATGGAAAAGTATATGCGCTTGCAACTATTTGTATCCTCATCATCGTTTCGATTTTTTTCAAGAACCTTTTCATATACCTTTCTTACCGTGTACTTGCGCCAATGCGTAATTATGTAATGACCAAATTACGTTCAGATCTATACGCCAAGATTTTGGAATTACCCATTGGTTTTTTCACAGAACAACGCAAGGGCGATATTATTAGCCGCATGAGCAATGATGCTAATGAAATTGAATGGAGTGTAATGAGCACTCTTGAGGGCCTGCTTAGAAACCCAATGCAGATCATCATCATATTAACCTTTATGGTTTTTATGAGTCCCGCTCTTTCAATGGTATTGCTGATCTTATTACCCATTGCAGGATTCATTATTGGAAGGGTTAGTCGTTCTTTGAAAAAGCAATCTACTGCATCCTCGGAACATTTGGGTACACTGATGTCTATATTGGATGAAACGCTTGGGGGACTTAGGGTAATCAAGGCATTTAATGCAGAGACAATCTTGAGAAGCAAATTTTTTCTAACCAATGATACACTCAATCATATTCGCAACAAAATGAATTTCAGGCGCGATTTGGCATCACCTATGTCTGAGTTCTTAGGAGTGCTTGTCCTTTGTTGTATACTTTGGTTTGGAGGATTACTGGTATTAAATAATGAAGCAGGATTAAGCCCAAGTGGCTTTATCATGTATATTGTATTTTTTACGCAATTACTAGATCCTGCAAAAGCACTCTCTACTTCTTTTTACAATGCCCAAAGAGGTAGTGCCGCCATTGAAAGAATTGAAGAAATTTTAAAAGCACCCATTACCGTAGTGGACAAACCGGACGCTAAAAACATTACCCAGTTTAACCATAGTATTGAGTTTAGAAATGTGTCTTTTAATTATGACGATGTCAGCATTTTAAAAAACATCAACCTGACCATTGAAAAGGGTAAAACCATTGCCCTTGTTGGATCTTCTGGCGCGGGCAAAAGTACGTTGGCCGATCTTGTACCTCGCTTTCATGACGTGAGCGAAGGAGAATTATTGATAGATGGGGTGAACATTAAAGCGTATAGTTTGCATAGTGTTCGGAACCTTATGGGTATTGTGACCCAGGAGCCCATTTTGTTCAATGATACCATTGCCAACAATATTGCCTTGGGCATTGACAATAGTACTCCTGAAGCCATTATGAACGCCGCCAAAGTGGCCAATGCCTATAACTTTATTGAACTAAAAGAAGCTGGTTTTGATACCAATATTGGGGACCGTGGTTCCAAATTGTCTGGTGGTGAAAGACAGCGTGTAACCATTGCAAGGGCTGTGCTCAAAAACCCGCCAATTTTGATCTTGGATGAAGCTACATCGGCTCTAGATACCGAGAGTGAAAGACTGGTGCAGGATGCCATTAATAATATGATGCAGAACCGCACTTCTATTGTGATTGCGCACAGGCTTTCTACTATTAGACACGCGGATGAAATTATTGTGTTACAAAAAGGGGAGATAGCGGAAAGAGGGAATCATGATGAACTGCTTGCTAAGAATGGGATTTACCGTAGGTTGGTTGATATGCAAGAAGTGAAGTGAAGTGAAGAGATAAAAGTGAAGAGTGAAGAGAGGAGAGAGGAGTGAGAAGTGAGAAATGAGAAGTGAGAAGTGGAGGGAGGAGTGAGAAGTGAGAAGTGGAGTGAGAAGTGAGAAGTGAGAAATGAGAAGTGAGAAATGAGAAGTGAGAAGTGAGAAGTGGAAGAAGGAGTGAGAAGTGAGGACGAGTCAGTGACCCACCCCGCCCTGCGGGCACCCCTCCCACAAGTGGTTGGGGAATTTAGAAGAGTGAAGAATAGAAGAAGAAGAAGGAAGAAATTATTTATATAAAAAAAAAAAGAGGATGCTTTGGGGCATCCTCTTTTAGTTTCAATCAAATTAAATCTTATTGTTCACCGGGGTGTTTTGCTAGTCCAAGTTTGGCCTCCAAACTCAAGGTAGCATGTGGTACGGCTCTCAAACGAGCTTTGTCTATCAACTTTCCAGTTACACGGCAAATACCATATGTTTTATTTTCAATGCGCATCAGGGCTTTTTCCAAGTGATCAATATAAGTGATCTGGCGGCTGGCCATTTGGCTCAATTGCTCCCTTTCCATGCTCATACTTCCGTCTTCCATGGTCATGTAACGGGCATCGTCATTGTCTCCACCCATCTCATCCTTACGGGTAATCAGACCTTGCAAATACGCCAATTCTTTCTTGGCAGCTTCTAATTTTTTAGAAATGAGTTCTTTGAAATCGGTCAAGTCAGCGTCACTGTATTTGACAATGGATTGGTTGGCAGTAGCGGTAAGGTCTTCCCTTTTTTCTAAGGGCGTGTACATGGGCCTATAAGGCACGCTTGATTTGGTATTGGTCTTTGGCAATTTCAAATCCTTAATGGGCTCGGGTGCTTTTCTAACGGGTTTTACCGGAGGAGCTGGAGGAGCTTTCACTACAGGAACTTTTGCCTTCTGTACGGGTGCTGCAGGAGCGGGTGCGGGTGCAGGTGCAGGTATTGGTTTAGCAGCAGGTTTTGCTGCTGGTTTTGCTAGGGGTGTTGCTGATTTTGCCACAGGTTTTTGAACAGTTTTAGATGAAACAGCAGAAGCCTTTTGTGGCGCAGCCTTGGCTTGCGGAACAACTGCTGGTTTTGTAGCCGGTTTAGCAGCTACAATGGGTTTCTTTACAGGTGCTGCTGGTGTAGCAACTGGTTTTGCTGCTGGTGTAGCAACTGGTTTTGCTGCTGGTTTTGCAACAGGTTTTGATGCTGATTTAGCAGCTGGTTTGGCAACTGGTTTGGATGCCACTTTTATGGGTGCTGCCTTCTTTGCCGGAGCAGGAGCCGCTTTTTTTGCAGGTACTGCTTTTTTTGCTGGAGCAGGTGCAGGTGCCGTTTTTTTTGCGGGAGCTGCTTTTTTTGCTGGAGCTGCCGCTTTTTTAGCGGGTGCTGCTTTTTTGGGTGCTGGCTTTTTTGAAGGCATAGCGTTATCCTTTTTTTGTGACTGCTATTTTTAACAGTGTTTCATTGATTTCAATTTCAACGCCATCAGGCAATGCTGAAACCCATTCAATGTTGTCTGCCAAAATTTCGCGGCAAATATAATCGTTAAATTTAATAATAGATTGCTTAAACCCATCAGATTCAAGCAATTTTACGAATATACGGTCTGTTAAATCAAAACCGTTCTCTTTTCTAATATTTTGTATCCGATTCACCAATTCTCTTGCGTCTCCCTCCTGTTTTAGCTCTTCAGAGAGCACAATATCCAATGCAACGGTCAAAGCGCCCTTACTGGCCACACTCCAACCTGGTATGTCTTCGGCCGCTATTTCTACTTCTGCCAGTTCAATTTGATAGGAATCCTCATCCACCTGGAGGGCTATTTGACCATTTTTCTCCAATTGGGCAATCTCCTGTTGTGTAAATGCACCAATTAAAGTGGCTGCCTGTTTCATCTTGGCTCCCATTTTGGCACCTAAGAGTTTAAAATTGGCCTTGATTTTTTTCTTAATAATCCCTTCAGTTTCTGTCAAATACACTAATTCCTTCACGTTCACCTCGGCTAAAATCAGGTCTTGTATCAGTTGAAGCTGAGCCTTCATTTCTGGATTCAGCACCGGAATCAAGATTTTTTGCAGCGGCTGACGCACTTTAATATTCACTTTCTTGCGTAAAGACAAGACCAAGGAACAAGCGTCTTGTGCCAATTGCATTCTTTCTTCCAATCCTGCGTCAATGGCACCTAGATTGCTTATTGGAAAATCAACATGGTGTATAGAATCCGCCGTAAAACGCTTTGTTACCTGGTTCAGATTTTGAAAAAGGGTATCACTAAAGAAAGGAGAAATAGGCGCCATTAAACGAATAATGGTTTCCAAACATTCATACAGTGTCTGATAAGCAGAAATCTTGTCCAATTCATAATCGCCTTTCCAAAAACGCCTTCTGCACAAACGTACGTACCAGTTGCTCAAATGCTCGTCCACAAAACTTTCAATGGCCCTTCCAGCAATGGTAGGTTCATAATCGTCCATGGATTCGGTGACCTTTTTGACAAGGGTATTGAGTGAACTCAAAATCCATCGATCAATCTCAGGTCTATCGGCCAAAGGCACCGGCGCTTCCTGAAAAGCAAAACCGTCTACATTGGCGTAAAGGATAAAGAACTGATAGGTATTGTAGAGGGTTCCAAAGAATTTGCGTTGTACTTCTTGTATGCCGCCTAAGTCAAATTTTAAATTATCCCAGGGAGATGCATTGGTGATCAAATACCACCTAGTAGCATCAGCGCCATATTTTTCAATGGTCTCAAAAGGATTCACCACATTACCCAAGCGCTTACTCATTTTGTTGCCGTTCTTGTCAAGCACTAAGCCATTACTCACCACGGTTTTGTAAGCCACATTGTCAAAAAGCATCACAGCAAGTGCGTGTAGGGTATAAAACCATCCACGGGTTTGGTCAACGCCCTCAGCAATAAAGTCTGCTGGAAAAGCTTCTCCCTTGTCTACCAATTCTTTGTTTTCAAAAGGATAATGCCACTGGGCATAAGGCATGGCGCCACTGTCAAACCAAACGTCTACCAGGTCTGATACGCGTTTCATGGGCTTGCCCAATGGACTCACCAAAATAATATCGTCTACAAAGGGTTTGTGTAAATCCAAAATCCCCTCGTGCAAATAGTGTTTGTTCACGTCTCCACCCAAAACCTCACTGGCTTTGCGAATGCCAGCATTGAGTGCTTCAATAGAACCAATACAAATGGTTTCATCGCCCTCTTCTGTTCTCCAAACTGGTAATGGGGTTCCCCAATATCTACTACGGCTCAGGTTCCAGTCTACCATATTTTCCAACCAGTTGCCAAATCGGCCCTCGCCAGTTGATTTTGGTTTCCAGTTAATGGTTTTATTCAACTCCACCATACGGTCTTTGACGGCAGTAGTTTTGATAAACCAAGCGTCTAGTGGATAGTATAAAATGGGCTTGTCTGTTCTCCAACAATGCGGATAACTGTGTTCGTATTTTTCTACTCTGAATGCGCGGTTTTCTTTTTTGAGTTTGACACAGATGTCTACGTTTACGTCTACATAGTCTGTCTCATCCTTGTAATTCTTGACATACTTATTGCTAAACTCACCTAATCCGTCTACAAATTTTCCTTGTTTGTCTACCATGGTCAGAATTCCAATATTGGCTTTCTTACCCACTTTATAGTCATCTGCACCAAAGGCTGGGGCTGTATGCACAATACCAGTACCGTCTTCTGTGGTAACAAAATCTCCTACAATCACCTTAAAGGGTTCTGCGCCAGGGGCGATGCTCTCAATGACAGCAGGGCTATTGGCTTCATAAGGCATCAACTGTTCATAGCGCGCGTTTTCAACTTGTGACCCTTTGAATTTTGCCAAAATAGTCCAAGGCAATAATTTGGTTTCTGCTGTATGATGCTCAAAATCGCCGTCCGCTCCTTCTGGCTTGAAATACTTGCCCAGCAAGGCTTCTGCCAATACTAGGTTTACAGGTAAAGCGGTATAAGGATTAAAAGTCTTCACCAAAACATAGTCAATATTTGGTCCAACGGTCAAGCCTAAGTTAGAAGGAAGGGTCCATGGTGTGGTGGTCCAAGCCATGAAAAATACTTGATCCGTACCAGCAGCATCAAATAAGAATTTTGTTTTGGCGTCATTGATGGCTTTAAACATGGCCACGGCCGATGTATCCTTAACGTCTTTATAAGTACCCGGTTGGTTTAATTCATGAGAGCTCAAACCCGTACCAGCGGCTGGTGAATAGGGTTGAATACTCACGCTTTCATAGAGCAATCCTTTTTTGTAGAGCTCACTCAAGATCCACCAAAGGGTTTCTATATAATCGTTCTCAAAAGTAACATAGGGATCATTCAAATCTACCCAATAACCCATTTTGGTGGTTAGCTCATCCCATTTGTCTTTATAGCGCAATACCGCTTCACGGCATTTTTGGTTGTATTCCTCAATGGTAATTTTCTTGCCAATATCTTCTTTGGTAATCCCCAATTCTTTTTCAACACCCAATTCTACGGGTAGTCCATGGGTATCCCATCCGCCCTTGCGTTTTACCTGAAATCCCTGCATGGTTTTATACCTACAAACCATGTCTTTTAGGGTTCTGGAAATCACGTGGTGTATCCCGGGCATACCATTGGCACTGGGTGGTCCTTCGTAGAAAACAAAGGGCTTTTTGCCTTCTCTTAAAGAAATGCTCTTTTCAAAAGCCTGTGATTCCTTCCATTTAGACAGGATCTCCTGCTCTATTTTAGGCAGGTTTAAACCAGAGAATTCGGGATACTTCATACTGCTAAGACGCTTTACCAATCTGTTTTTAAGGCGGCAAAGGTACGAATATGACAACAGAAAACCCCGGTTTTAGGCCGGGGTTTTCCTAGTATGGTAAAATTGAGGATGACTAGAAGCTATTGCTACCACTTGGTTGATAAGCATATTGGAACTTATAGAGCAATTGAGAAGGTGCTGGACCAGTAAATGGTGCATAATCTACCGCCAATAATTGCATTTTGGCATAATGGGCACCATCGGCAGTGCGGAAAAAGAAAACCTTTCCTGCTTTTGGTATAAACGCATGGCTAATAGGATTATAATCATACCATGAACCGTCTTTAATAGCCAATTTGGTGCTAGCGGTATCATAAGCATATCCAGAAGTTGGGGCGGTGTTCAAGCTGGCAAAAATACCATCCTGCATCATTACACCCGCTTTGCCTGGACCACTGGCATTGCTATTCACCAAGAAAGTGGTGAGTCTTAAACCAAAATCCCATTTAGCCGTGGTAGAATCTGTATTGGATACCAGGGCACTGTCTTTAAATCCAAAGAAAGCAAATGGTTTGGTGGAACTAAAATTGACGGTTAAGGTTTGTGTACTGCTATATGCGGGTACGGCAACAGGAGTAACTTGGTCTTTTTGACAAGCAGTAAATACAATTGCAATTGCAGCAATGATGGTAAAACTGAAACGGTTTTTCATGTTATAGGAGTTTATGTTTTGTAGTTTGATTGATATTCAAATTGAGGTTGATAAAATAAGTTCTGCCGGGAATATTGCTGAGTTGAACGGGATTGGTATAATCCAATAAATTCTCAGCACCAATTTGTACACGAAGCAATTGGCCAATGGTTTTTGATGCAGCTAGATTGAGCATCCAATAGCCTGCTGTCATTTCTGCAGCATTGTCAATGATGTTGTTGCCGTTCTTATCCATGAATCCAAATTGACCACGGTATACTGCCCTGAAATAAGTGTCAAAGCCTACTGCTGGTTGTTCGAATAAAATTTTGGCATTAAAACTATGCTTAGATCTATTGGCCAATCCAACATAGTCTTGTCTATTCACCAAACTAGATTGTAGGGTAATAGGGTCACGTTTGTACAACAAACCTTTATCTATATTTTGCAATACCTGTTTGTCTTTGGCCAATAAGAATTGGTATCCGCCAGATAACTTTACCTGTTTACTCAATTGATAAGACAGATCCATTTCAGCACCTTGGGTAAATACATTTCCCACATTATGGTAACTGTAAATAGGTAAGCCATTACTCCTCATAAAAGGAAGGGCATAGACATCTATGAGGTTACTAATATTATTTCTAAACAACCCCCATTCTGCAATCAATCTACCACTGGTATATTTGGCACCCATGTGCAGGCCAAAACTGGTTTCTGGCTTAAGCCCTGGCGCATTGGTATAAGGACTGATATCGGCGCCAGCCTGTAAAAGCCCTTGCTGTTGTAATTTCCCTAATTCCTGACCAAGGGTGGCTGTACCCAACAGCGAATACCCAATTTGTGCGTTGTAAAAATTCAGGTACATATGCCTAAAGTCTGGGGCTTTAAAACCCCATCCGGCAGAAGCTGTGAATTTCCAGTTTGCACTGGGTTTATAAGCCATGGCCAGTCTAGGACTCAAGTGCAAATCAAAATCTGTTCTTTTATCTACACGAGCGCCTGCAATCAGCGTTAGTTTTTGTGAGAGTAAGTACCATTCTTTTTGTGTGAAAGCATAGATGGTAGAAAGGTTTTGTTTGCCCGCATACCTAGAAGCATCAATCATTTCAATATTGCTTCCAAAGCCTGCTACGTATTGACTTTTACCAGGTCTATTTTTTTCATACTGAATCTCTGGTTTGAATACGGATTGGTCAAAACTGGTTTCGTCAAAACGCAACCCGGTCTTGTCTAAATTCACAAAAGACTGGTTGGTATAACGGTCATAAAAACTGCGAACATATAATTTACTATTGGCAGTCAATAACCATTTGAATTGGGCAAATGCGCTGCGGTCTGTTTCAGTGGTATACCCACTAGCAATGGCTGGTAGGTTCTGATAATAGATCTGATAATTATTGTCTTGCTTGGCGTCATAATTGCGCAAGGAAACTAGCAATTGTAATTTATTGCTTAGCTCTTGGGTAATCTTTAATTGACCATTCCAATCTCTATAAGGGTCTACTGTTTTGCCATAGATATAGGGATCAAGATCATAGCCGTCTGTAGAAAGTCTATTCAAGAAAAATTGAATCCCAGTTTTATGAATGCGATTGGCGTAAGATAAAGTAGTACCCCAGGTATTATTGCTTGCGCGATGTAATTGAAAACCCAGATTTTCTTTGGAAGGTTGATCGGTTATAATATTAATCACACCGGCCATGGCTTCTGAACCATATAAACTAGAAGAAGGCCCTTTCACTATTTCTACTTGCTTGATATTACCAGTGGCAAGTCTTCCTAATTTTAAAATACCCGCATTTCTCCCAACCAACGGCTCTCCATCTAAGAGGATTGCGGTATAGGCAGGATCCAAACCCAACATTTGAACGCCTTGACCAAAAGGATTGGGATAGCCATTGAGAGAAGTTCCCAAGGCACTATTCACTATCACAATCCCGGTTTGTTCTTGCAAAATGTCTTGGATGCGCAAAGAGCCTGTTTGGGTAATGGTCTTCTTTCCAATCAAGATCACAGGCACGGCCAGATTGCCCATTTTCCGTTCTGAACGGTTGGCGGTAACCACTACGTTTTCACTGCTTCCGTCTAGGGTATCCTTGATCACCCTTTGTTGGGCATTAGCCTGTAACTGAAACAGGGCTAGGGCGATGGTAAAAAAGTAGTGGGTCTTTTTCATGTGCTTTACAGTGCAAAATTTCATTTAGCAGCCAGTAGTTTTGCCATGGAATTGTCATACGATGGCAAAAAAATCTTTATGACAAACAAATGACAGGAGAAAAAATAGCAAACTGACAAATGTCATTTTTTTCTGCTGCAAACCTGCTTATCAATGTGCCAACTTTGAATCTATTTCTGAGCGGATGCATTATATTTGTTACATGAAAATTGCCTTCTTCTCTACCCAACCATATGATATTGTTTTTTTTAACAAACACAAGGATGAATATGGCTATGACCTAGTCTATTTTGAAAGTGCCCTAACAAAAGAAACCGCCAATCTGGTTGATGGCGCTGAAGCTGTATGTGTGTTTGTGAATGACAAACTTGGCGCTGATGTGATGGACGCATTAGCGACAAGGGGGGTGAAAATTATTGCACTCAGGTGTGCGGGTTTTAACAATGTAGACTTGGAATCTGCTAAGCGCAATGGCATTCAGGTTTGCCGTGTTCCAGCATATTCACCAGAAGCCGTGGCGGAACACGCAGTGGCCATGTTGCTTACTTTAAATAGAAAAACCCATAAAGCCTATAACCGCGTGCGTGAGCAGAATTTCTCTCTCAACGGTTTATTGGGTTTTGACGTGCACAATAAAACCGTTGGTGTAGTGGGTACCGGCAATATTGGAAAAGCTTTTTGTAGAATCATGTTGGGTTTTGGTTGTAAGGTCAGCGCCTTTGACGTGATTGCCAACAGAGACCTAGAAGCCATGGGTGTGGAATTCAAACCCTTGCGTGAGGTCTTGGCCTGTGATATTATTTCACTTCACTGCCCACTCAATGATCAGACCAAACATATCATCAATGATAATACCATTGCCATGATGAAAAAAGGCGTCACCCTAATTAATACCAGCCGTGGTGGATTGATTGATACAAAAGCCGTAATCAAGGCTTTGAAAGCTAGTCAAATTGCTTATTTGGGTATTGACGTTTACGAACAGGAGGAAAAACTGTTTTTTAGGGACCTCTCTTCCGATATTATTCAGGATGACCAAATTCAACGTTTGATGAGTTTCCCCAATGTGTTGATTACGGCACACCAAGCATTCTTCACAGAAGATGCCCTGAGCCAGATCTTCCAAACAACGTTAAAGAATATTAAAGATTTCCATGAAAAAGGGATTTTAGAAAACAAGGCTGCGTTTTTAGCTTAAACCCTATCTCATATCTATACAAATTTTGTTAATTTAGGACAAATGAATAAATCATTACAATATATATTAGGCATTTGTCTGCTGTTATTTGCATTTGTTGCCTGCCAAAAGGAAACAAGTTTTGAATTTGGTCCTAATCCAATTGCCTCTTATTCTTTCTTGGATGCAACTGGTAATTGTGCCTCAAATACCATAAATGGTTTTTTTCAGATGGATTCGGTTTTAACGGATAGCAATTATGTAGTAATAAATGTTCAATTTAACAGCGTTGGAAAATATCTGATCAGTTCGGATACATTGAATGGTATGTGGTTTGTTGATTCCGGATTTGTGACTACAACAGGGCCAAAACAAATCAAATTAAAAGGAGCTGGCACCCCCATATTACCCATCACTAATGGTTTTGTATTAAATCAGAATACGAATGGTTGTGGGTTTAATATAACGGTTTTGCCTGCCGATAATTACCTACCAAAAACGCTTTCTTCCACCTGGAGTTTTCAGTATAAACCGGCTTTGATTGGCTCTAGCGGTAATATTGATAGTTTTGCTGTGATTGTTTCATTATCATCCATCACTTATAATGGAAAAGATTACGCAGAATTTGCTACAACATTAGGTGATAACTATTATTTTGCCAAAGAGGGCGTCTATAATTATTGGGAATATGGATACCCAGATTTTGATTATGCTGGAATTTTTGACAAAGTAGATGATTTTGTAGAATATATTTATTTAAAAGCCAATCAACCTGCAGGATCAACTTGGGAAAGTCCAGCAATTGGCGCCACTTATGGAGCTGCTTTTGGATTAACTCCAATAGTGGGTACCACAAAATCCGTATTTACAGTCATCAATGCTAAAAAGCCCTATACAATTGCAGGAAAAACATTCTCGAATGTCATCACTGTTAAGAGAGACATTATGTTCAAACCAACCGGGGGTACCTATGTCAAATTAATGGATGGCACTGCCATGTATGCCAAAGACATTGGCTTAATTGATCAAATTATCAATCTTCCAGGCGGTGGAACTGAAAATATACCCATACTAAGATGGGATATTAAATAACCTTTCCTTTAGGGTTTCAAGAAATTTGTGTGTTATCATCAACCACTGATCTGGTTTCAATGGTATGATGCTTTGGGGTATCATGAGGTGCAAAGAACTTATTCTGGAAAAGTAGAATAACAATCACTCCACAAGAGATGGAAGCATCCGCAATATTGAATACTGGACGGAAAAATTCTAATTCATCACCACCCCAAAATGGGACCCACGCTGGAAAATGTGCATTGCGAACTATGGGATAATAAAGCATGTCTACCACTTTACCATGTAAGAAACTGGCATAACCACCTCCTGGCGGCAGGAACCTTGCTACGTTCTGGTTAAAGGGATTGCTTTGTTCAAAGATCATTCCATAAAACATACTGTCTATTAAATTACCCAAGGCACCAGCATAGATCATGGCTGCGCAAATGATAAATCCTTTGTGGTATTGTTTTTTGATAAAATCGCGCAATAAAAATGTACCCCAGATTACTGCTACCAAGCGGAATAGTGTTAAGGCTATTTTGCCAAAACCGCCCCCAAATTTCCATCCCCAAGCCATGCCTTCATTTTCTACAAAATGCAAACGAAACCATTGACCCACCATCAAATGTTCTTCACCTTGAAAATAGTTGAGCTTGATATAGAACTTTAAGGCTTGGTCGGCAAAAATGATTCCAAGGATAATTAATATAATCTGTCTTGCTTTCAATGCTGTGATTTTTGGTGGGCAAAGATAAGGTTTGGGCTTTACTCTTCAAGATATACACGCTTTACCCTTTGAGAGATACTTGTTAAAATTTCATAAGGTATGGTCCCGGCCCATTGAGCCAATTGCTGAACGGCTAAATGGGTACCAAAGATTTCTACCTGATCGCCTTCCTTAACTTCTGAAATTTCCGTAACATCAATCATCGTCATGTCCATACATACATTACCAACCACCGGAGCCAGTTGTCCATTCACCCACACAGATGCTTTACCATTGCCCAATTCTCGTCCAAACCCATCGGCGTAGCCAATTCTAATGGTAGCAATACGGCTATCCTTTTTCATAAACGCATTTCTACCATAACCAACAGATTGACCTTTGGCAACAGCCCTAATTTGGGCAATGGTTGATTTGAGGGTTGAGACGGGCTGTAATGACAATGCCTGTTCATTTACTGGATCTACACCGTATAAGCCAATACCTAAACGGACCATCTGATACTGCAATTGTGGATAGCGGAAGATAGCTGCGGTATTAGAAATATGTTTTAAAAAGGGATAAGCCAGAATAGATGCCACTTGATCAGCGGCTTGTTCAAACAAACTAGCTTGCTCTAAAGTAAATTCATCCAAGCCTGCTTGTTCACTACCTGCCAAATGACTAAAGACAGTCTTGACCTGCATGGTATTATTTTGCTTCAATGCCCTTGAAATGCT
>Ga0136644_10001469_pt1 | contig 18677 bp, 15 predicted proteins | sample C_130820_EF_Meta_FD_94780 | JGI IMG/M metagenome (GOLD analysis project Ga0136644, IMG submission 94780) | Freshwater microbial communities from Lake Croche, Canada to study carbon cycling - C_130820_EF_MetaG (v2) (version 2) | ecosystem: Environmental > Aquatic > Freshwater > Lake | place... | reverse complement strand
GCGAAGGCCGGCATGTTCGAGGACGAAGAGAAGAAGAAGGTCACCGACGAACAGATCAAGGCCTTCTACGAAGACCGCAAGGCCGCCCTCTACAAGGCGAAGCCGGTGGACGACACGACGGCAACCGACGCGAAGGACGGCGAGCCGGCCGCGGAGAAGACCGAGAAGACAGACGAGCCGGCAGCCACAACCACGCCGGAAGCGAAGCCTGCCGACACTCCCGCAGGCAAGGACGGCGCCGCCACGGACCGCGTTCGCGCGACGCCGGTGGCATTCCGGCAGCCGGCGAAGGCCGAGGGCGAGAAGGCTGCGGAGGCCGCCTCGGCGGCTGCAGACAAGCCGGCCGACGCACCCGCCGATGCCACCGAGAAAAAGGACGGCGCGGCCGAGTTTGAGCCTCTCGACAAGGTCCGCGACAACATCATCGACCGGTTGGCCAACGAGGCGGTCGAGAAGCGGATCGCGGCGATCTACGACGCCGTCAAGACCGACGTGGCGAAGTATGCCGAGTCGCTGGCCCTCTGGGAGGTGGCCGGCGACGGTGCCGGGCCGGCCCCCGTGGGCCCCGACGTCAAGAAGATCGCAGCCACTCAGGGCCTCGAGGGGGGCACCTCCGATCTTGTCAACGCCACGCAGGCCTTTGCCGACGGCGGCATTGGCGGGAGCTTCGAGTTTGCCGTCTCGCGCGAGTTTGGCGTGCGGCAGCAGCGGTGGATCGACTCGATCTTCGGGACCGGCGCCCAGTCGCTGCAGCCGGTGAACTCGCGCGACGTCGAGGGCAACCGCTACCTCTCGTGGAAGACGGAGGACCAGCCAGAGTTCACCCCGTCGTTCCAGTCGGCTCGCGACGACGTCCTCCGCGCCTGGCGGATCGTCGAGGCCCGGCCGCTGGCCCGGAAGGCCGCCGAGGAGATCGCTGCCGAGGCGAAGGCCGGGAAGACGCTGGAGCAGATCGCGGCGGCCCGTGGCAGCCTGGGGGTCGAGAAGGCTGGGCCGTTCACGTGGCTCACGCGGGGCACCGCGCCGTTCGGCTCGGCGCCCGAACTCTCGCAGCCCGACGGGCTGGCGATGCCGGGCGATGAACTGATGCGGGCGGTATTCGACCTCGAGCCGGGCCAGACGGCCGTGGCCTTCAACGAACCGAAGACGGTCTGCTACGCGATCCGGTTGGTGTCGCTCGAGCCCGACGACGCCCAGCTCAAAGACCTGTTCCTCGCCTCGTCGCAGGATCCCCGGCGTCTGGCGACAGTCGCTGACGACGACACCCGAAGCGTCTACGACGGCTGGATGAAATCGATCCTGGAGCGCTACGCGGTGTCGTGGAAGCGCGACCCGCGCGGGCCGGAGCTGCGGTAACTCGGCCGCGACGCGATCGTGGAGTCACCGCAGCCGGCTGGAGGCATGCTCGGCGCCGGCGGCACTTGTGAGTTCGGTGCTCTGTCGGAATGTCGACGTCCGGCGTCCACAAGTGTCACCGGCTTCTGCGCGTGCCTCCGGCCGGCTGCTCCCCGTTCCGAAATCACTCACGAGGGGTGGGGTAGCTCGGGGCTGCCCACGCCCCGGAGCCGGCGTATGTCGCCAAGCGAAGCCAGGATGGCGAAGCGCAGGCGACATCCGAGTGAGCCGAGGCCCGGAAGGCCGAGGTGAACGTCCGGCAACGGGGCTTGGGCAGCCCCGAGCGGCGCGAACGCGCGGATCACGTGTCTCAGCGGCGCGGCTTGAGGACCACCGTCGCCAGCGGCGGGAGCGTGAGCACCAGCGAGAACTCATGGCCGTGGTGCGGCCGTGGCTCGGTGGCGATCGCCCCGGCATTGCCGAGATTTCCCCCGCCATACCAGCCCGAGTCACCGTTGAAGACCTCGTCGTAGACGCCCCCGTGGGGCACGCCGAGCCGGTAGCCTTCGCGGGGCACGGGCGTGAAGTTGCAGCACACGATCGTGAAGTCGGCCGGGTCGGCAGCCCGCCGGATAAAGGCCAGCGCGCTGTCCTGCCAGTTGTGACAGTCGATCCACTCGAAGCCGCGGCCGTCGAAGTCGAGTTCGTGGAGCGACTTCTCGCGCCGCACGAGGCGGTTCAGGTCGGCGACGGCCCGCGACAGGCCGACGTGCTTCTCCCACTGGCAGAGATGCCACTGCAGGCTCTCGTCGAAGTTCCACTCGGCCCACTGCCCGAACTCGCCCCCCATGAAGAGCAGTTTCTTGCCGGGGTGGCACCACATGTAGGCGTAGAGGAGCCGGAGGTTCGCGAACTTCTGCCAGTCGTCGCCCGGCATCTGGCCGATCAGCGAGCCCTTCATGTGGACCACTTCGTCGTGCGAGAGCGGAAGCACGAAGTTTTCGTGAAAGGCGTAGATCAGGCTGAACGTGAGTTCGTCGTGGTGATACTTGCGGTGCACGGGCTCGTGCCGCATGTAAGTGAGCGTGTCGTTCATCCAGCCCATGTTCCACTTCAGGCTGAAGCCGAGCCCGCCCACGTAGGTGGGCCGGGACACGCCCGGCCAGGCGGTCGACTCTTCGGCGATCGTGAGCGTGCCGGGGAAGCGCTCGTGGACCTGGATGTTGAAGGTCTTGAGGAACTCGATCGCCTCGAGGTTTTCGCGGCCACCGAAGCAGTTGGGCTCCCACTCGCCGTCCTTGCGGCTGTAGTCGAGGTAGAGCATCGAGGCCACGGCATCCACCCGCAGGCCGTCGACGTGGTAGTGCTCGAGCCAGAAGAGGGCGCTCGAGATCAGGTAGTTGGCCACTTCGTGGCGGCCGTAGTTGAAGATCATCGTGCCCCAGTCGGGGTGCTCGCTCTTCCGCGCATCCTCGTGCTCGTAGAGCGCGGTGCCGTCGAACCGGCGGAGGCCGTGGCCGTCCTTGGGGAAGTGGGCGGGTACCCAGTCGATGATCACGCCCACGCCCGCCCGGTGGAAGGCGTCGATGAGCGACATCAGCGCCTGCGGCGGACCGAAGCGGCTCGTGGCGGCGAACAGGCCGATCGTCTGATAGCCCCAACTCGCCGAGAGCGGATGCTCGGTGGGGGGCAGGAACTCGACATGCGTGAATCCCATCTCCACGATGTAGGGCACGAGTTCCCGCTCGAGATCGGCGTAGGAAAGCCAGCGGTGTGGGTCGTCGCCCGGCCGTCGCCAGCTCCCGAGGTGAACCTCGTAGATGGAGAGCGGAGCCGACAGCGAATGGCGGGCGGCCCGCGTCGCCATCCACTCGCCGTCCTGCCATTGGTGGGCGTCGAGGTCGATCACCTGCGAGGCGGTGCGCGGGGGCACCTCCGCCCCGAAGCCGTAGGGGTCGCTGCGGTCGGAATGGTCGCCGGCGGCGTGCACCCGATACTTGTAGAGCGTGCCGACGTCGAGCCCCGGCACGAAGAGTTCCCAGATCCCCGACGGGATCCGCTTGTGCATCCGGTGGGCTACCGCGTCCCAGCCGTTGAAGTCGCCCACCACCGACACGCCGTCGGCGTTCGGTGCCCAGACGGCGAAGGTCACGCCGCGAACACCGTCGTGCTCTTCGAGGTGCGCCCCGAGTTTCTCGTAGCTCGTCCAGTGCCGGCCCTCGCCGAGGAGATGGAGGTCGTAGTCGGTGAGCATGGGGCAGGCTGGCGGCTGGAGGAGAGACCGTACAATCGTGACACACGGCAGGGCTTCACGCGTCGCAACTTCCCGCGGCGGGCGTGACTTCCGATGCCGATCGTGACGGATGCGACGGCGGAGGGCGACGAGGATGGGCTACGAGCGGTTCGCGCCGGTGGAGCGGGCGATCGAGATCGGCGGCGACCGCTACACGTTCTGGCAGCCGCCCGACCTCGACGCCCTGATCGACGTCGAGGCCTTCGAGCGGGACGAGCGGATTCCCTACTGGGCCAATGTCTGGGAGTCGGCCCTCGTGCTCGCCGAGGAGATCGCCGACATGGCCCCCGGCGGCCGCAGCTTCATCGAACTCGGCTGCGGCCTGGCGCTGCCGGCGATCGTGGCCTGCCGCCGCGGCTTCCGGGCGGTGGCCAGCGACTACGAAGACGACGCGCTCGAGGGCGTCCGCTACAACGCCGACCGCAACGGGGCAGAGGGCCTGGCGACGCTGCTGTTGGACTGGCGGCGGCTACCAGATGACCTGCCGGCCTTCGACCTCGTGGTCGCAGCCGACGTGCTCTATGAGAAGCACCACGCCGAAGCCCTGGCGGCCGTGGTCGCCCGCGCGGTCGCTCCGAATGGCACGGCCCTCGTGGCCGACCCCGGCCGCGCCCGGGCCGTGAACTTCGAGCCTGCCATCCGCGCCGCAGGCCTGGGAATCGTGAAGCAGCAGCCCCGCCGTCCACACGGCATCACCACCGGGCCGGCGATCGACATCTACCGCGTCACGCACCCTCGGTGAGCACATCTGCAAGCTGCAAGGCCCACAGGTTGAAAACCTGTGCTACGGGGGGGCCAGCGAGGGGCTGCCCGTGCCCGGGAGCCGGCGTTGCTGGCCGAGCGCAGCCAGGATGGCGAAAGCGAGGGCAGCATCGAGCGAGCGAAGCCCTGGAGGGGCGTAGCGAGCGTCCGGCGACGGGCACGGGCAGCCCCGAGCGGGAGGTAGCCCAGAAAGGCGCACAGGTTAACAACCTGTGCTACGAGAGGGGCGACCGCATCAAGAACGTCGGATGCTAGCACCGGGCGTGCTAGCACCCGATCTTGTGGTGGCACGGGTGCCACCACCACAAAATCCGAAAAAAGCTTGCTAGTGCCCTTGCGGCCGATACGTTCGCCGCCAAGCCCGACATGGATGTCGGGATGACTTTTCACGGAGGATCCTTCAACCATGGCAGCCAAGCCCCTCATCGGCATCAACACCGACTACCGTTCGACCCGCAAGGAGCACGCGGCCCTCTCGTTCGTCGCCGCCGGCTACTACGACGGCATCACGGCCTCTGGTGGCATTCCCGTGATCCTGCCGCCCCTGGCCGACGAGGACGATGTGGTCCGCCTCCTCGACCTGCTCGACGGCGTGGTGATGGTGGGCGGCGCCGACCTCGATCCCCGCCGCGACGGCTACATGCCCCACCCGGCCGTCCGCCCGATGGACACCCGTCGCGAAGACTTCGACCGGATGCTCGCCCAGCACATCTGCGCCCGCCACATGCCGGTCCTCGCGATCGGCAGCGGCATGCAACTCATCAACGTCACCGTGGGGGGCACGCTGTTCCTCCACATCCCCGAAGACCTGCCGAAGTCGATCCCCCACAAGGATCCGACCGACCTGGCCCACCGGCATGCCCTGCTCGTCGAGCCGGGTTCCGCGATGGAGCGGGTCTACGGCGACGGCGAGATCCGCGTGAACAGCATGCACCACATGGCGATCGACGACGTGGCGGTGAGCTTCAAGGTGACCGCCCGCGCCCCGGACGGCGTGATCGAGGCGATCGAGAGCGCCGTCGAGAACTGGACCGCGATCGGCGTGCAGTTTCACCCCGAGGCTGAGACCGCCTCGGCGCTCGACGTGAAGATCTTCGAGGAGTTCATCATCGGCATCACCGGCGAGCAGCCGGCGGTGAAGCTGGTCGCATAGGTCCACGAGTCACACGACGGCAGGCGAAGGGATCGGGGCGAGGATGGCGAGCGTCGGCTATCCTGCCGATGGCGAGCCAACTCGTCCCGTCCCGCAGCCGGGTGTCGCGAGTGCGGATATACGCCGCCGATGCTCAGTTCAAAACCGCGTCCGGCCCGCAGCCTTCGGGTGGTTTTCCACCCGGGGCCGCGGGGGACGTGGGATCACGCCGCGACCCAGGTGGCGTTAGAAAAACTTCGCAGCCAGGTGAGTTGCCGCTTCGCGAGCTGACGCGTTCGCTGCTGCGTGCGACGAATCGCCGCGGGGAGGTCGATGCGACCCTCGAGGAGTTCGATGGCCTCGGTGTAGCCGGCCGCCTGCCGGGCCGTGGGGCCGATGCCACCGGGGTGCGCGAGGGCCGCGCGAGTTTCCTCGACGAGTCCCTCTGCAAACATTCGCTCCACGCGGCGGTCAATCCGGCGGTAGAGAACCGCCCGCGGCAGGTCGACGACCATGAGCCGCGACTCGAAGAGCGGATTCGAAGCCGGCGAGAAGGCATGGGAGAGGGGCTGGCCGGTCGTCTCCGCCACCTCCAGGGCCCGGATGATCCGCTTCGCGTCCCGGGGATGGATCCGGGCTGCCGAGGCCGGGTCGATGCCGGCGAGCCGGGCGTGGAGGGCCTCGGGGCCGCTCACCGCTGCCTCGTCGGCGAGCCGGCGGCGGAGGTCGGGATTGGCCGGAGGGAGCGGGGCCAGTCCGTCGCGAAGGGCCCGCAGGTAGAGCGGTGTGCCGCCGACAAAGAGAATGCCCCGGCCACGCGACCGGCAGTCGGCGACCGCCCGCGAGGCGTCTTCGAGCCACTGGGCCACGCTGTAGGGCTCCGCCGCCGGGATCACATCCACCACGTGGTGCGGCACCGCGGCCCGCTGGGCGGCGGTCGGCTTGGCAGTGCCCACGTCGAGCCCCCGGTAGACGGCCATCGAATCGACGCTCACGATCTCGGCACCGAGGCGGCGGGCCAGCGGGATCGCCAGAGCCGATTTGCCTGAGGCGGTCGGCCCTGACAGGAACCAGCAGTCGTCTCCGAGGCGTGGGGCGGGGTGGCCGGTTTCAGCCGGGTTCCATGCTAGAGTTGTGGTCCCCGCGAACGGCGGCCCGGACGAACCGGCCCCGCCCGGCTGCGGGTCTCCGGGAGCCGTCGTTGACCGTGTCCGATCCGCGTCCATCGCCCCGCCGCTGCGGTGAGGTTTTCGAAGCCCTGGAGGGGGTGATCGCCTCCCGCAAGGCCGATCCCTCCACCCGATCCTACACCACGAAACTGCTCGCGAGCGGCCCGGTGGGGGCTGGCGCGAAGGTCACGGAGGAGGCCGAGGAACTCGTCCGTGCGGCCTGCGGGGAGACCGACGACCGCGTTGTCTCCGAGGCGGCCGACCTGTTCTATCACGCCCTCGTGCTCCTGGCCTGCCGCAACGTGCCCCTCACCAGCGTCGAGCAGGAACTCGCCCGCCGGTTCGGCGTCTCCGGGCTCGACGAGAAGGCAGCCCGCACCGCAAGCGACAAGGGAGGATCGCGATGACCGACAACCGTCAGGACCGGCTGCTCCGGATCGGGGTGCCGAGCAAAGGCCGGCTCGCGGAACTCTCCGCCCAACTGCTCGGCGACGCCGGGCTCTCCTTCCGCCGCACCGAGCGGAGCCTGTTCGCCCGCTGCAAGGACATGCCCGTGGAGGTGACGTTCCTCCGCACCGACGACATCCCGGTGCTCACGGCCGAGGGGGCGATCGACCTCGGGATCACGGGGGCTGACCTCGTCTCCGAGAGCGGTGCCGAGGTGGTTCACCGGCTCGATCTCGGCGTGGGCACCTGCCGGCTCGCGCTCTGCGTGCCCGACGATGCCACCATCGACGACCCGCGGAAGCTCGCCGGCCGCCGGGTGGCGACCAGCTTTCCGCGAATCACCCGCCGCTGGCTCGCCGACCGCGGTGTCGAAGCCCACTTCGTGGAACTGACCGGGAGCGTGGAGGTGATGATCGCCCTCGGCGTGGCCGACGCCATCGTCGACCTCGTCGAGACTGGCAGCACGCTCGCCGCCAACCGGCTGCATGTCCTCGACGAGATCGGCCGCTACGAGACCGTGCTCATCCAGCACCCCGGCCTGCACGACACCGCGCTCGCCGACCGGATCGTCCGCAGGCTCGAAGGGATCGTGATCGCCCGCAGCTGGTCGCTGCTCGAATACAACGTGCCGCGGACGAGGCTGGCCGAGGCGGAAACGATCACGCCCGGGTTCAACTCGCCGACGGTGATGGCCCTCGAAGACGCTTCGTGGTGTGCCGTCCGGGCGATGGTGAAGCGGGGTGAGGTTCACGGCGTGATGGAGAAGCTCGAGGCGATCGGTGCCTCCGCGATCATCGAGACGCGGATCGGCAACTGCAGGCTCTGACATTCCTCGACGGCGAGTGACGCCCGCATGCCTGTCCGATTTCATCAGCACTCCGTGGCCATGGTGCTGCTCGCGTGGAGCGTGGGCGGATGGTCCTCCGCGGCCGTCGCGAAGGCGGCGGTCGCCGAGGCGGAGCCCGCCGCCGAGGGAGCGGACCTCGTCGACGACTACTTCGCCCAACTAGCCGAGCCCGGCGGCGAGCAGGCGGCCGCCGCGATCGGCGAGCAGATCCTGCGGGACCGCGTCGACGACGCCCTGACGCTCGACTCGCTCGCCTGGGGCATCCTCACCAACAACGCCCTGCCCCGTCGCGACCTGCCGCTCGCCCTCCGCGCCGCCCGCAGGGCCCACGACCTTACGGGAGGCGACGACGTGCAAGTGCTCGAGACCTACGGCCGGGCCCTCGTCATGACCGGCAGCCGCGCCGAGGGGATCGCGATGCACCGCCAGGCGATCGACCTCTGCGACGACGATCCCTCCGCGCGACTCGTGCTGCTGGAGATCCTGGCGGAGTACGAACGGCCACCGGCCGATCCGGGGCCGAGCGACGACGAGCGTCTGCGGCGGCTCGAGGACGGCGCTCGGGACCTCGTCGCCTCTGGCCGCGCGGTACCTCTCGACGACCTGCTGTGGCGGGCAGGCATCGAGCCCTGCCGCGTCGAACTCGCCGCACCGTCCGACCGCCCTCTTTTAAACGAGGATCTTTTCGAACTGGTGCGAAAGAGCGTGGTGGTGATGGCCGCGCTCGAGCCCACGGCCGAGGAAGACCGGCACGACCTCTCGCTGGCGACGGGTTTCGTAATCGACCCTGCCGGCATCGTGGTCACCAACTACCACGTTGTCGATCTGCCTGGTGCGCCCGTGCTGGCGGCGGAGACAGCCGACGGGATCATCCATCCGGTCACGGAAATCCTGGCCGTGAGCCCGTTCGCCGACATCGCGATCTGCCAGCTCGGGGGTGTCGATCGCCTTCCAGCCCTGCCGCTCGTCGCCGGCGCCAAGCCGGGCCAGCGGCTCCACGCCCTGAGCCATCCGGACGGCGCCCTCTACTCGTTCACCGAGGGGATCCTGTCTCGCTACTTCGTCCATCGCGCCGACGGACAGGCGAAGACGATGTTCACGACCACCGTCGATTTTGCCGTCGGCTCGAGCGGTGGCCCGCTCGTCGATGATCGCGGCAACGTGGTAGGCATGGTATCGAGTACACTGGCCGTCTACGCCTCCGATGACGCTCTCCACGGCGACCGACGGGACGAGGAAGCCCCGCCGGGTGACTTTCAGATGGGGCTCAACATGTGCGTCCCCGCCGCCGACATCCTCCGGCTCGTGGCCCCAGCTCGCTGACGTGGGGCAGGCTCGTGTGCTGACCGTGATCGCGGCTCGGGGTTTCCCCCCGTAGCACAGGTTTTCAACCTGTGTCTGTCCATCGTGCCGGTGAGGGGCTGCCCACGCCCCATCGCCGGACGCTCGCTGCGGGCATCCTGCCCTTCACTCGCTCGATGCTTTCTCCGCTTCGCCATCCTGGCTTCGCGGAGAAAGCAACGCCGGCTCTCGGGGCATGGGCAGCCCCTCACCTCCTCACCTCGATCGCATGGAGTGCGTTGTGCGTCAGCCCGCGCGGCCTTACGGCCGGTCGGCTTGAAGTATGCCGTTGAGCGAGCCCGCGATCATGCGGCCGGCGCGGAGCGTGGCGATGATCCGTGTGGTTGGGTCGAGGATCGACTCGTAGGGATCTGTGCAGGCAGTCGTTGGCACGAGGAACGCCAGGTCGGCAGGACGACCGGGGGCGAGGATGCCGCACGACCGCTCGAAGCCGAGCGCCCAGGCCGCATCCACCGTGACCATGCGGAGCGCCTCCCCGGGTGACGCGACGCCCGCCGCGACGAGCGTGCGGCACTCGGCGAGCACCGAGAGATCCGGATTGGAGGCCCGGCTGTCGGTGCCGATCGCCACGCGAACCCCGGCCTCACGAAAGAAGCTGATGGGCGGGAGCGTGCTTGAGAGGGCCAGCGTCGTCCGCGGGCAGACGACCACACAGAGCCTGTCGCGATGCCGGGTGAGCCGAGCCATCGCATCCGGATCGCGGCCGAGGTGTGTGCCGTGGACGACGAGAGCCCGCGGGCCGCGGGCCAGCCGCGAGATCCACTCGGCCGCCGGAAGGAGAGCCGGCCCGCCCGGCGGCCACACCCCAAGTCGTTCGAAGAGTTCGCGGAAGGGCCCCGTTCCGGAGCGGAGCAACTCGGCCTCGGCCTCACTCTCGGCAACGTGCATCGCCAGCGGCACAGAGCAGTTGCGGGCCGCGTCGATCAGAGACTTTGCCAGCGGCGCGGCCACCGAATAGGGCGCATGAGGAGAGATACCGGCCGACGCTCCCGCGGCGAGCAGACGCCGCACGTCGCTGATGGCCTCGGCGCCGGCGATCGCCACCGACGCGGCTGACAGACCGAGAGCCTCACGAAAGATCCGCAGCCGCGGGCCCGCCGAAGGATAGCCGCCGACGGGAACGCCCGTGGAGATCTCCCCGACGGCCGTGACCCCGTGGCCGGCCGACTCGCCGAGCCCACGGCGGATCGCCGCGGCACTCCGACACGCTCCCGCGATGCCGGTGGCCCGCCCCCGTCGGAGGGCGATGACCCGCTCGATCCAGCCGGGCAGACCACCGGCGGCGTCGAGCGGCGGATCGACGTCGGAAAACTCCAGGTGCGTGTGGGCGTTGATGAGCCCGGGGATCACGATCGCGTCGGCGGCGTCGATCGTGGATGCATCGTCGCGGCGGCCCGGTGGCGAACCTCCACCGAGATCGATGATCCTGCCCCGGCGGATCCGCAGCCAGCCGCCCTTCAGCGGCGGCCCGTGCAGCGGCACGATCCAGCGAGCCCGGATCACGACGTCGTGCCGCGGCCGGCGGCTCACGGCGACGTGGTGGCCACGGGCAGGGGCACGGCCCGCGTTCGCACCCGCTCGGGATCCGCCGCGGGGGCCGGTGGCTCCTCCTCGAAGAGTTCGTAGAACACGTTGCGACGCCGCGGGGTCCAGCCGAGCTCGGCGATCGCCGACTTCATCTCGTCGAGAGTGAGGTGGTGCACCGTCCCGGCCGCGCTCACCACGTTCTCCTCGATCATCAGGCTGCCCATGTCGTTGGCGCCGTAGAGCAGCGCGAGCTGGCCGATCTCGCGGCCCTGCGTCACCCAGCTCGACTGAATGTTGGCGAAGTTGTCGAGGTAGAGCCGGGCGACCGCCTGCGTCTTCAGGTATTCGAACGCCCCGGCGGGAGGAATGTCGTCCATCGTGGTGTTGTCGGGCTGAAACGACCAGCAGATAAAGGCGGTGAAGCCGCCGGTCTCGTCCTGCAGTTGGCGGAGGCGGTCGAGGTGCTCCACCCGCTCCGCGAGCGTCTCGACGTGGCCATACATCATCGTCGCCGTGCTACGGCCGCCGAGCAGGTGCCACTGCCGGCTCACCTCCAGCCACTCGTCGGTCATCGCCTTGCCACGGGTGATGGCCGAGCGGACGCGGTCCACGAGGATCTCACCGCCGCCGCCGGGGAGCGACCCGAGGCCGGCGCGGGCGAGCCGCTCGAGCACCTCCCGCAGAGGCCGCTTCGAGACCTTGGTGAACGCGTGGATCTCGGGAGGTGAAAACCCATGCACGTTCACCTGGGGAAAGTGGTCTTTGATGCCACGAAGAAGATCTTCGTACCACTCCAGCGGCAGCGTGGGGTGCATGCCGCCCTGCATCAGGATCTGGTCGCCGCCGAGGGCGACCGTCTCCTCGATCTTTTTGAGGATCACGTCGCGTTCGAGGACGTATCCCTCGGGGCTTTTCGGCCCGCGGTAAAACGCGCAGAAGTCGCAGACCGCCGAACAGATGTTGGTGTAGTTGATGTTCCGATCGATGTTGTAGGTGCGATAGGTCTCCGGATGGAGCCGCCGCGTGACCGCATCAGCCGCGCGGCCGATCGCCGCGAGGTCGTGCGACTCCAGCAGTGTCACCGCGTCGGCCGGCGTCAGTCGCCGGCCCGCGATCACGTCATCGAGGATGGGGTGGATGGCAGTCGCGGTCATCACACGGCTCTCCTTGGCAGCGGCACATCGCCGGATCGCAACTCTCGCCCGATCGCCGCGGTGGGCGGCGCGAGGCCCTGGCCGGCGGCATAACGGCGGAAGAGCCGGAGCGACTCCCGCTCTCGTGAACCGAGATCATAGTGGAGATTGTCCCGGAGATAGCTCAGGCACTGAGGCACGGTCAGGCCGTGCGCCGCCGCCTCGGCCGCGGCGATCGCCGCCAGGTTCATGCGGCCTGCGTCACGGGCCGCGGAGAGGAGATGACTCAGCCCACCGACGTCGACCCCGTCGCGGGCGGCCCACACGGCGAAGACGAACGGGAGCCCCGTCCAACGGCACCACTCGTCGCCGAGATCCCACATCATCTGAAACGAACCCCCCGTCAGGCCGCCGCTGGCATCGCCGATGGCGCGGTCGCCGATCAGCAGCACCGCGTCGGCTCGCGTGTCGGCCAGTCCGGCGCCGATCGGCAGCGACTCGATCAGGGGAGCCACGCCGTGCCGTTCGGACAGGAGGATGCGGGCCAGGGCGGCACTCGTGCGAGACCCCTCGTCGACGGCGAGTGTGGCAACTCTGGACGGCAGCGTTCGGAAGAATAGTTTCACGCTCATCACTGGCCCGCGGCAGCCGATGCAGGCATCGGACACGATGCGGTGGCCGCCGCGAAACACCTCGATCGATGGAATCAGCGCCACGTCGAGCCGCCCCTGCGCGAGGCGGTCGGCAAGCCGGCTGGGGAGGTCGTAGGCCACTTCGACACCCGCCGCCGCCAGCCCGTGCACCAGCGGCTTCGTGTTGAGGTACTGGACGGCCCCGACCCGCAAGGGCCCGCTAGGGCGGGTGTAGTGATCGCGAGGCTGGGCGGGCTTGTGGATCATGGCCTGAGGGGAGCCGGATTGTCGCCGTCCTAGCTCCTCTTCCACAACCGCAGTCCCGCGGCCGCGATAACCGCGGGTTCTCACGCCTCCAGGCGGCGAAACGCCCGCAAGCCGAGCACGAGGGGCACGACCGTGGCGGTCATCCCCAGGCCGACCACCACCAGGCCTCCGGCGATCGCTCCCCACCTCCCCCCCGCCCATGCCAGGATCCCGTGGGAGGAGATGACGCTGGGGCCGAGCGTGTGGGTGAGCAGAAACAGATGGGTGGGCACGGCCGCCGCGATCACCGTGGCCATGATGAACAGCGAACTGATGACCAGACTCAGCGTTCCCCCAAAACCGGACGAGATCTTCGACGGCGAAGACTCCCGCAGGTCGGGCATCCGAGCGCCGAGGCCGACGGCGATGCCCGACAGGCCCATGCAGAGCATCACGCTGCAGAGTTCGTGCTGCGCGATCAGCGACCAGGGAATGCCGAGCATGCAGTCGCTCAACAGCACGAGGCTACAGCACGGGCCCAGGCTGCCGAAGAACGAGAACAGAAACTTGGACCAGACGATCTGGTCCCGGTGCACAGGCAGCAGGCCGAGGATCCAGAACCGTCGTCCCTCGAGGCTGATCATCGGGTAGACGAAGCGGGTCGTGAACGTCGAGAGAATGAGCCCAACCACCGCGAGGTTGAGGTAGCCGATCATCGACGCGTAGGCGTTGTGGTAGTTGAAGGCGCGAAGATTGAGGAAATACAGCCCGAGCAGCCCGAAGAAGATCGCGAACTGCGACCACTGGGAGATGTCGCGGCGAAAGAGGCGAAAATCCTTCACCAGCAGAAGTCGCAGCGGTCGGCCTGTCGCGAATCCGGCGTGGCCGAGCGCGCGGTCGAACCACCGCAGCGGCCGGCGGCGGCGCGACGGGATCTCACCCGCGAGTTGGCTGTATCCCTTGCGGTAGGCGATCCCCGCGACCCATCCGGCCAGGTGCTGGAGGGCCAGAGCGTTGGCGATGAGCAGCGCCAGGAACTTCAGCGACTCGAAAAGCGAGGCCGCCATCAGGGTGCCGTCCCGCTCCGTGCGGGCGGCCTCGATCAGCGCCATCGAGAGCCACCAGCTCGGAAACAGCTTCTGCTCCGTGACCGACAGCCGGGCGAACGTCCGCTCGAACCATGCCGCTGACATCGAGTCGACCCGCGCCTGGGAGAACATCGACCAGCCGAGCCCGATGGCCCCGACGCAGGCGACCGTGACCCCGATCGTGAACGCGTGCAGCCGCAGCCGGGGCATCCAGGCGACGAGTGTCGTGCAGATGATGCTCCCCACGGACGCGGGAATGAAGACGAACGAGATCATGAGCGGCAGCATGACGACGTAGTAGGGCCAGGCCGCGTGCCGCACCACGCCGTAGGCCGTCAGCATCGGGCTGCCGAGGAGCACGAACCCCCAGCTCGAAAACCACATCGCCTCGCGGAACTTGTGGGCGTGGATCGCCTCGGCCCGCACCGGGAGCGTCAGCAGCAGCCGCGCCTCAGGCGAGCAGTACATACCGGTGTAGACCAGGATGCCGGTCGAGAAGACGAGCATCACCATCAGCGACGCGAAGAAGGCGTTGAAGAGCAGCGAAATCACCTCGGCATGCAGCGCGTCGAGGAAGCCGAAACCCTCGACGAACAGTCCGTACAGCGCCGCCCAGAACAGCGCGCTGAGCAGCACGACGAGGCTGAGCCGGAGCCGCGCGTCGGAGAGCATCGAACGGATCGTCTCCCAGGCGAGTGTGGCCCGGAGCTTCACGAACAGCCGCGACTCGTCCTCGAAGGAGAGAAGTCGAACCGCTTCGGGCGGCAGGGCCCGTCCGCTCACGGTTCGCGCCCCCGTCCGGAAGTCACCTCGAGATAGAGCTGCTCGAGCGTGGTCGACTCGAGGGCCATCTGCTCCCGGAGTTCGGCGATCGTGCCCAGAAACCGCAGCCGGCCACGGACCATGATGCCGACGCGGTCGGCCATCTCCTCCGCCATCGCCAGCGTGTGGGTCGACATGAAGACCGTCATGCCCTCGCGGGTGCGGGCAGAGAGCAGGTCTTTGACGATCCGCACGCTCCGCGGATCGAGGCCGACCATCGGTTCATCGAGCACGAGCACGTCGGGATCGTGGAGGAACGAGGCGGCGAACACGAGCCGCTGCTTCATGCCGAGCGAATAGCTCTCGGCGAGGTCGTCGGCGAACTCGCCGAGTTCGAAGTGGTCGATCTCCCGATCGATGCGGTCGGTGGCGAGCCGCTGCGGCATGCCGAACATGTCGGCGATGAACCAGAGAAACTCGCGGCCGGTGAGCTTGTCGTAGAGGGTGGGCTCGTCGGGCACATAGCCGAGGTGCAGGTGCGCGGCCCGCGGATCCTTGACGAGATCATGGCCACAGACGCGGACGGCCCCTCGCGAGGGATGCAGGAGACCGACGAGCATCCGGATCGTCGTGGTCTTCCCGGCGCCGTTGGGCCCGAGCAGGGCGAAGAGTTCGCCCCGGGGAATCGCCAAGGTGAGGTCTGAGACCGCGGTCTTCGGGCCATAGGTGCGCGTGACGTGATCAAACTCGATCATGGAGTGCTCCGCTGCAGCGCTGCGTCGGGACCGCCGTCTTTGGCCAGCCAGGCAGCCGCCTCGTCGGTCCGCCGCAGGAACGTCATTCGCGTGCCGAAGAGCATCGCCTCCTGCTTCAACACCCGCCCCGAGCGGTCGACCCAGAGTCGGCACCGCGGCTCACGATGGCTGGATGGGTCCTCACGATACGCCACGACGTGCACGCGGACGAGGCCCTCCTCCCAGTAGAGGGCCTCTTCGGGCCCGACGTCGGCATGGAGAACCTCGATCGGGGACCGGCCGGGGCGGAGGGGGCTGTAGACGGGAATGGTCCAGCGACGCCCTTCGTAGAGGCCGGGCAGGCTCGCCTGCGGGGAGAGTTCGTCGCCGATCATGACGTGCGTCGGCAGATGGCGGGTGGTCTCGTAGGTCATGCCGCCGGCCTCGATCTTCACGTCCACGTCGCCCTCGTCCACCGTCCCGCGGAGCATGACGTCGTCGACCGCGCCGGGGAGCCTGACGCGCGAAGTGAACGCGCGGAGTTGGCCGATCGAGTCGATCTCCAGGTGGCCACGGGCGGAGAAGCTGGCGGGCGTGCTCTCGTGCACAACTCGGCGAACGAGCAGTCCGGCCCAGACGGGCAACATCTCGTCGAGCGGCAGTTTGTCGAACTGGAGAAGGCTCTCGACTACAAGGCCACCGTCGTTCTGTGGCTCAGATGTGGCCAGAGCCCAGCCAACTGGCCGCTCGTTCCAGTGAACCGACCACGCCACTGGGATCGGGCGATGGCCCGACGTGTAGAGCGCCTGCTGCCCCGGGGGCGAACCTGGACTCAAAGACGGAAGAATTTTCGTGACGACGAGCCAACCACTGGTCACGAGCCAGAAGCCGACCACGATTGGCGTGAGCAGCGGTCGTTGCAGCATATCGCGACAGCCGGGGCCGCGGGCCCGTCACAGGCGACCGCTTCCGTGCAGTCTACAGCCGGCTGCGCCGCCGCGAAACGACCGCACGATCGGGGCGGCGGCCGCGGCTGACCACCTGAAGTTGGCCCGGTCCAATGAAACGCGTATACTCCTGCTCAACCAGTAGGGACCGGGGATTCCGTCGATGACGGCAGACAAGAACCAGGAACGAGCCATGGCGACCGCTTCAAGCGGTACACAGGTGTTCTTCCAGCAGGGCTGCCCGGTCTGTGGGCGACGGCTGGAGATCGACGTCAACCTGCTGGGCCGGCGGGTCTACTGCCAGCACTGCGGCGGCGGTTTCGTGGCGATGGATGCGTCGCTCATGACGGCCGCGGCGCCCGTCGACCAGGCCGATGACCGCGTCGATGCGTTGCTCGAACGGGCCGCGGTCGCCCTTGAGCAGGCATCCGCCGACGGCGACGCCGGCTGACGGCAGTTCGCGTCAGGCGTGCTGCCATCCCTCGGGAAACCCTGCGAGTCCACCCAGGCAATGCCAGTAGCCGGGGAATGTCTTGCCGACGCATCCCGGATCCTGGATCGCGACGCCCGGCACCCGCAGCCCGACAAGCGACAGGCTCATGGCCATCCGGTGATCGTCGTAGGTTCGCACCGAGCCGCCGTGGAGCGTGACTGGTGCAATCGTCATCCCGTCGGCATGCTCCTCGACGGAGGCGCCGAGGCGGCGGAGTTCGCGAACGAGGTCGCCGATCCGGTCGGTCTCCTTGTCGCGGATATGGGCGACGTTCCGGATCGTGGTCGGACCGTCGGCGAACGCAGCCACGATCGCCAACGTGGGGACGGTGTCGCTGATCGCGTTCATGTCGATGTCGATGCCGCGGACCGCACGGCCGGTGACCGTGATCGCGTTGCCCGTCCCCGAATCGTCGCCTTCGTGCCACTCGACGTCGCAGCCCATCCGCTCGAGGGCATCGCAGAAGGCAACGTCGCCCTGCATGCTGCGGCGGGAGAGTCCGTCGACTCGAACGCGGCCCCCGGTGATCGCCGCGGCCGCGAAGAAGTAACTTGCCGCCGACGCATCCGGCTCGATCTCGTAGTCGCAGGCCGCATAGCCGCCTGGATGGATTCGCCACGTGCGGTCATCCACCACGTCGCAGCGGCCGCTGAAGTCGGCCATCACTCGCCTGGTCATCGCCAGGTAGGGGAGCGACACGAGCGTGCCGGCGAAGGCAAGATCCATCCCCTGGTGCGTGCAGGGCGCGGCGAGGGCGAGGCCGCTGGCGAACTGGCTCGAGGTGCCGCCAGCCACGGTGGCGGCACCGCCACGGAGCCCGGAAGTACGAATCAGCACAGGAGGACAGTCGCCCGGGCTCTCGGCTCGGGTATCGACTCCGAGATCGCGGAGCGCCGCCACAAGGTCGCCGATCGGCCGCTGCCGCATCCGGGCGGTGCCATCGAGCCGGTAAGTGCCGCGGCCCAGCCCACAGACGGCCGCGAGGAACCGCATCGTGGTGCCGCTGGCGGCGCAGTCGAGCGTCGCCTCGGCGGCAGGGATCGTGCCACCACACCCGCTGACCGTGGCCGTGCCGGCGGGCCAGTCGACGTCCACGCCAATGCCGAGCGTCGCCAGGCCGGCAGCCATCACGCGGGTGTCCTGGCTGTCGAGCACCCCCGAGAGCCGGCTCGTCCCGCGAGCCAACGCCGCACATACCAACGCGCGGTTGGTGATGCTCTTCGATCCGGGAGGCCGGATGCGGCCCTCGATCGGGCCGGAATGCTGCGGGATGGGAAGCGGGTCGATCATGCGTTGCGGGTGGCAACCGCGGTTGCGGGAAGGCGTCGCGGCGGGGAAAACAGAGGGCGTGCCGGCAAGCCTAGGTCAGGCCCCGCCGGCGGTCCATGCCCGCCCCATTTTGGGATGACCAGGATGCCTCCCTTTTCAGACGCCGGGCCCGCACGCTACGACTTTCTGGCCCCGTCGTCGATCCTCTTTGGCGCAGGGCGGCTCGCCGAACTCGGGGAGGTCGCCGCGCGGTTCGGCCGCGAGGCCTGGCTGGTGACGGGATCCCGGAGCCTCGAGACCTGTGGCGGGGAAGCGGCCGTGGCCGCCTTGCTTCGCGCCGCCGGCCTCGACGTCACCCGGGTCGGGACCTGCACGGGCGAACCGACCGTGGCCGACGTGGCGGGGATCGTCAGCGCGCTGCCGCGGATCGAGGGCCGCGCGCCGGTGGTGGTGGCGATCGGAGGCGGGGCCACGATCGACCTTGCGAAGGCCGTGGCGG
>Ga0136644_10001466_pt1 | contig 18696 bp, 16 predicted proteins | sample C_130820_EF_Meta_FD_94780 | JGI IMG/M metagenome (GOLD analysis project Ga0136644, IMG submission 94780) | Freshwater microbial communities from Lake Croche, Canada to study carbon cycling - C_130820_EF_MetaG (v2) (version 2) | ecosystem: Environmental > Aquatic > Freshwater > Lake | place... | reverse complement strand
CGGCACGGCACTCATCGAGCGGCAGGCGTTGCATGCGGCCAGCCTCGCGGTCGACCATCCGGTCACGCGGGAGCGGATCGAATTCAAGGCCCCGCTCCCAGCCGATATGCAGCGGGTGCTCGATGTGCTGCGGGTTTGAGTGCCATCCCGTATGCCATGCCGACCCGGCATCGCCCAACGACCCGGTGTCCCGTCGCTCCCGCTCCGGGCTTCTATTCGCGGGTAAGAGAAACGTTTGGGGCAACACGCCGTTGGAATAAAAGCCCTCGGCGGAAGCCGGGGGACTCCGGTATTGACCGCCATCCCGTATGCCATGCCGACCCAGGGCCAGCCAGCCAGAGGCTGCTCAGCCTGGGCCGTCGTCGTCATCGCCCGCAAGCAGCATCGCCCGCGGGAGCGTGGAATCGATGACCCGGCCGATTGCGATGACGAAGCCGATCGCTCCATCCCGCCAGCCGCTCCGCAGGATGTAGCTTTTCACGAACGCCGCCAGACCGCGGAACGGGAGCGTCCAGGCGGGGGCATGTTCTCCCTTCGATCGCAGGATGCCGGCCTTGAGCGGCGCATAGCGGAGCGACCGCTCCAGAACGTCGCGGCAGTTGGCGTAGCTGTAGTGGAGGATCGAGCCCGCAAGCATCCGCGGCGGATGCCTTGATTCCACTTCCTCGTGGATGGCAATGGCTTTGAACCCTGCCGTCGTGCGATTGAACAGGCGGAGCACGCGTTCTCTCCGCCAGGCACCATAACGAACCTCCCACCGGCCCACGAAGGTGCGACGGTGGATCGCCCAGCAGGCGGCGGGATTCGAAAGATCGATGCGTTGGCAGGCTGCCTGCGCCTCGCCATCGAGCACTTCGTCGGCGTCGACCGAAAGAATCCAGTCGTGGGCCGCCAGATCGACGGCCCGCCGTTTCTGCGGGCCGTATCCGAGAAAGGGCTGGTGCTCGACGCGAGCACCAGCTTCGCGAGCCAGTGCCACCGTGTCGTCGGTCGAGCCGGAATCGAGCACGAGTCTTTCATCGCACATCTCGACCGCCCGCAGCACCTCGCCAATCCGGGCCGCGGCATTCCGCGTGATGATCACCGCCGAGATCGGCAGGCGATTCTGTCCAGGGAGGACTGCCGTCGCACCGCCCACGCTCGCCCCGGTTGCAATGGGGCCGCTGGCGGACGGGAGAGGGGCGGACGGAACGGCCATCATGGTCTGGTGATATTGTTTTCGGGATCAGACACGGTCTGGCCGCCGTCTCCGGTTCGCAGCGGAAATTCCAGGACGAAGGTGCTCCCTTCGCCCGGCACGCTGCTCACGCGGATGTCGCCGCCGTGCTCACGGAGAATCTTTTTGCTGACGGTCAGCCCGAGTCCGGTGCCACGAGCTCCCTTCGTCGACACGAACAGGTTAAATATCTCGGCGATGGTTTCCGGTGTCATGCCCTCGCCATTGTCTTTGACGGTAACGCTGGCGCGTTGGGCGACCGTGTCACAGGCGATCTGGATCGTCACGGCCGCGTTGGGTCGGTCCTCGACTGCGTCGAGCGCGTTGGTCACCACGTTGAGGATCGCCCGCGACAGCGCTTCCGGGTCGAACAGCAACTGCGGGATGTCGTCTGGTGGGTTCCACGCGATCGTGGCCCCGATTTCAGCCGCCCGCTGCTGGACGGTTTCCACGATGTCGGCGACCAGTGCCACCAGGTCGGAAGGAACGGGATCGGGCTCCCGCTCCTTGCTGAACGAGAGCATGTCCATCACAAGCGATGAAATCTTGTTTTGATTGCGGTTGACGATGTCCCAGCCCTTGCGAACCACGGCGAGTTCGTCGTTTTCGAGCCCCATGTCGACGAGGTAGCTGCCGCCCCGGATGCCCTGCAGGATGTTCTTGATGTGGTGTGAGAGGGTGGCGATCGTCTGGCCGACGGCGGCCAGTCGCTCCGACTGCACCATCGCGGAGTAGTAGGTGGTGTCCTCGACCGCCAGCGCAGCCTGATGACCGATGGCGATCAGGAGTTTGAGATGCTCGTCGGTGAACTGCCGCTGCCCCCCCTCGATCGCATCGCCCAGCGGCACCGTGGTGTCGACATAGATCACGCCGACCGTGCCATAGCGGCCCTGCATCGGCACGCAGATCGCCTCCCGGACGCCGGTCCGCACGACACTGTGTCCGCCGCTGAAGCGGTCGTCGTCTTGGGCATCGCTCGTGATCACTCCCTCGCCACGGTCGAGCACATAGTCGAGGATCGTGCGGCTGATGGCCATCGACGTCGCTTGTCCCATGCGGCGGTCACGCCGGGCCTTCGTGCGAAGCTGCTTGGACTCCGGGTCGAGCAGCATGATGCAGCCGCGGTCGGCCTCGATCCACTCGAACACCAGTTGCAGGATTCGACCGAGGAGTTCGTCGATGTCGAGCGTGTGGCTGACGGCGAGCGATGTGCGATACATCACCTGCAGATTGCTGCGGGCCCGTGCCAGCCAGCGATTCTGCGTATCGTCGGGAAGTTGGTCGCCGCCTTCGGCATCGCGGGCCGTCCTCACGATCCGCGAGCCTTCGCCGGCATTGGCTGTCGACACGATGTCGACCTGGCTCACCGCGGGCACATGCTCGCCGTCCCGAGAGTAGACAAGAATTGTGCGGCCCACCTGGATCTGATCGCCGCTGGCAAGCTCTGCCCGCTCGATCTTGCGGCTGTTGAGCCAGGTGCCGTTCGAGCTTTTCAGGTCGCCCACAACGAACGAATCCCCCACCCGGCGAACCTCGGCATGCCGTCTGGAGACCTCGTTGTCGTCCAATTGGACGAAGTTGCCCGCCTCCCGGCCGATGCTCATGGCCCCTTCATGGCTCGTGAGGTCGTAGCGGGTGCCGCGATTGCGGCCCTGAATCACGAAGAGGGAAGGCACGGAGAGGCTCCACGAGGTCTGAATCCGCGTCCAATCCTACCCGCTGCGCCGCCTCTCACGGGAGATCGCTAAAATGCCAGGAAGGCTGCCTGCGGGCCGAGATGCCGCTCACGAACTCCTCACGAATCACCCAGGGCCCCGTTATGAACCGTGTCATGCCCATGATGTTCGGGCTGTTGTGCCTCTTTGCCTCCCTGGTTCGGCCAGAGACGACTGCGCAGGCTGAGTCGCCCGCTCAGTCGGCCCCGGGGGGAACCGACGACGCCGCGGTTCGCGAGCAGCTGAGGCTGGCGGTCGAATGGCTGGCCGCTCCCGAACGGGAGGGGCGTGGTCCGGGCACGAAGGGGATCGATCAGGCTGCCGAATGGGTGGCCGAACGGTTGGCGGACATCGGCCTCGATACGGTCTCAGGCAATCACGCTGTCGCTGGTCCATCCCCATCCGATGCCCGGAGTTCGTTTCAGCGGTTTGGCATGACGCTCGACGCGACGTTGGGTCCCGCGGCAGACAACACGGCCGAGTTGGTGGGACCGCCGGGGGAGAACGGCATGCCGCAGACGATTGCGCTCGAGCTCGGGAAAGACTTTACGCCGTTGGCCGCAGGTGGTTCGGGGAGATTCGATCTGCCGCTGGTATTTGCCGGATATGGCATCACGGCGCCTGCCGAACACTACGACGACTATGCGCCGCTCACGGGCGCTGGGCCCGATTCGAAAGATGTCGCTGACAGGCAGGGTCCGATCAAGGGTGCAGCGGCCGTTGTCTTGCGGCAGGAGCCGCAGAAGGATGACCCGCACAGCGTTTTTGACGGCAATCAGGCGTCGCAGCATGCTGCATTGGCCCGCAAGGTCGCCAACGCGTCGGAGCACGAGGCGGGCGGCATCGTCTTCTGCAACGACGCAGACGCCGACGGTGACACGTTGATGGCCTTCACCCGTGCCGGTGACGGTTCCGAGAAACGCACCATGCCGATTCTCCAGATCCGTCGATCAGTCGTCGACGACATCGTGAAAGCTTCGCTCGGACGGAATCTCGACACCATCCAAAAAGGGATCGACGAGTCGCTCACGCCGCAGAGCGGCCCGCTTGCCGGATGGCGGATCCGCGGCCAGACGGCGATCGATCGCACCGAAGCCGAGGGTCGCAACGTGCTGGCGATTCTGCCTGGCGTGGGGTGGGCGCAGGACGGTGCGGTTGATGCTGTCGGGAAACAGTCTCCCGAAACAGTCGTGCTGGGCGCGCACTACGACCACCTCGGCTATGGTGGCACGAATTCCGCAGCACCGGGCGAACATGCCGTGCACCACGGTGCTGACGACAACGCCAGCGGCACCGCTCTGCTCGTCGAGGTGGCGAGGATCCTCAAGCAGGAGGGGCCATTTCCTCGGACGATCCTCTTTGTGGCCTTCTCAGGTGAGGAGCGGGGTCTGCTTGGCAGTGCCCACTATGCCGCCAATGCCCTGGTGCCGCTTGCTGATACCGTCGCGATGGTGAATCTCGACATGGTGGGCCGGCTTGACGGCAACAAGATCGTGGTGCACGGCACGGGCACGGGAACCGGCCTCGATGCGCTCGTGGACAGGTTCGTGGCTGCCCGCGGCTTCGAGGCCGCCAAGGAGCCAGGGGGCTTCGGGCCAAGCGACCATTCGAGCTTCTACGCACGAAAGATTCCCGTACTGCACCTGTTTACCGGTTCGCATGCCGACTACCACCGGCCCACCGACACTGCCGACAAGATCAACTACGACGGCATGGTGAGAATCACGCGGTTGGTGACCGATATCGTCCGCGATCTGGCCACGACTCCCGACCGGCCCGCCTACATCGAGGTGGCGTCGAAGCAGTTTGCCCGCGGCGACGGCGACCGGCCATATTTCGGCAGCATTCCCGATTTCGGCAAGCCGGGGAAAGGCTATGCGGTCACCGGTGCCACGAAGGATTCGCCCGCGGCTCAGGGCGGTATCACGGGGGGCGACGTGATCGTGCGGCTCGGAGAGAGTGCCGTCACGGGGCTTGAAGACTTCGACAGTGCGCTGCGGAAGCACAAGGGAGGGGATACGGTGCCCGTGGTGGTGCTGCGAGACGGCACCGAGGTCACGTTGCAGGTAACGCTCGGCCCGCCGAAGTAGATTTTTGGCCTAAATCTGGCCTTGAGTCAGAAGGGACGGATCGCCATCATCCGCCCCGCCCTCGGATCAAAGGCTGCCCACGAATCGTTTCGGCGGCGATCGGACAGCGCCGTGGGGCACGCGTGTGAAACAACCAGCAAGGAGTGCTTTCCGTGAACAGGCAAATCGCCAGTATCGTGTGTGCGGCCGTGGTGGCCCTGACGCAGGTCCCCGCTTTGGCCCAGGCTCCCGTGGCAGTGCCGCAGGGGCAGCCGCAGCAGGTTCAACCCGCATCACCGATGTCCCACATCGCCGTGATCGACGTCGGCTACATCTTCAAGAATCATGCCCGGTTCAAGGCCGCCATGGACAAGATGAAGGACGAGGTGATGGCTGCCGAGAACGCCCTCAAGGCTGATCGCGACCGCATCAACGGCCTGATGGAGCAACTCAAGGGCTTCAACGTCGGCACTCCCGAGTACAAGAAGCTGGAAGCCGAGATTGCCAAGGGGCAGGGTGACTTCAACGTCAATGCGCAACTCCAGAAGAAGGACTTCATGGATCGCGAAGCGAAGGTCTACCTGCAGGTCTACACCGAGATCGAGAAGGCCGTCGGCCAGTTTGCCCGTGAGCATGGGATCGCCGTGGTGTTTCGGTTTGATGGCGACCCGGTCGACGGTGCTGACCGCAATCAGATTCTGCGTGGCATCACCAAGCCGATCGTGCACTACGAAGCCGGCAACGACATCACTCCTGACATCCTCAAGATGCTCAACGGTGCCGCTGTGGCCGATCAGTCTGGCCGTCCCGGTGCAGTGCCGGCGCGGACCCGCTAGCTTTTTCCGGTCCGCCTCCCTTCCGGAGTCGCAGCGGGACGGCCGCTGCGGGTGTCCCCATGCAATATGAGATGCGACTGCGGTCGCAACGCACGCTCCGGAAGCCGGTGTCCGTCACGGGTGTCGGCTACTGGAGCGGGCGGGAGAACCGAGTGGAACTCGAGCCTGCGGGCGTCGGTGTGGGCGTGGTGTTCGTGCGGGCTGATCTGGCGGACGCGGTGACGATTCCTGCCGTGGTGGAGCATCGGGTGGAGGCGTCGAGTCGGACCAACCTCTGCGTGGGCAAGGCCCGCGTCGAAATGGTGGAGCACCTTCTCAGCGCGCTGGCCGGGCTCGACATCGACTGCTGTCGCGTGCGGGTGCACGGGGAGGAGATGCCGGGCCTCGACGGCTCGTCGCTTGCCTTCGTCGAGGCCATCGACGCAGCGGGGGTCGAGGAACTCGATGCTTCAATCGACCCGATCGTGGTCGACTCGGTGATACGTGTCGGCGACGACACTGCCTGGATCGAGGCCTCGCCGCCTCGGTGTGCCGGCCTTTCGGTTGACTATGAGCTGGACTACGGCGACGGTCCGATCGGCAGGCAGGTGCTCTCGCTACGGGTGACGTCGGACGGCTATCGAACGGGAATTGCTGCCGCCCGAACGTTTCTGCCAGCGGAGGATGCCGAGCGGCTGCGGGCGGCGGGCCGCGGACTGTCGGCCACCACCGGCGATCTCCTGATTTTCGGTCCCGATGGACCGATTGGCAACACGCTGCGTTGGCCCGACGAGTGCGTCCGTCACAAGGTTCTCGACCTGATCGGCGACCTGTCGCTTGCCGGTCGGCCGATCCATGCGCACGTCCGTGCCCACCGCAGTGGCCACCGCCTCAATGGCGCCCTCGCGACTCGACTGGCCGCCGCCCGACTCGAGCCCACCTCCGCCTGAAATCGGCACGGCCATCGAAGGACACCCACCGGATGGATGATTTTCAAGCCACGGTGCCGATGCGGGAAGACTCGACTCGCCGCGGAGGATTGCTCCGCGGGGTGCCGGCGTCGGTGCACCCATCTGCCGTGGTCGAGGTGGGTGCGCAGCTCGGCGAGGATGTGGTCGTTGGGCCATTTTGTTGGGTTTCGTCCGGCGCGATAATCGGCAAAGGCACCGTGCTCGAGAGCCATGTCACGATCGTGGGTGATGTGCGGATCGGCGAGCAAAACCGCCTGTTTTCCAACGCCGTGATTGGCGGAGAGCCACAGGATGTGAGCTATCGCGGCACGCGGACACGCGTCGAAATCGGTGATCGCAATGTCATTCGGGAAGGGGTCACGATCAATCGCGGCACGGAAAAGGAAGACGGCCTGACCTCCATAGGCCATGACAACTTCCTGATGGCGTGCAGTCATGTGGCGCACGACTGCCGCATTGGCGATCACTGCATGCTGGCCAACGGCACGCTGCTGGGCGGGCACGTTCGCGTGCATTCGCGGGCGTCGCTCTCTGGCGCGGTCGCCGTGCACCACTGGGCCACGATCGGCGGCTGGTCGTTCGTCGCGGGGCTTTCCCGCGTGCTGCATGACGTGCCGCCATTCATGCTCTGCGAGGGCCTGCCGGCACGGCCGCGGTGCATCAACGTGGTGGCGCTCCGGCGGGGAGGCTTCTCTCACGAATCGATTACGGCTGTGACCGAGGCACACAGGCTGCTCTACCGGGCGAAGGTAGGGCTGGAAGCAGCCCGGGAAATTCTGCGATCCCAGTCGATGCTGCTTTCAGACGTTGAACAGTTGCTCGAGTTTTTGGCCATGCAAAAAGAAGGGCGACATGGACGCGCCCGTGAACAAAGGAGGGCGGCGTGACGCGAATGAAGGTGGCGGTGGTCGGTTGCGGACATCTCGGAACGATCCATGCGCGGCTGCTCGCTTCGCGTGCCGATGCCGAACTCGTGGCCGTCGTGGATCCCGTTTTCGAGTCACGACAGCGGGTCGCCGAGGCTCATGGCTGCGCGGCTCTCGCGGAGCCTATCGAGCTTGTCGGTCTGGCCGATGCCGCCGTGGTCGCGGCGCCCACCTGTCTGCATGCGCAGGTGTCACTGCCATTGCTTTCCAAGGGGATTGATCTCCTGATCGAAAAGCCGATCGCGACCGATCTCCATGAGGCGGAGCAGATCGTCGCCGCGGCCGAGCGTCACGGTCGTGTTGTCGCCGTGGGGCATGTGGAACGGTTCAATCCCGCGTGGCGAATGGCCGTCGAGAAGTGCGGACGAATCTTGACCGTCGAGTCAGCGCGGCTGGCGCCGTTTACGTTTCGGTCGCTCGACGTGGGCGTCGTGCTCGACCTCATGATCCACGACATCGATCTCGTACTGTCGCTCAATCCAGGACAGCTCACGCGTGTCGAGGCGCATGGCCTCGTCGCCACAGGTGGTCATGAGGATGCGGTGCGGGCCCGGCTCGTCTTTTCGTCTGGCCTCGTTGCCGATCTGTCCGCATCGCGGATTCACCCCGCGCTGAGCCGCCGCGTATCGCTGTGGGGCACCCAGGGGATCGTCGCAGCCGACTTCAACGCCAAGACGGTCGAGGTCGTGGGGCCATCTCCCATGGTCAGGAGCGGTGCCTTCGTCGCAACGGCCGTGCCTCCGGCCGATCGGACGGCCCTCAAGGAGCGGTTTTTCAGCGAGATCCTGCCACGTGAGACGCTCCCAGTCCCCGATGCCAATGCCATCGGCTGTGAACACGACGATTTTCTCGCAGCCGTGCGTTCCCGTCGCATGCCTCTCGTGTCTGCCACGGCGGGCGCTGCGGCGCTCGGGGTCGCGATGCGGGTGCTCGAGGAACTGGCATGCACCCGACTCGGCGGCGAGTCGCCCGTTGGGGCGATCACGCTGCCGTCCAGGCAGGCGGCTTGATCCTGCAGGCGGGCAAGACCTCCGAGGCTTCCCAGTCGGCATGACCGTCACGGGCCGCCGCGGTGCCATCCAAGCGAGGCATGCTGGCGGCGCCGATGGGACCGCTTGCGCCGGCACTCGGAGCAGCCCCAAAGCTGCTCGTGCCATGCGCCGAAGAAAGTCATTGGCGTGGTGATGATATCACGTCATGTTCGAGCTGCAGGGGGGATCTCATGGAACTCTACGACCGCATCTCGCTGGTGGAGGACGACGTCCGACGTACCGTTCGCCAGACACGTTATCTGCCTGCCGCGAGTGTCGCGGTGGCCGCATTCGCGTTCATGCTGACGACCGTGGTCTGGCGGCTGGTTCATCAGACCACTGCTGTCGAGGCCGCCGTTCAGGAGAGTATCGCCACCATGAATCGCTTTGGCGCTGCCAACAGTGAAGAACTGTCGCGGCTGCACGAGAAGCTCGTCCAGCAGACAACTGCCGCCGCAGAGCTGGGCATGAGGCTGGCGAAGGTTGAGTCGACCGGGACGGCAGCCATCGAACGCATCCAGGCCGTGGGGGCCGACATCGGCCGCCAGTGGGCTCTCTCAGACCAGGTACGGAACGAGTTGACGCGGGCCACAGCCGGCATCGCACAGACACGCCAGGAGATTCTTGAGCGACTCGCCGTGCATACGGAGCGAAATGCGCTGGCGCGTGATGCGATGATCAGAGAGGTCAATGCGGCGATCACCCAGATGGAGCAGTCGCTGCTCGCCCAGGCGGAGGATTTCCAGAACCAGAAGCAGCAGTTTGACGCAGCTGCCGAACGCGACCGGGCCACTAGGCGCGTCATGCTTCACGAGGCAACTCAGGCGTTCACCGTGCAGGTGGAGGGGCTACGACAGATTCTTGACGGACTGCGGGTCGAGTCCGCGACGGTGGACGGTGGCCTGTCGTCCGATGATGAGGTGAAGTCGACAGCGGAGGTCTCCTCCGGATCTGGTGACGCTGGCGAAGAGCCCGAGCGCGATCGGGTTGGAGAACCGGCGACGGCAGCCCGGGATAAGGAGGCTGTGCTCGAGTAGTCCTGCGTCCCTATTTCTCTGCTGACCGAGCGGCCCGCGGCTGCCGATACACGGAAGCCGGGCGGCTGGTCGCCCAGGATCGGAGGTCGGAAGCATGCAGCGAAACATCCTCATCCTTCTGGCGTGGGCGATGGTATGGCATGGAAGTGCCGGTGCGTCACCGCCGGCGACACAAAACAACCCCACTTCCCCCGTCGTGTTCGACGGACTTGGTCTCGAACACTTCAAAGGCGTCGATTCGATCGCCTCCGCTCTGAAGGGGATCGAAGCGGACTCGGGCTCATCTGAACAACCGCTCGGCGTGCCCGTAGATGTGCTCGTGAAGGGGCCTTCCGGGCGGAGCAACGGCAGCGATTCATTGGCTGCCGAGATGAAAAGCCGTATCGAGGGGATCGACCTCGTGGCAGGGATGCAGGCAGACCTGGCCGCCATTGAGGAGGGGCCAGCGAAGTGGCTGGGTGGCCTCGGTGTCTCGAGCGATCACGACCACGGCCGAGAGATGCTGGAACTGAAAACCTCGCTGGGGCGGAGTCAGCAGGCGGGCATCCTCGGCGTGGAGGTGGGGCCGCGGATCGAGCGGCGTCTCCGCGGCGGCACGGTCTTCTTTCTCGATGGCAAGGCCCAGGCCCAGGCCCGACGGTCGGCCGAGACCGGCGCCTGGATGATGCCGAGACTGGCCGATCAGGGGCAGGGGGCCGCGGGAATGGTGGGAGTGGCCGCGAGCACCGGCCTCGTGCGTTAGATCGCGTCTCAGTTTGGGGTAGCAACGGCGTCGGGGGCGGCAAAAGTCTCGTCGCGGGGGCCGCGGCGGCCCAACGCTCCTCGAGCTTCCGCCGACCCCCTCGCCTACGTCACCAGGTTTACCGACTCGTCGCTACAGCTATCTGAGATGCCATCGAGCTGCCAATGGAGAGGGTTATGCCAGGTCGCGGTCCTGGAAGAGCACGAGTGCCACGAGCAGGGCGACGGTCGAGTACAGGGCCGCATAGAGCGCAGCCCAGCCCAGATAATTCCACGGTACTGGCACACCACCGATGACGGCGGCCTCGATCGTGAAGTGTTCGAGCACCGGGAGGATCGTGGCGAATAATTGGCCCACGAACCGCACGATCGCGATCTTCCCCACACTCGATTGCACGATCAGCGGGACGAGGTGGCCGAGTGCGTAGACAGTGAAGCAAATGATCAAGTTGGGCACGATTCCCAGTCGCGTGGAGACCGCCAGGCTCACTGACGCCAGCAGGATCGTTTCGAGCAGGGAGAGCGCAAGACCGGGCACGACGGTGATCAATTCGTCGGCGCAGTCACGCCAGAGCGGGATGTCCTTGGAGCTTTCGCGGGCGTCGTAGACGACCTTGAGGCTCGTTGTAGCCATGAGCACCGTGCCAAGGATCAGAAATACGAGCAGGGCGACAAGCACCAGGCCGGCAAACTTACCGAGGATGAACTGCGACCGAGTGAGTGGCTTGGAAAGCACCGTCAGCGCCGTTCGCCCCTCAATCTCCTCAGCCACCGACACACTCGCGGTCCATACGACGACCAGCAGAGCCAGAACCTTGATGAGGGTCAGGCCGCTGTCCTTGAGCATCTTCACGTCTTCGCCGAACGTGTTGTACGGAATCACGATAAAGACAAACAGCAGCACCACACCCACGATCAACGCCACCGAGAAGATAGGCTGCCCGATTGCCTCCTTGGTTGTTGACGAGGCGACTGCCGCGATCCGACGTGGCACGAGCCGGAAGAGACCGTAGCCCAGACTCAGTGTCAGGAGTGTCACGGTCGCCCACGGCAGGATTGCCGCCTGGGGAAACTCAGGCACGAGTTTCCAGTACGCCGTCAACCGCACCGTTTTGTCGGAGGCGTTGGTCGCTTCCAATTTGGCCGTGGCTCCCAGAAAGGGGTTGGTGGCGCCTTCGGAACGGTTCCATGACCACCGGTTTCCGTTGGTGGCGTCCAGTTCCACGTCGGGCACCTTCGAAAGCGCAAAACCCTCGATCGGCTGCTGTGTGCGGACGAGCAGCGGTGCGTTGCTCTCGAGTTGCAGCGAGGACAGTTCCTGCGGCCGCAGGTCGAGAGGAACTTCCTGCAGTGATGCACCTGCGGGTATGTCCAGGCTCATCGTTGCCTGTTCGGCCGACGAGAGCCGAACGAGCGATCGCCAGATCTGACCCGTTGGCACGAGCGGAGTACACGCGACGGCCACTATCGCGAGTGTCAGCAGGAGCCAAGACATTGGACCAGCGAAGCCATCCCGCAGGCTCGTGCGAGCCTCGGCGGCGGCGCGTGGTGATACGACCAGCAGCACGGCCCAGATCAGGAACAACACGGACAAGGTGATCAGCGCACCGACGCCAAGCATCCAGATGGGCGGAATGGCGACGAGCCAGCGATTCGCGAACAGTGGGATCATGGCAGCGTGCGAGGGTGAGAGGAGGGGATTCGGAAGGGGCCTTCAAGCCCGTGCCTGCAGAAGTCCAAATCAGAAGTCCAAAGACAGTGTTTCCCGGCCGGGGAGACGATGGCGAACAGCCCTCCGTCTCGCCCAGCCACGGGCCCGCATTATGCCGACTACCCGGCCCGAGAGGAAGTCTCTGCGCCGGCGGGCCCGGCCAGCACGGTCACGCCTGGGCCATCCAGTGGCCAGCGGGCCAGGACTCGTTCCAAATCGTCGACAGACAGGTCTTCCACGATCCGCAGGTTGTCGGCCACCGAGCGGTAGACGCCGCCGTGTGCCCATTCCAGCCCCACATGAAAGAGTCGTCTTCGGGGCCGTTCGCCTTCGAGCACGACCCGGCCGGCCAGCTTGTTGCGGGCCTGCGCAAACTCTTTCGGGCTGATTCCCCCCGTGGCCGCGTCGCGATAGACGTCGATGATGCGGGACAGCAAGGGGGCGACTTCGGTAGCATCGCAGGAGAGCTGCGTGATCATCAGGCCGGAGTCGAGGAAGTCGTGATGGTGGCACGAAGCATGTTCTGCCTCCCCGGAATCGACCAGCGACCAGTAGAGACGGCTTCCGGAATCGTCGCCGAGCGCCACTGCCAGCAGTTTGGCGGCGAAGCGGTCGTTGTCATCACCTGCCGGACCTGCCGACATCCGCACCGCGTATTCGAGGGTGGCGGTGGGGCGGACGATGTATTCAACGTGATCGAGGGAGAGCGCGGCTGCGGGTTGGCGGCGATCGGGCGTGTCCCCAGGTTCCCAACTCCCGCAGAGCCGCTTCGCTGATTCGACGAGCGCCGCAAAGTCGACGGCCCCGGTTGCCGTCAGCACGATGTTCCCCGGACTGTAGCGGCGTCGGTGGTACTCCCGCATGGCCTCCACGGGCAACGCCTGGATCGATTCCACCGTGCCAAGCACGCTCCGTGCCAGCGGATGCTGGCCGAAGAAAACCGACCGGCAGCGGTCGTCGGCGCCGAACGGCGGCTGATCGTCGTACATCCGGATCTCTTCCAGGATGACGAGCTTCTCCGTGTTGAAATCGGTGTCCCGGAGAGCCGGACGCATCATCCGTGCCAGCAGATCCACCGCCTCGTGCTGTTGCGACGGCAGCACGGCTGCGTGGTAGACGGTGTCCTCCTCACTCGTGAAGGCATTAGCGCTGGCGCCCATCCAGTCGAATCGGCGGTTGATCTCATCGGCTGAGAGATCGGCCGTTCCCTTGAAGACCATGTGTTCGAGGAAATGGCTCGCACCCCAGAGATCGTCACTCTCGTCCCTGGCACCGGTGCGGACGAAGAAGCCGACGCTCGTGGAGAGTGCGCCGTCGGTTACTTCGGCGATGATCTCGAGCCCGTTGTCGAGGCGTTCACGCAGAAACCGCATCCCGCACCTCCAGAGGTTCCCGGCCGAGAGACACGACCGACAGATCGGCGACGGGATGCTGCGCGAGCCAATCCTCGATCGAACGCACGCTGAGGCGGTCGTAGCGATCAAGCTCTTCGGCGAGCGTGCGGACCTTTCCGAGGTGATACCACTGCCGCGCGATCGCGCCGGCTCGTGCGGCGCTCGACTCCTGCTGCATGACAAGCGCGCTCTTCGCCCGCGCTTTCACCCGTTCCAGTTCGGCTTCCTGGATCGTGCCAGGCAGGCGGTGGATCTCGGCGAGCATCACGTCGAGCGTCTCCTGTGCCCGGGCCGCCGTGGTGCCGGAGTAGCAGAGTGCCATCGCGAAGTCGCGATGGGTCTGGTACCCGGCGGAGACGCTGTAACAGAGTCCTCGCCGCTCGCGAACTTCGGAAAAAAGCCGTGAGCTCGAACCGCCGCCGAGTACCGCCAGTGCAGCCGTCGCCTCGTAGGAGTCGTCCGAGTGATACGGTGGGGCCGACCAGGCAAGCGCGATGTGCGTCTGCTGGGAGTCGTGAGGAACATGCCTCACTCGCGGTCCGCGGGACCCTGCCGTGACGGGCTCCACCGATCCTGTATTCCAGTCGCCGAAGAGTTGCTCGACCCGCTGCACGAAGTCGTCCCAGTCGATGCGGCCGGCGATGGCGATAATGGCGCCGCGCGGCCGCACGTGTGCGGCGACAAACCCGCGCACGTCTGCCACGGTGAGCTGATCGACGTCAGCCGAGAGTCCCTCCGACGGCATGCCCCAGGGAGCTGGATAGTGAATCTCGCGGAGCGAAAGGATGGCTCGGTGGGCGGGATCGTCCTCAGTTCCAGCCAGATTCTGGAGTACCATCTGCCGGGCGTTCTCCAGTTCCTCTTCCGCGAGCAGTGGCCGCCGGAGGATGTCGGCATAGATCGGCAGGGCATCGGCGAGTTGCCGGGCGACCATTGCCCCGGAAAAACTGGCGTGGCTCATGGAGACCGCCTGGGCCCATTGCACGCCGGCACCCTCCAGATCCTCGACGATCCGCCGGCTGCTGCGGCTGCCTGCACCGCGGAGCATCATCTCGCCGGCGAGTGTGGCCAGGCCGCAGCGGCCATTTCCATCATGAATCGCACCCGCCGGTGAATGGAACGCGACCGCTACCGATTCGAGGCCGGGCAGTTCTTCGCCGAGCAGCACGATGCCGTTGGAGAGCGTCGTCGAGAAAAGCGTCTGCTTCACAGGCACCGATTCTTGAATGGGATCATGTCCAGGCGACGGCTTTCACAACGGAACCCGTAGTTTCTCCGGCGGCCGCTCCCTCGCCGAAGGTGGCAGGGCACTCGTCTACCGTGCTGCCGTCTACCACTTTGTACACGGTTCGCATTCGACGGAAACCCAGCCGCTGATAGAGTCGGACAGCACGACAGTTGTCGGCCGTTACCTCCAGCGAAGCAATCCTCAGCCCGTGCTGGCGAAAGCCCTGGAGGGCCTGCTCGATCAGGCAGGAGCCGAGGCCGAGGCCGCGGTGCCCGGGCACCACGCCGATGTTCTGGATCAGACCGCAGTTCCCGGGGGCTGCAACCCCCTGGATCGTGCCGCACCACTGCAGGTCTTCCGGCGAACGACCAAAGGCAATGAGCCAGGTCGCATGCGGTAGAAAGCCAGGTTTTTTGCGGATTTCCCGCATCAGCCGCCGGCATCCTTCAAAACTGCCCAGGCAGGGGAACACGGCCGCATCGATCTCGTCGCGAAACGCCCGGAATTTGGCACGGGCATGGACGTCGACCAGCGCCTCGTTCCACGGCACGAACCGATATCCGGCCCGTATCGGGGGCGGCTGGCGGCTCACCGCCAGATCCACATCCATTCGAAACCGCTTGAAGTAGGTCGATTCCACGGCTTCGCTCCGGGCCAGAGGGATTCCCGAACTTAAGAATACGCTCTGTTCCGGTCAATGCGCCGGTCGGAGCGGGATTGCAGAATACCGCCCCAAGTGGTACGTTTTTGGTGGATCAAAAAATGTTTTTTGAAAGCCCAAAAAAGCTGGTGCAGAGCCTCGTGGCCGCGATCGCGGTTGTCTTGGTGCCTCTGCCGCCCACGCGAGGGGATCAGCCGGCCTGTGCCGTGGTCACCACCACGACGGTCGTGGCCGACCTCGTCCGGCAGGTCGGTGGCGACAGGGTGTCCGTCGACTGCCTCATGGCGGCTGGCATCGATCCTCATTCCTACCGGGCGACACCCCGCGACGCCGACCGGCTTTCGCGGGCGAAACTCGTGGTCGCCTCGGGGCTGCATCTGGAAGGCAAACTGTCCGAATTACTTGCAAGACTGGCACGGCGGGTGCCCGTGACGTTCGTGGCCGACACGCTGCCCCACGACCGGCTCCTGCCCGTGGCCGACAACCTCCATGATCCGCATGTCTGGTTCGACGCCCGGCTCTGGAGCCTGTGCGTGCCCGCCGTCGTCGACTCGCTTGCCAAGCTCGATCCCGCCAGCCGTTCGCACTACGAGACGCGGGGGGCCGACTTCGTGCGTCGCCTTGAATCGCTCGATGACAAACTGCGTGACCGCCTGGCGACGATTCCCAAACAGCGGCGGGTGCTCGTCACTGCCCATGATGCCTTCCGCTACTTCGGGAGGGCTTATGATGTCGAAGTGGTCGGCGTGCAGGGCACGAGCACGGAGAGCGAGGCCGGCCTGGCCGACATCAATCGGCTCGTTGAACTGATCGTCTCGCGCGGGATTCCGGCCGTGTTCGTGGAGACGAGCGTGTCGGACCGCAATGTCAAGGCACTCCGCGAAGGGGCGCGGGCCCGCGGGCATGCGGTCGCTCTTGGTGGCGAACTGTATTCGGATTCGCTCGGTGCTCCGGGCAGCCATGCCGGGACCCTCGAGGAGATGCTCCTCGCGAACGTGGAGACGATTCATACCGGGCTGACCGGAGGTCGCTAGCGACATGCCTGCGCCGCCTGTGTCGAACACGTCTCCGCGAGTCTCTCCGATTTTGGAATTTCACGACGTGACGGTGGCCTACGGCCGCCGACCGGTGCTCTGGAACATCGATCTCGCGATCGACGATGCCTGCCTGTTCGGCATCATTGGCCCTAACGGCGCGGGGAAAAGCACGCTCCTGAAGGCGGCACTGGGGCTGGTCCCGCTGGCGGGCGGTTCGATCCGTTTCTTCGGCCAGCCGTTCGCCGAGGTTCGCAGCCGAGTCGGCTATGTTCCGCAGCGGGAAACCGTCGACTGGGATTTTCCAGTCAGCGTCAGTGATGTCGTGCTGATGGGGACCTATGCCCGGCTGGGCTGGTTTCGACGACCGGGGCCGCGGGAGCGAGATCTGGCCCGGGATAGCCTGTCACGGGTCGGCCTCGCCGACGTCGCGGGGCGGCAGATCGGGAAGCTCTCTGGCGGCCAGCAGCAGCGGGTGTTTCTGGCCAGGGCGCTTGCCCAGCAGGCGGACATCTACGTGCTTGACGAGCCGATGGCCGGCGTCGATGCCCGGTCGCAGGAACTGATCTTTGGCGTGCTCTCAGAACTCCGTGATGCCGGCCGCCTCGTCCTGGTTGTGCATCACGACCTGCGAACGGCGGCCCAGTGGTTCGACCGCGTGGCGCTCATCGACAGGCGGTTGGTGGCCGCTGGCCCGACGGCCACCGTGCTCACGTCCGAAAACCTGGAGCGGACCTACGTCGGCCGGCTCGATCTGCTCGACGAACTGGGCCGCGCCGTCGAGGAACGGGGACGGACGTCATGACAGGCATCGCTGGCACGGCACCTGTGGTAGGCAGCATTCTGCCGCTGACGATCTCCCACAACACCTTGGTGGTGGCCTGTGGCGTGGCGGCCGTGGGGTTTGCCGCGGGCGTGGTCGGCTGCTTTGGCGTGCTGCGCAGGCGGGCGCTCGTGGGGGATGCCGCGGCGCACGCGACGCTCGTCGGCGTGGCGCTGGCGTTTCTCGTCACGGGCCGCCGCGAACTGTCGGTGCTGCTCGCCGGTGGATTCCTCTCTGCCATGGCGGCCTTGGGCGTGCTCGTCCTTCTGCGACGGTTCAGCCGCACTCGGGACGACGCCGCCACCGCGATCGTGCTCAGCGTGGCGTTCGGCCTCGGCATCACCATCGTCTCCGGCATCAAGGCCCGCGGCAAACCAGCCGGCGGAGCCGGCCTCGAACAGTTTCTGCTGGGACATACCGCCGCACTCACCGCCGCCGATGCCTGGCTTCTCGGCACGCTATCGGCGGTCGCGGTGCTGCTCCTCCTGCTGACGCTCAAGGAGGCCACGCTCGTCGCCTTCGACCCGTCCTTTGCCGCAGCCACCGGCTGGCCCGTGTCGGCGATCGACTATCTGCTCGTGACGCTCGTGGCGGTGATGGTGGTCGTGGGCCTGCCGGCCGTCGGGGCGGTGCTCGTGACGGCGTTGGTCGTGATTCCGCCCGTGGCCGCCAGGCAGTGGACCGACCGGGTCCCGACCATGCTCTTACTTTCCGGCCTCTTCGGCGTGGCGTCGGCGCTGTTTGGCGTGGCAGTGAGCGCCGTCGTGCCCCGACTGGCGACCGGGCCGCTCGTGGTGCTGGCGGCGGCGTTCATTTTTCTCTGTTCGTTCGTGGCGGCACCGGATCGCGGCTGGTGGGCACGCCATCGTCGACGACGGAATAACCACCATGGCTGATCTGCTCACCGACGGTGGCGGCATGCATGCCTGGGCGATCGCCACGGCGGCGATGGTCGCGGCTGGCTGTGGGCTGGTCGGCACGCTGCTGGTCGTCCGACGGATGAGCCTGTTGGGTGATGCCATCAGCCACGCCATGCTCCCGGGCATCGTGGTCGCGGTGCTTGCCGGCGGCCGGCCGGGCGGTCTGTTCGTGCTTGTGGGGGCCGTGGCGGCGGCGCTCCTCACGGTCTGGCTGACGCAGGTCCTCCGCACCGAAGGCGGACTGGCTGAGGACGCGGGGGCCGGTGTGGCGTTCACCACGCTCTTCGCAGTGGGGGTCGTGATGGTCACGGCTGTCGCCTCCCGGATCGATCTCGACCCCGCCTGTGTGCTCTACGGCGTGCTGGAACTCGTACCTTTCGACACGGTGCCCGTCCTCGGGTTCG
>Ga0136644_10001462_pt1 | contig 18747 bp, 18 predicted proteins | sample C_130820_EF_Meta_FD_94780 | JGI IMG/M metagenome (GOLD analysis project Ga0136644, IMG submission 94780) | Freshwater microbial communities from Lake Croche, Canada to study carbon cycling - C_130820_EF_MetaG (v2) (version 2) | ecosystem: Environmental > Aquatic > Freshwater > Lake | place... | reverse complement strand
TATCAAAGGAAGCAATTCTTGTAAAATCAAACCGAACTGCGAGATATTCAAGTTGTTTTACTGTGTATCCAAGAACATACATTAATCCAAATAAAGTACCACCACTAATACCAACAATCTCTTTTACACATTTCAGTAAATTACTTTCCTCTAATGCTTTCAATACGCCAATATGTCCAACACAACGTATACCTCCTGCACAAAATGCCAGACGCCGAGGAGGTATTTTTTTACTATATTTTTTGTTAGTGGATTTATCAGAGGACGATGTCTTGGAATACATATGGGAATCACAAGCGCCAAGATGTGATTCAAGTGCCACGGCTGGAGCCGAAAGATTTATACGATCGTCGCGTTCGTCGTGACCACGCCCGCCTTCGTTCCTATAACACTCTTTTAGAGCAGATTTATCATCGCGTATACTCGACATCCCAACTATCCGGGAATACATCTTCTGTTTTATATAATGTTCCGCCGTTTATCTTAGGATTGCCAAAAATGGATATGGAAGATTGTATTGTTTATCTTGTTTGGCAACTTCGTCAAAGTGGGTTTGAAGTCCGTTTTACATGGCCGAATTTACTTTATATTAGCTGGAGACATCATGAAGGAGATTATTTGACAAAACATAATCCAATTATTCAAGCAATGATTCCTGAACCAATCGCTCCACCAAAACCAAGTAATCAAAAAACGGAAGGAAAAAAGAAACAACCACTTCCCAAACAATCTGTGGCATTCAGCAATGAAATTGAATTATTAACGTCTGTAAATCAACCTCAGCAGATCCCACAACAACGGCGGGCAATAGATTATGAGCCGCCAACTTCGTTTTTACAAACGATGGAACGGCCTGTTAAACAACAAAATGCCAAAGGAAATGTCTTGGCAGATTTATGGACGTATTAGCTGTAAAAATTGAATAAGACGTACGAAACTTTGGCAAGTCCAATGTCTAGCGTTTTATACATTCAGACAAAAGAAGAGAAAATGAAACTAATACACGATTTTCTACATAATATGGATTCATCCATGTTAGTTATTCTCGGAGAAAACAAGTATCTTTTAAAAGATTATATTCAGTGTATTGAAAGTAATTGTAGTGATTCAATGACTTCCTTGAATATTCTTAAGAATGATAACGGAGATAAATACGTCTATAGAACAAAAGAGAATACGGTAAAAATTCTATACAGTGTTACAAAAATGTCATTATATATTGAAGAAATGATATACGATTGGAATGCGTCTGTAGCGTATTTTCAATGATTGTGTAAAAGAGTGTGTAGACGTGTTGCTTTGACGACACCGAGTCGTTGTTTCCCAACTTGTATCGCCGTGAATTCTTCCACTGTCCCTTTCATAAGAGCTTCCAAGCTAGGAAAGACTGAGATGATTGCGAGAGCACCTGTTGAGCTTATACCACGACATGCTTGTAAAAGCGTTGCTAAAAACACGTTTGGGTCATCTGTATTAGATTCTCTTGTTTTTCCGCGTGTTTCAATATATGTTAAAGTAGCTGGTTGTTCAAAAGTTTTAGGATCTGTCGTCCATTGGTCATGGAGTATTTTACAGAGTTCTGCAGTTTCTTTTAAAGAGGCTGTTAGAAATACAGGAATATGATAGCGAATTGAGAGACGTGTTATATATTTCAGAAGAGCTTGTTTTGTTAGGCGAACGTGTCCAAGACGATCCAATTCACCTTCAATAATATATATGGCATGTGCTTTTTTTTCTGTGGCATATGCCATAATACGACTGCGTTGTTCTCTGTACCTATTATCTAAGATAGATGCTTCCAAATCGGCGACGGATTTTCTCTCAATTATGAGACCATTTTCCAAGATTTCTTGACTCTCTGAATATCCAATCCATATATCACCAACGGCTAAATGTGCGATAGGCCAAGAAGGCAAGAGTTCTCGGAGTCCGTGTTCACGATCGTCTAACATTTATTGTGCGACTGGTATTAATAACAAAAATTGAACGCTTTTCACTTGGGAGCATGATGTCCCCCCTATAAAATGGAGTGTGATATGTGTGCAGGATTTATCTTTGATTGGTGTAAGCGACCAATGCGACCAGACAATATATTATTCAAAGACATTCATCATGGTCGTCTTGCAAGAGCGATGGACGAAATAACGCCAATTTTCATACGATTTATGCAAGAGGTTTTGTGTATTCATTTAGAGATGGGCTTATTAATGATAAAGTATGATTTTCAGGAAGACGGTGAAAAAGGACGTTGGGAAAGTTTGACGTTGTGGTTCGAAATGAGTGATTCCAATGTATTTGAAGAAATAAAACTACTTCTTCAAGAACATTGTGTATTTAAAGATAAATCCTTGCGATTCTGTAATATATGGATTGGATTTTGTATAAGTAATTTGGCTTGTGTAAAAGGGATTCATTCGGAACATTTGAAGGGGAGACGTGATTTAATGCACATCCTCTGTCCAGATGTTTCAAAGCCGATGAGTATGCCTCTGCCTCTGGCTCTGCCTCTGGGTCAAGCCGCGTCAATGCAAGATGACTCCCAATATCTTTATGACGAATTGTATAATTAGAGGGGGGTCTAATACCAATTCGCCTGTGGCTCTGTGGGAGCAAACATGCGTTCAAGACCAGGAGTCCAACTGGCATAATTCCATTTTCCATCTCGCGATCGTTCGCCAGTATTTACAGTAAAGAATGGGTCAGGATTTTTATAATTATCTACTGTGGCAGGAACTTCGAACGTCCCTTCGCCGAAAGTTGTTGGAAGATTTGTTCCAGGTTGTTCGCCCATTGACTTAACAGCATTTACAGAAGCAGTGGCATGATTTCCCGAAACATCTGCGACTTCATCTTCGTATAAGACTTTTTCATTCAAACGACTCGTTACGACAGTATACGCATTTTCGCCGATTTTTTTCATCTCTGCACGAAGTCCTTTGGCTGCGTAAATTTTATCCACCAATTCTTTGGCATCTGCAGCATCATATGTTGTGAGTTCATTCGGCTTTTTCGGCACATATTTGGATAAAATCTCGTTTTCATCTTTTAATACCGGGGGTTTCATATCACTGCCATCAATGGAACTATAGGGATTTTTACTAGGTAATTCTCTGGGATTTTGGAAAGATTCTTTATAAGAGGCCAAACCTTGTTGAAAGAGGTCAGAGCTGGGAGGCTGTACGGTCCAATCCATGGGATATTGTGACATCAGTAAATCTCGTGTTGACTTTGTCATTGCGCGGTCTCCTTCATTCTGAAAAACCATACTGTATTCGTAATCATCCACCGATTGAATAGAATCGGTGGCATATGGGGGAGTAATTTCATCATCCCGATATACATTTCCAGAGGAGTCTCTTAAAACACGAATGGTATTTTCTTTTTTTCCATCTGTGTCTGTGATATTCACAGCCACGTTTATAGGTTTGCTCATATTTACAATTATATATATCGACCCAATTGCCGTTATTAAAACTACAAATAGAATTATATATTCTAACACTTCCATCTAACTATCTTCGTGTTAAAAAGCCTTCGCGGTTTCTCCAATACCGATTGAATCCGTAAAAAAGGAAAGTAATTATAACGAGAACTACAAAAAGAGACAGTGTATCTTGATGAAAATATATATAAAGAATCGCTCCAAGAATCACAATCACATTGAAAAAGAATGTAATGCTTACACCTGTTCCTGGAATTTCGCCGGCAACCATTTCTTTTCTTCTATTAGATGCCAACAACAACGCGGAAGATAAAAAAGAAGTCAGTCTTGAAAGTTGATGATGCTAAAAAAATTCCCAAATTTGAACTAGCTTTAACGACGGGAAATATTAACTTTGTGCTCGTATATGCCGATTGGTGCGGCGCGTGTAAAAGATTTATGAAGAATATATGGAATCCAATGTGTAAAGGAAAGGCAATGCACAATCGTCTAGCAGTGCGAGATGATATGATAAAAAATACAAGTCTTGCCAATGCGAAATTTGATTATTTACCTAGTTTACTTGTTGTTGATGAAAAAGGAGAATTACAAACATTTGATACGCCGGATGGAGAACAAACACATGCTATGCCAACGCCGAAAAACGTGAAGGATATGCAACGAATTGTAAATGTTCCTGTTTTTAATATAACAGATCCTAAAAATCCTAAACCCGTTATAAATACACGTAATAAGAACAAACAGACTCCTATGGAAGGCTCTGAAGAGTCTAATACCTCTGAAAGCTCTGAAAGCCCTGAAAACTCTGGAATGCCAAATATACCAACTCCTTCTCGTTTTCCGAATAATTCTAGAATGGCGAATAGTCTTACTATGGAAAACCCTGGAATGTCAAATATACCAACTCCTTCAAAGTCATCAATGTTTTCTAAAATCTCTAATTCTAAGATCTATACTCCAACGCCCATGGTTGCTTCTGCCACTTCTACAGAAGATCCGAAATCTCCACAAAAAGGTGGCGCGAGAGCCCCATCTTTCACACGCAAATTCATGAAAAAATTCGCATCAGCATTCAAACACCGTTGTAAATGTAAAAATTGATTTTCATTCAATAACTAGAAAAAGTCCCACCAACGCATCGTAAACATGGAAACATTCCATATTTACGATAGTCTATCAAGAGATGAAAGAATTCTGAAAGAGTCCGAGGATGAGAAACAGGTGGAATATCAAAGTGCACATGAGAGTGACGATGATGAATTTCAGTCAAATTATAAGAAAAAGAAAGATAATTACGGGGACAACAAAACACTTCACATGGTCATACATCTCTTCGGAATGAATGCCAAAGGAGAGCCAGTTCGCGTAGATGTCAGTGGATTTCGTCCATATTTCTTTGTATCTCTGCCAGATAATCAGCCAGATTATGAAGCAATTGAGAAAAAACTCCGTGTGAAACTAAAGAGTGATATTGATCTCGTTGAATTTAAACTAGAATACCACAAGAAATTCTACGGTTACACAGGTGGAAAACAATTTCGCTTCGTTCGCATGTCATTCCAAAGCCTAGAAATCTTTTACACAGTCCGCAAAGAATTTCTAGATGAGAAACAATGTCCGAAAATGAGTCTGCGAAATGGAGAGAAACCACTTGAGGTATTTGAGTCAAATATTGACCCCATGTTGCGTTTCTTCCATCTTCGTGGAATATCTCCATGTGGGTGGGCTTGTGTAAAAGGGGATGAATATGAAAGTGAAACGGGAATTCGTATTTCCTGTGATTGGGAATCTATCACTCCAGCTGCTTCTCCTATTCCAACCGCTCCTCTTCTACATGCATTTTGGGATATAGAATGCTATAGTAAAAGTGGCGAATTTCCCATGGCAAAACCTCTTGGTCGTGGCGTCGGCGGTGACCCTATTATTCAAATTGGAACAACCCTTTGGACTCAATCAGGTTTCCTAGAAAAGCATATCTTTGTCTTAGATTCCTGTGATGACATTGAAGGAATTCAAGTACATCGCTACACATCTGAAAAAGACTTGTTACTGGCTTGGTGTAAATTAATGGTGAGTCGGCGTGTGAATGTCTTTGTCGGATATAATATCTTTGGTTTTGATGAAAAATATCTATGGGAGCGGTTAGAAGTATATAAGCTAACCAAGCACAATGACGTACAGGAGTTGAGTCTCTTAGCTGATGAAGGAAAGGAGATGAAGTTGGAAGAGAAACGTCTTAGTTCATCAGCACTTGGTGATAATCTTCTATTTATGTGGCAAACACCTGGGCGTCTTCGTATAGATTTACTCGGCCATATTAAAAGAAAAGCACAACTTCCTTCCTATAAACTAGATTCTGTTGCGGCCGTATATTTGAGTGGGAAATTAAACGGAATTCAACATATTTCTGAGAGGATTTGGTTGATAAAGACATCTAAAAAGGAAAAGGGCGATGCTCGTATTGGGCGTGCCGTTCAATTATTGGATGAATTTGGGGAAGATTTGACGGAAAAGATGGTGATTCAGTGCACAGTTGACGAGGGATTTCACGTAGAAGTTACGGAGGAAGACCACGAGATTCTGGCGTCTGGAGCGGCATCGGCAGCATGTCGTTGGGCCGTTGTAAAAGACGATGTCAGTCCCCAAGATATTTTCAGACTTCATCGTGGATCAGCAGCAGATAGAGCAATCATTGCTGCCTATTGTATTCAAGATTGCGATCTGACATTGGAATTGTACAAGAAGTTGGAAGTGTTTAATGAAGCAATGGCAATGTCAAATGTGTGTTGGGTGCCTGTTTCTTATATCTTTACGAGAGGTCAAGGAATTAAGATAGAGTCGCTCATCTTCGAGTATTGTATGCGTAGTAAGCAATTAATTAAAGTACTTGAAAGTCAAATGAATAAACCATATGCTCCAACATCGGACATTGAAGAAAAATATAAGAATTTAGATTCATCAAGAATAAAAGAATGCATTGAACAAATGACACACACTGAAGAGATTAACGGTAACTTTGAATCATTTGCATTATTACATCCATTTAAACCGATTGTGAAAGAAATAAATTATCTTAAAAAGCAATTCCTTTATAAGGAACAACTTGAAAATGCAAAGGAGGATTGCTATGAAGGTGCTATCGTATTAGTTCCTGAACCTGGATTTTACACAGATCCTGTCGGCGTATGTGATTTCTCTTCGCTGTATCCAAGCACAATTATAAGTGAAAATATCAGTCATGATTCGCTAGTATGGGCGAAAGATTATGACATGGATGGGCGACTCATCTGTATATCATATGGATGTGTGGAGGATGAGCGATATGCTACCCCAGAGACGCAATGGACGGATATTGAGTTTGATATTCTTCGCCCTGATCCTGCAGATACACGGAAACATCCAGTGAAATTGAAAGTGGGAGTGAGACATTGTAGATACGCTCAACCAGCAAATGGAGAAAAGAGTAGTTTGCCGAATATTGTTGCAAAGTTATTAGCAGCGAGAAAGGCTACACGAGCAGAAATTCCGAAAACCGATGATCCGTTCAAGAAAGCCCTTTTAGATGCTGAGCAGAATGCTTACAAAATAACGGCGAATTCATTATATGGTCAATTAGGGTCGCCGACATTTAAGATACGTCTACAGAATTTGGCAGCGTCGGTGACAGCATATGGTCGCCTACAAATTATGTTCAGTAAAGATGCTATAGAGAAGTTTTATGGGCCTGGGGCAAAAGATCCAAGATGTTCTGCAGAAGTCGTATATGGTGATACAGATTCTCTATTCGTGCGATTTAATCCGAGAAATGCTGAGACGGGCGAACTTCTAAAAGGGAGAGAGGCTCGTATTGCGACAAAGGCATTGACGGAAGAAGTGGGAGAATTTATTACAGGAACTCTGAAAGCTCCTCATGACTTTGAATATGATAAGATATTCGCCCCATTTATCATCTTCAGTAAGAAACGATACGTTGGTAATAAATATGAAGATTCTGTTGATGAGTTCAAAGAGACTTCGATGGGAATTGTGTTAAAGAGGCGTGATAATGCTCCTCTGTTAAAGATGGCATATGGTGCGGCCATTGACCGTTTATTGAATCATCAGGATGTTCATGGAGCAGTGGATGCGGTGAAGAAAATCGTGTGTGATTTGGTGGAAGGTCGTATGAAATTGTCACAGCTTACAATTACGAAATCATTGCGGTCGCAATATAAAACGACGCCACCTGCACACAAAGTCTTGGCCGATCGTATTGCCGAAAGAGATCCAGGGAATGCTCCCGCGTCTGGTGAGAGGATTGGATATGTATACGTACAAGCTTTGGCGGGACAACAGGCGAGTAAATTACAAGGAGACCGTGTTGAGACGCCGGCATGGATTATGAAACATGGTCTTCAACCTGATGCAGAATATTATATCCAGCATCAATTATTTAATCCTTTGGCACAACTGTTTGCGATTGTGTTAGAGGATATGCCTGGATATGTTGCACCGCCGACGTGGGGTTCAGGTGAGCGATATACAGCACAGAGGGAAATCTTGGCGGGGAAGTTATTATTTGATGAGGGGATTCAGGCATGCAACAACTCCGCCAAGAAAGATTTTATCAAGTTGTTCAAGGCTGGGACTGGGGCTGCTGCTGCTGGGACTGCTACTGCCGCTGGGGCTGCAGGGCCTTCAACACCAACGAAAGTCTTTCGCAAACCTCCCGTTGATGATACGATGGCAAAAGCAGAAGCCGAAGCATTTGGAAACGGAAGTAAGCCACCCGCAAAGAAAAAGCAACAGACAATTTTGTCAGCCTTTTCCATTGACACGGCATGTTTTATGGACGATAGATTGGCAAGAGATATGAGAGCTGCCAGACGTTCTAAGACAAATAATAAGACCTAATCGTCAATCAGATACACATGTCGCTTGAATATGCCGAACGCTTAGATCATTATCTCGAACAATGTAATCAATCTGAGATAAATCGTCTAGCTCGTAGAAAATGTTCCTATACCGTGTGGAATGATCAAAGTCTTGCCCAGAAAGCCACTCTTTTTTTAAGAAATCTAACAGATTTGAAAGAAATTCCATCCGTCATCATTTTAAATCCGAGTGCCGATGGTGGAATGCCACATACAAGAGCGTCATCTATCATTTGTCTTCCGGCATATTACCCAGAAACGAAATTAGAGGAGACTCTCAAACATGAACTCGTTCATATAAATCAGAAACAGAATCCAAGCGCATGGATTGACCGCGCTGAGCGAGAAGGATGGGTCTATGTTCCACAATCAAGAATCCCAGAAATCTGGCGAGAACGGTGTCGTTTAAATCCAGATACAATAAGTGCGAGATTTTTTGCATGGAAAGGGCGTTATATACCTTTACCCTTATTTATACGGGAAGATAAACCAGAATTGCGAGAAATTCAAGTTCGTTGGTACGATTTGATAGAAGAGACTGTGAATTCCCATACACCGACTTCTTTTACACAAAAATATGGGACACTTGGAGCATCATCAATAGAACATCCATATGAATTATGGGCGTATCACCCATAAATACCATTTTTTCCATTTTTCCTCGTATGAATAGAGTATTTCATAAAAACAGATGAGTGATGAAATATCACTTACAGAATTAGGAATTCAATGGACATCGAAGCCAAATCTATGGCATACAATTCCTAAAAAACTGTTACCCACTTGTAATGTGTTTGGAGAACTAAAAGACGTTTCAGAGAATCTTATGTTTGTGTTAAAAGCCCATAAACCTTTAGGAAATGGAACATTTGGTCGTGTAGATTCTTTTACATATGAATTAGGGAATTCAATAAAATATATCGCTATAAAACGTCCAAAACATCCAAATATTCATTTATTGACAGAAGCTCTTTTTCAATGGAAATTACATAAAGATTTACAACACTATGGCTTATCATTTTGTATTCCAAAAGTGGAGCATATTTTCACATTTAAACCGACAAATGATGTCTGGTTTTCAATGACAATGTATGAACCTTCTTTATTATCATCGTGGTGTTTGAAGCATTTTAAAAAGGATGGAAATACATTTTGTTTATTAATGTTACAGATATCTGTAATTCTACAAATTGTTGAAGATATATTGAAAATAGACCATCGTGATTTAAAAGTTAATAATATTCTTGTGATTGATGAACCAAAAGAAATACAAATTACAATGGGGACTGTGAAAAAGAGATGTATCTTTCCATTTTACATAGTCTTTATAGATTTCGGATTTGCTTGTATTGGCGATACACTTGATATAAGAACAGATGGTTTACCGCCCATTGATACATGTCCAAAAGAAGGGCGTGATATATTCCAAATCTTAGTATCTATTTGGAGAATTGATGCCTTACGGAGTATTCTGGAAGAAGTCTGGGGGAATTGGTTTCATTCTAAAATTAATTCGGCAGGGAATTATATTCAATTAACAGAAAAAGCGAAAGATTTAACATGGATGTATGCTATAACCGAAGATAAAGAATTTAAGGCACCTTTATGTACGCCCAATTCTATAATAAAAGATTGTTTTCGTTTTTTAGATTTATAGGAAAAAATTGAAATGTTTCGTTTCTAGCATGAAAGTCCCCCTTTCATATGCAATATTTTCTTGTTGATGCTCGCGATGGAAAATATATTCTATTTACATATTGGCATGTAAATAGAATATATAGAGGAAACTCTGTCACTTGTGTAAAAGTGAGTTTATTAGAATATCCAGAATCTTTCACGGGGAAGTATTCCTTCAGAAGGTATGGTACTATGGTAAAGCAAGAACAAGAAATATATATTGAGCGTGATTCTCAGCGGCATGAGCCGATAATTTATACGAGTTCAATGAAGAAAACGGAAACATACATTGAATGTGCTTTAGGAAATATACATGTGTATGAATTTACTAATCCTAACATCATCTTTCCATCCGTATTTTATAAAGTATTGACGCGCAAAAATAAACGAAATACATGGTTCATTGAAAGGAGTCAAATGAGTCAATCAAATCCTCTGAAAGATCTTGTTGATAGACTCATTCGTGAAAAGAGCACATGTCCAATAACGTTAGAAGAATTCAGATACGGTCATATAACAGTGACTGGGTGTCGCCATGTATTTGAAACAGAATCTTTTCAACGAATTCTTTCTGCGTCGTGTCCCTTGTGTAGAGCCGCAATACGAAGAGAAGATTTAGTTTGCTTCTAGGCGAAGGGGTTGAGGGCCCAGCTCAGCGGTGCCCTTTAGATAGTAAAGCATATGTATAAAAAAAACTATATCCTGTTGATAGAATTATAGGACCAATAAAATACTTATCATATTCTTTTTTCTGTAAAATAGTTTTTATAACTGTTAGAACAAAAGGATTGAATATCATGAATAAAGTAAAAATAATTCCATCCATATCAATTTTTTTAAGAATGCCCTGAGATATAAAAAGCAAGCTTACAAAAAACATCACTAGCATTGGTAAGCTTACCATAAAAGAAAAGGGTATTTCAGAATATTTAATTGTTTTTTCAAGATTGTCTGATATTTTATCAGATGTTATCGTATAAATATTTAAACCTATAAGAATTATTCCAGATAAAATAAACAAAAATAATAAAATATTAATTCGCGATGCATCGTACATTTCTATAAGTAGTCTAAGCTTTTTACGCGCGATTCCTAGAATGCCATTGGTCGCCACAAATATCACAGATATATAAATACATTAAATTCACTGTATCATACTTAATATAAATAACATCGGGATTTTTACCAGCTTTATTACTATCACAGACTGTGTTAGGACATGTAATATTACTACGAATATGTGGAAGTCTGGGATCTTTTCGTGTGAATTCATTCAGAAGAATTTTATAACCTTCTGATGATTTTTGTTGAACCATCATTTCCATTACGAGACCTCCTTTTGCATCATCTTCCTTAAATCCGCACTTGCGGCAAATGCGGCGAAGTTCTTGACTTTCGGCATCCACTTGCATGTAAAGATAGTTATCACAGATAGGGCAATATCGTAAACTACTCTCATGCTCTGGGTCAATTTCTGTTGTAATATCCGGAGGTGTTATTTGCGTTTGTGTTAAAGGGACTGATAGTCCGCCTTCTGGTATTCCTTGTTGGGTTTCCTGCTGCTCTTGCTGCTGCTCTTCACTACTTCCTCCGCCGCCGATTGCTTGCTGCTCTTGGTCTAGCTGTTGCAAAGCAGCAGCAGTCTTTTTAGATTTTGTCGGCACTTTTGGCTTTTTGGATGCGGCCGGCGTGGTAGATTTCTTAGAAGTAGTCCCTTCCATCTCTGGTTGTTTCTTCAAATTTCTTTGAGTGGGTTTCGGCATCGTGGATGTTTGAACAAAGCCGAGTTTATAATCAATTTTTTATGGATAAAAAAATGATTTTTCATTGCTTTAAAAAAATATGTCCGCTAAAGTAAATGTCAGTCTTGGAAAGGTTTTATGGACATCCATTAAATTCTTTCCTAAATGAACATCGATGTAGTCCCAATCAAAGCCAAGAAGCATCTTTGTGTGGAATGGGTGCTTTAAAAGGCCGTTGGTTAGTTAATAATGAAGAATATCCAAACTTTCTTGATCTTCTTCACGATTACTTGTTTGTGCAAAAAGGACGTCCATTGAACTTGATTGAACAACCGAGACTACAAATGCCAAAACCCCTCCTCATTGATTTGGACTTCAAATTTCCAATCGATACGAGCTTATCGCACAAGTTCAACTCGGGTCATATTCGTGCATTTGTCAGGAAAGTTGCAGAAGGTCTTGATACTTTTCTTGAAACGGAGCGATACTCGTGCTTGCGTTTCTTTGTTTCCTTGCGTCCACAAGCATATGCCGACGGAAAGAAGTACATTAAAGATGGGGTTCATATTCAATGTCCTGATATTTCTCTTACGAATGAGAAACAAAAGGTGCTTCGTCTATGGCTTCTTGAGCAACAAGCGATAGAAAAATCGTTTGATGGAATTGGATATAATAACGAAGTTGAGGATATTTATGATGAGTCTATGGTTCGCAAACAAGGCTGGTTTCTTGTCGGCGAATCAAAGCCACAGATTCCTCCCTATACGTTGGAAACTGTGTTTGCATATAATCCTGAAAGTGGTGCTTTGGACTGTGACCCAACGGAATATTCGGAAAGAGAGCTTATGAGTGTTCTGAGTGTTCGGTATGAAATTCCAGACGATGATAATGAGGTTCGTCCAAGTGTAAAAGAAATCTATGATTCATTCTTAAAACTTCGGCCTGGGCCTGGGTCTGCTGCTGCCTCTGCTGCTGGTGCTGCACCTCCTGCAGCAGCAGCACAAGGAGGATTTTACATTCCAGAAGCACATGATATTGAAGAGATTGAATTAACAAAGAAGATTGCCCTCCAATGTTTATCTGAGAAACGTGCCGATGATTATAAAACATGGATGGAAGTAGGATGGTGTTTATATAACATTGACCACAGTGAAGAAATGTTCGCCACTTTCCAAGAATTTTCCAAAAAATCAGCAAAATCTGCTGGAACTGATTGGGCAAGATTACGAATTTCTTGGATACGTGGATTTAGTCGCAATACAAAAGGTGCCAAGCTAACAATGAAATCTATTCATTATTGGGCACGTGATGACTCTCCTGAGAAGTACAAAGAGTTAATTGAGGACGACCACATCCGTTTTGCACAATATCGTATCAATGACACGCATCACCACGCAGCCCTCTTATTACGTCGCATGTATAAGGGGAATTTCTGTGCTTCTGTAGAGGCAAGAAAGACTGAGTGGTATGTATTTGATGAGCGAATTCATACGTGGCGTCATACAAATCAAGGATTTGAATTGCGTGAGAAATTGAGTACAGAAGTGGCCGATTTAGTTGTTCGTGCGCGGATGAGATTGAAGAAAAAGGGTTGGGATGATCATTGTGCAAAAAATAATATTAGTTCTTCTGAGGCCGCTGAGAATGGAACACCAGATGAAGATTGGTATAAGAATTGGACGTTTACTGTGGATGGTGGAAGATTTCTTGAGCTTCACAAGCTAGAGAAGCATTTGTATTCCAGTGATTTCAAGGGATCTGTTATGAAAGAGGCGGCAGAATTATTCTGCGAAGAAGATTTCACCAATTTGTTGAATATGAATCAATATCTCTTTGTTGCTAGAAATGGTGTGATTGACTTGAATAACGAGGTCTATGATTCTGACACTGGCAATCTCAAGAAGACGGTTGTCTTTCGCCAAGGAAAACCAGATGATTATATGAGTTTCTTGGCCGGACGCAATTTCCCAGATTCTGACGCCATTGAATATCATCCTTATGACCCAGAAGATGAGAATCAAAAGGAACTCATGAGCTTTCTTTCAAAAATCTTTCCTACTGAAGATTTATTGAAATATTATATCCGTCTTATGGCAAGTTGTCTTGAAGGGGCAAATCGCGAACAATGTTATTATACATTTATTGGTGTTGGTGGCAATGGAAAATCAAAAGTCATTGATTTAATGAAATATACATTCGGCGATTATTGTTCATCTTTGGCCGCCACAGCATTGACTAGAAAACGCCCAGATTCTGGGGCGGCGAATCCAGATATTATTGGCATTAAAAACAAGAGGTTCATTTATTTACAAGAGCCAGATGATCGCGAACCCCTCAATACTTCTCGTATGAAACAATTCTCTGGCGAAGACGTTGTTGAAGCTCGTGGCTTATTTGAGGATCAACAGAGATTTCGTATTACTGGAAAACTCTTTATGATGTGTAATAGACTGCCGCCAATTCACGCAATGGATCGTGGAACATGGCGTCGTATTCGTGTATTATTGTTTGGAAGTAAATTTGTGGATAAATCAGACCCTGAATTAAAGATTGGACGTCCAAATGTATTTCCTCGCGATAATGATTTGGATGCGAAACTTCGTATTTGGAGGGAAGCGTGGTTATCTCTTCTCGTCCATGTGTATGAGACGGAGTATCTTGTAAATGGTCTTGAGCCCATTCCTGCCGCGGTGATCAACGAGTCGAACAAATACAAAGAATCGTTTGATGTATACGGGAAATTCAAGGCGGAGAGAATGGTTGATATGCGCGATAGTATTCGCCAAGGAGTAACAGAAGTTGGGAACGAACAAGCGAGTCTCAAAGATGTTTATGTGGCATATACGACATGGATGAAACAAAACGATGGTATCTTGACAGGAAAGAAACTTTCCAAGCAAGAAATGCAAAATAGACTTGATGAAGATTTTGGGAATTTGGACAATGGAATTTATAAGCGAGTTATGGTATTCTTTGACGATGAAGGAAAGGTGGAATTCTTGACGGAGAGGACTACAAATACCGAATAATCTACGCGTAGCGAATAATAATACCAGAAATCATAAGAAGTATAAATAACATTCCGAAAATATTTTTACTGTTGATATATCCATGGCGTTTCCATATACGATAAAACTAACCGTCAAAAGAGCATAGGAAACAAAAAAGAATAAGATGACAAATTCTTGTAGAGTTTGTTTTCTTGATTTTCCACCATTCAATAGAAATTTATATTGCTCTTCTTCAAATTTTCTATCATATCTATCAGCTTCTTCCTTCAAAGCATCTATCTCAGATTGTGTTAAATCGTCTTCATATACTTTTCCTCCTGGTAACTTACCAACTGATTTTACTATATTGGCTTTTAAAGCTTGTAATTTATCAAGAAGACCAGTTACTCTTACTAAAAATTCACCAACTGTTACCATCTAACTGTATAATTCTAATCTTTACTGACATGTAGCTGAAGTGGCTGATAAACCAGAATCAGATAATCCAATAAATCGGCGATTCCAGTATTTACCATCACGACTATACATTGTATAAGAAAGGCGATTCCATAATGTACCAATCAAGATCAGTAATAAAAATCCTCCAAGAACCCATATCATACCCGTTGTCATAAATCCGTATTGCCGGAGAAATATCATGATTACCATGGCTGTGAAAAAGAGGAATGTAAGTTGTAGGAAAAAGAGAGTATCTAATTTATTTTGTGCTTGCCATTCATTGATTTCTCCTTGCCGGGTATATGTATCCTTTGATCCATCTTTCATTTTATTATTTTGTTTAATCATATCGTCAGCAATATTTTGTAATGATCCATTACGACTTGTTAAAGCACCATAGTTTAGTAATTGATTACTAGATCCTTCTGCTGTATTTACAGATTGTAAGAGATTTTTGTTGTCTTGTGTATTAATTTTACTTGTAAGTGCTTGTATTTTATCAGAAGCAATACCAGCATTTGTTGAAAGAGAACTTATAGTCGTAGCATCTAGAGCTGCAAATGCATTAGTATAAGTATCAAATCCTTCTACGAACGACATTACTAATAAGATATATGCTAAATTATTGGATAGATTCTGAATTAATTTGATGCAAGATGAAATACGGTAGCTAATGCCGCAATATTTAAAAATGCATAGAGACCTAATAATATATTTGAATGTCTATTCTTTTCAGAATTATATTCCATAACTTCCTTTGAAAAATCCTTTTCAGTTAGATATTTATCAGATTCGGTATACGATGTTTGTAATGCAGTAAACGTAGTTGTCAATGCTTTATTAGAACCTAGGACACCCGCGTTGTTTAATGTTTCATTTATAGTTGTTATCATTGTGGAATAATCAGTATTAATAGCATTTAAAATTGTTATCATATCCGTCATACGCATATTTAATTTAGCTAGTAACTTAGCTTCTTCACTAAGAAATACAGCTTTTGCAGTATTTTTACCTTCGGCTGAGGTCATAGTAGCTGTATCTCCAGCCGTTTTAAGAAAAGTATAATCTGGTTTATTAGAAAAGGTAATTTCATTAAACTCATTCACATAAGTGAAAAAATTTTTTAATAACCATCTATATCTACAACTATAAAACCAATATTCGACTAAAAAGGCAGAAAAGAATTTTAAATTTCTAGTTTCAAGTTCTGTTAAAGTGGTTTTTTGAGTATCTGTGATTGTTCCTCCTTCTTCCATTTGATACAGTCCAATTAAAGTTGTTTTTGGGTTACTGATATCATAAATATCAGTATCTTTTAATATTAATTTATCCGTTTTTAAGGTATTTATAATAGAAGCTGATGATAAAAGAGTTCCTGCGGAATCATAGAGATAATTATCAACAATAGATTTATATTGAGTAGGAGTCGAAGTCACTGTTCCTAATGCAACGTCTTTCAATGGTTTAGATGATATATAATTGATAATACGAAATGTAGATGCGGTGGTAGTAGTAGGAGGGGAAGCTAATAGTGGTGTAGTAGAGCTTATTGCAGTTCCTGTTAATGCCATTTGAGTAAATGTTTTAAGATTTCCTCCTACCGCAATTTTTGGAAAAACGTCAGAGGATCCGTCTGTTAAGCCTATAAACATTGTGCTATAACTAGCCTTATTGAAAAGTGTATTTAAATCTTGATTCGGGTCTAATGCCATCTAATTATTTACGGTTTAAATAATAAGAATATCCAATTCCACCAAAAATACCAGCAATTATTCCTCCAAGAATATAAAACTGAGAATTTGGAGGAAGTGTAAATATATTCATGAGAAATTCAGGAAGAATTATTTCAGGTATTTGAATATTTATTACAACACCTGCCAGTCGGAGGAAGATAAAAATAGATAATAATAACATAAAAATGGCAGCACCAAATAAACCAAAAAGAGCACCTTCACTCATAGGACGGACGATAGGAAACCATCCTTCATAATAGGATACATTGGTCTCGGGATTTTTTATAGATTCATACCGTTCTTTCGATTCATCCAACTGGGCTTGTGCTTGGTTTAGTCCTTTATTATCAACTTGTAGACTTTCACTTAAACATGATTCTACTAATTGCACCTGCGGTAGAATCTTAGTTTCTATATCATTTACATAAGTTTGAACATTAGTTGCCGTAAAGGGATTACCTGGAATAGCTCTTGAAAGTACATCTTTTAATTTATCTAAATTCGTTATTACATTTGGTTTGGTATTTGTATCAGTCCCAATATAAAAAGTTTCTAAAGCAATTTCTAAAGTGTTATTGCCATTTATAGCAGTAGTGACACTTTGACAATTAGTTTGTAATGTCACTCCAGGCAACTCTTTTAAACTTACGGAAGCAGGAAAAGAAGTTTGAGGTTTCGCGGTTAAACCAAGTTTATTTCCTGATGCGTCAGTCAACGTAATATCAGGCATCTTCTATTTTAGACTTGCGAACATTCAAATGTCTAAGGAACACATAAGCGATACCCAATTGATTCTCCACCTGTAAGACTTGGCCTCGTAATTTTCACAATATCTTTCGGAACAAGGCCAAGAATACGAGCAATGGGATCTTCGTGGAAACGAATGAGAGGAAGTTGAGATTTTGTTGCATATAACTCTTTCAATAAGTCTTCTTCCTGTTCAGCGGGAACTTTCTCATGTTTCGGAACAAGAATATGCTTCAAAGGATTATTGACAATGGCGGCAGCTTGGAAATAACGAACTTTTGTTCTAGGATCAGCCATCCAAAGTTGAAATGCCATTGCATGAAAGTTCGGAGCAATCGTTTCCAGAGTTATAATAATTAATTCAGTTGTTTTAGAATCAAACCCAGTTTCTTCAGGATCAATGAGCTTTTTCGTAAATGCTGGTAATTTCTGCTTGATTTTACCAATCGTATATACAACAAGGCATTTCTCATAGGTAGCAGAACTTTCGGGTTTTTTAAGAAATTCCATAGAAAGTGCCGGAGGTGCTCCTGCCACTGGCCCTGCTTTAATCATTTCACCAATCTCTTTGTGGCTAAATTTACTATATGGCTGCGTATCATATCCACTCTGCTCTAAATGTTCAAGAAGGGTCAAACGAGAACGATAAATAACATCAACAACTTCATAGTTCATTTCGGGGACTTACTTTCTAATGAAGTATGGAAGTCAATTTTAGACCTTTCCATTTGAAAGGTTTTATATATTTTTATAATCTTCAGGAAATTCTTTGATTAAATCTCTACAACCAGATATAGCACCTTGTTGAATTAAAGTTTTCCTTCTTTTTTTTGTAAATGATTTCAACCACTTATTTTTACTACCTTTACAATGTTTTTTACAATATATAGTATCACAATCTGTCAAAAATCCATTTTCAAGAAAGTTTGCTAATGATGATTTTTTATTTGTTTTACGGAGAAGTTTAATTGGCTTATATTTGTATTTTCTATTTAATTTTTTACTAAATTCTATTTCAACTCTTTCTCTTTCAGGAAGAAAAAC
>Ga0136644_10001461_pt1 | contig 18759 bp, 16 predicted proteins | sample C_130820_EF_Meta_FD_94780 | JGI IMG/M metagenome (GOLD analysis project Ga0136644, IMG submission 94780) | Freshwater microbial communities from Lake Croche, Canada to study carbon cycling - C_130820_EF_MetaG (v2) (version 2) | ecosystem: Environmental > Aquatic > Freshwater > Lake | place... | reverse complement strand
CATTTATTAGAAGAATTCAAAAAAATTCGGTTTCAGGTTTTGATCACAGGGTGACATTTGATGAGTGTGACGACCTGAAAAACATCTGCCTGTACAAATATAAGCTACTAATTAAACAACATTCTAATTTAGAAGAAATTTTGGAAAAATCAGGAGAAGCTCAGCAGTCTGATACTGATTCAATTGTAACAATCAACGGACATCAGGTTTCGAATATTTATTTGTCGCACATCAAGAATTTCCTTGCAGCAACAGATGGGAACAAGAAAAAAATCAACAGGGTTCTAGAAATTGGGGGCGGATATGGTTCTCTCGCTCGAATATTTCTAAATATAATTCGGCCGCAATATTTTATGGTTGATATGAAAATATCTTTAGCGTGTGCCTATGTGTTTCTTTCAGAAACCGTCCCAAGCATTAAAGTATTTCTTCAAAGAGAGGAAAATGAAGAAATAGATATTGAAAAAACCGCTCAAGAGTATGATGTAATTTTACTGTTGCCTACAGAATCTAACTTCACTCTTTTATCTGATCTACAGATAGACCTATGCATTAATGTTGGGTCCCTGCAGGAAATGACTCCGGGTAGAAGCGAATTCTTTCAAAGAAATATTTTCAGCAACTTAAACATCAAAAGATTTTATTCATTGAATTACTTTCTAAATCCAAATGATCTTAATAAAATTGATCACGAAAGAAATATTGGGGATAAGCCCATTGTGCCGACCTTAGAAGAAGGTTGGGCAGTAAAAAAAGCCCTAATTAATGATCCAGTGTGGTGTATCGACGCAAGCGAGCGAAATTGGATGGAAATAATCATTGAAAAAGGTTCTATCGAACAAAACAAGAAGGATTTAACAATTGACAGCATTAGTGCTATTTTAAATCAAAAGCGGCTAAGTTTGCCGGAGTATTTAACGGCCTACAGATTTATTTATAAATTTTTTGAATTCCTCGTGTATCCATTTAAAAATTCCACTGGTGGGAGCATCAATATGTTGTATGGAGTTGTGAAATTAGGGGGGGGGTGCAATGGGGGCGCAGATATAATTAATAAAATAGAGCAATCATTTAAAGTTCGCAAATGGTTAGGGAAACAAATCCCAGAAGTTAAATATATGAGAAAAAGATTATTTAAACCGGTATCCTTTTTTATTTTCTTTATTGAATGGCTAGAAATCCTTAAAGCCCTTATTCGGCAAAGAAATGAAATTACAGATAAGCCTGAAATAATGCGTCTAGAAAAGTCTGGATTTCCGATTCGAAAAACAAGAAAAGGATTGCCAACTATTGACTGGAATTCTTTTTATTATTATCAAGCTGTAATCTCTGACGCAAGTTTGCAGAAGCAATAATCGCAAGTGAGTGAGTTGAAATAGTGAAGATATATTTAGTTCCTAATACATCAAGCATTTATGACCGCACCCAGTTAAAGGCACTTGCCGCTGGCTTCGGCTTTTCCTCAGGCGACGTATATGTATTTGAAAGCCCCATTAAGCAGCATCACAGCGATTATAATGCCACACAGTTTGAAAAAGCAGGCTTAAACGAAAGAACTTTGTATGAGAAGATCGATAGCGACGTCCTTCTGGAAGTAAATCGATTAAGAAGCAAATACCTAAAGAAAAGCGTTAGGCACATAAGCTGGTTTCAGGATGTTAGGCCATCAGATTATCTAGAAATTAAAAAATACATAAAACGGATGCATCCTAATGACATTATCTATCTTCTTGGGGACAAAAAACACTTTGGATTTAGCGCATCGCTTGAAAAAGTTAATTGTCTCCTTTCAGGGGTAAACCAGCGAGATATAAGTCTGGGACATCTTGTTGCGAGGCAATATGACTATGATCTAAATCTATTGGGCTATTTTTCGTCTTTTAAAGAAAGGCCTCCAATGTTTTTTGTTAAATCGAGGGGGGCTATTTTTTTAAAGGAATTTTTGCGAAGGCCAAAATCCTTGCTGGCATTCTTATTCAATAACAATAGCCATCACGTATATTTAGATAAGTTTTTGTTCGACAAGTTTTTTGTGGCAAATGAAATCAAGATTAAAGAGAAATACGCGCCCCTCACAGGGCATTTGTTTGAACCTGAGCTGAAAGAAATCAAAAATAACATCGATAAGATTATCTACGATTATTTGTATATTGAGCTTCCGAGAAAACTAGACCGAAGCCTTTTATTTAAAAAGATCGAAGCCCTTCATTACAGGAATAAGAAAATTATCATCGCGGGGCTTAACTGGCCTGAAGCCTTTCCATCTGTGCCCTTTGTTCGTGGGCATGTGAATATACCTGACCAAATCTATAAAACTTCCAAAATTACAATACACAACAATACTCATGGACTCGGCATCCATTCCCGCGTCCTAGATTGTATGGCTGTTGGTGGCTTCGTCATGATGCATCCTTCCCCCCATTCGAGGTTGCCGGGTGGAATGGATTCAACTTTCGAGCCTGACGTTAACTATGGCCTTTACTCAGCGGATAACTTTGTGGAAAAAGTTGAAGAGTGGTTGGCAGACGATGAAAGACGAAAAAAAGCAATTACTGAGAATAAAAAAATACTGCTTTCGAAACACCTTTGGCAACATCGCGCAGAACAGATTCTTCGTGATCTACGATAGGCTCCCTGCGATCACGCTGTGGCAAAAACTATTTCCATCACCGTGGTTGTTCCTGCATTAAACGAGGAAAAAAATATCCGTTCGACCTTGCGGGGTGTTTTTCGCGCCTGTCATCGAATGAAAATTGCCTCGGAGGTGATTGCGGTAGACGACGGCAGTCGGGATCGCACCCCGCAAATCCTTCAGCAGCTTCAGAGGGTATATCCTCATCTGCAGGTCGTGAGGCATGAGCATCCTTCCGGAATCGGCGGGGCTTTTCTGGCGGGAGCCGCCCGCGCCCGGGGTGAGGCCGTGGTGATGATTCCGGGGGACAATGAGAACCGCGTGGAAGATATCTTGGCTTTTTTGGACCTGATGCAAAAGGTCGATATCATTGTTCCTTTTGTCCACAACGCCGAACTGCGCAACCTGCGCCGTCGCTTCATCAGCTCGCTTTACCGGTTCATCATTTCTTTTTCCTTCGGCACAAATCTCAACTACTATAACGGAACCGTGATCTATCGAACACGCCTGCTGCATGCTTTAAAAATCCGTAGCACCGGTTTTTTTTATCAAGCTGAGACGCTCATTCGTGCTCTTCGGCGTGGGGCGCGATTCGCCGAAGTGCCTGTCCTCCTTCAAACCCGTCGGCACGGCCGATCCAAGGCGGTCACTCTAAAAAGCCTGCGTGCGGTCATGCTGGATTTTATGAGTCTTTTTTGGGACATCCACTTTCGGCGGGTGGAGCAACGTGCGCCCAAGTTTGCCTGATCCATGCAACGTACGCCTCAAGCAAACGGGGTCGGAATCATCGGCGGAAGTGGTCTCTACCAAATTGACGGGCTTTCCCGCACGCGTTGGAGTCCCTTAAAATCGTCTTTTGGCCGCGCGTCGGACCAAGCCTTCCGTGGATCCCTCGATCAAGCGCAGGCGGTTTTCCTCCCTCGACACGGGCGGGGTCACCGGATTCCGCCCTCCATGGTTAACTATCGGGCAAATGTCGAGGGACTGAAAGAGGCCGGTTGCCGAGATTTGCTTTCGATCAGTGCCGTGGGCTCCCTTAAGGAAAATCTAGCGCCTGGCACTTTTGTGATCGTAGACCAGTTCATTGACAGGACATTTGGTCGGGAAAAATCGTTTTTTGGTCCTGGCCTTGTAGCCCATGTCTCGATGGCTCATCCGGTTTGCCGACGTTTGGGGGATCATTTGGAAGCTGCGGCAAAGAAACTCAAGATTCCGCATGTGCGGGGTGGAACCTATCTAACGATGGAGGGTCCCCAATTTTCCACTTTGGCGGAATCCAACCTGTACAGGTCGTGGGGATGCGATGTAATTGGCATGACCAACATGCCGGAGGCCAAATTGGCTCGGGAGGCGGAATTATGTTACGCCAGCGTGTCCATGGTGACCGACTTTGACTGCTGGCATCCCGAGCATGATCATGTCTCCGTAGATGCGATTGTGAAGACCCTGCATGACAATGCGGACAAAGCCCGGGCTTTGGTGCGGGAGGTTTTACCCCGGATCGCCGACGATCTCCATGCGGGGAGCTGTCCATGCCGGACGTCCCTAGAAAGCGCCATCCTAACCGCGCCTGAAGCGCGCGATCCAAAAATGGTGAAAAAACTGAAGGTGGTGGCGGGCAGGGTCCTTGGCCGGACCCGATCCTGATAGGGATCTTCAACACGGATGACGGGTGCATCATCTTGGGATTGGGCGCTTTTTGCTTTTTCGCTTTTGGCGGCTTTGGTGGCCACCTATCCAGCGGTGGAAAATCGCAGCCCAGTTTTCGTGGCGGTGTTTCTGCTGTCGCGAGCCAAGCGTCGCTCGCTGCCAGCTCAAACCCTAGTTCAGGAGTTGAAAAAAAGAATCCAAGGGCATCAGATTGTGCGTTTTACTGCCCAAGGAGGATACATTTGGAAAAACGGAAACAGGTATCTGAGCACTGGGAAGGGGCGTTGGATTGGCGTGATCTTTAGCCACCTGCAGGATATCCTTGGTTTGCATGGTAAAATTTCCTGACATGCAGGCCGACTGGATCCCCCTGTTTGCGTCATTTGCCACCGGGGTCATTTTGACCGTCTTTCTTTTTCGGCAGCGTTGGGTCGAAAGCCTTTATGCGTGTTGGGCGCTGGGGGGAGGGATCAGCCTCGTTCTTTACGTTGTCTGGTCAACCCAAGCCGGGGATTTTCTCTGGATCCGCCTTGTTTCCCTGGCCCTGCTTCTGGTGCCTTTTTTCCATCTCCTCAACATGGCGGTTACCGCTCGGCGGGTAAGGATCTGTGTGGCTCTGGCGCGGTATCCGCAAGGGCTTACCGAGGCAAAGCTGATTGCCGCGCTTCGGCTGGAATCGATGGGGGCTCATCGAATTCGGATCCTTCAGCAGTTCGGGCAAGTCCGGGTTGCGGGCGGGAAAGTATCCTTAATCCGGAATGAGTTTCTTTGGATCGCCCGGTGTTTCAACCGGATCAAAAAAACCATGGGAATTCCGGAATTCCTTTGATCTTTCTATGAAAAACTGCTGGTCAGACTCTGAAGCTCGGCGCTGGATCCAAAGAGGCCGATCCCTCGGGCTGTCGGAAGATGTGTCGCTCCGGATCTACACCACGCGGATCTTGGGCGAAGATCCGCAACTTGTCCTGCACGGCGGTGGCAATACTTCGGTCAAGACCGTCCTGCCCGATGTGCTAGGAAGCCCCGCGGAGGTCATTTGCGTGAAGGGGTCGGGTTGGGATATGTCCCGAATTGAGGCCGCGGGACTGCCGGCTCTGCGGTTGGACCCATTGCGGGAGCTGCGGGCTGTGCCGGAGATGGACGATGTCCGCATGATGAAATACCTGCGAGGAGCCTTGCTCGATCCAGGGGCAGTCAACCCATCCGTGGAGACGCTTCTGCACGCCTTTCTGCCGCATAAATTCATCGACCATACGCATGCCAGCGCTGTCCTGGCCGTGGTCAACCAATCCAACGCGGAAAAGATCTGTCGGAAAATTTATGGGGATCGGCTGGTGATTGTGCCTTATGTCATGCCTGGCTACCCGCTCGCCCATGTGGCCATTCGACATTTTGAAGCTCATCCAGAGTCGGAAGGTATGATCCTCCTGCATCACGGAATTTTCACTTGGGGGGACTCCGCTCGGCAGGCGTATGACCGGATGATCCGCTACGTCGGTCTGGCGGGATCGTTTCTACGGTCGCGTAAGAGAAGAAACGCGGCGTTTAGCAAAAAAACCGGCAAGGCTGGTCTGGAGCAAGTCGCGCCAACCCTGCGGGGCGCCCTGACCTCACGGAATGAAAATGGCAACCAGCAGCGGTGGGTGCTGGACCATCGGATCTCACCTGAAATCCTGGAATTTCTTTCCTCAAAAAATCTGAAGAGATTGACCGGCCCCTCTGTGGTCACCCCGGAGCAGGTGATCCGCAATAAACCTTTCCCGCTTGTGACCTCGGCGCCCGGCTCGGATGTTTCCATGTGGGCGAGACGCCTCCGTTCCGAAGTGGCTGCCTTTCAAGCCAAGTATGAGGCCTACTTCCGGCGCAACGCGAAAAAGTGCGATGAAAAGAAGGTGATGCTGGATGTGGTTCCCAGGGTTGTCTTGGTGCCAGGGGTTGGTTTTTTTGGGGTCGGGAGGACGGCGACGGAGGCGAAGGTGAGCGCCGATGTGTACGAGAACTCGGTTGGGGTGTTGCAAAATGCAGAGAGAGTTGGACAGTTCCTGCCCATTCCGGAGTACGAGATTTTTGCGGTCGAATACTGGTCGCTGGAGCAGGCGAAGGTTCTCAAGGGACCAGGCCCTGCTCTGGGCGGACAAATCGTTGTAGTGACCGGCGGGGGAAGCGGGATTGGAGAAGCCACGGCAAGGCTTTTTGCAAAAGCCGGCGCACTGGTGTCCGTCTTGGATCGAGATGGTGCCGCAGCCCAGCGAGTAGCGAAGGAGATTGGGGGGTTGGGATTGGCGTGTGACGTGACCCAACCCGCGACGGTGGAGTCCTGCCTTGGCAAGGTAGTGGCCAAATGGGGCGGGGTAGATTTAGTGGTTTCCAACGCGGGGGCTGCCTGGCAGGGAAAAATCGGCGAGGTGAGCAACGAAGTCCTCAGAAAAAGTTTTGAGCTGAACTTTTTCGCCCATCAGACCGTGGCACAGGCCGCGGTCAAAATCATGCAGCGTCAGGGCACGGGAGGATGCCTGCTTTTCAATGTCTCCAAACAGGCGGTGAATCCGGGTCCGGATTTTGGGCCTTACGGGTTGCCCAAAGCCTCTACCCTGTTCCTTTTGAGACAATATGCGGTTGATTACGGTAAGGAAGGAATCCGCTCCAACGGGGTGAATGCGGACAGGATTCGGACCGGGCTATTGACGGATCGAATGATCCGGCAGCGTGCCCGGGCAAGGGGCATGAGCGAGAAAGAGTACATGGGAGGGAATTTATTGGGGCAAGAGGTGGAGGCCCAAGATGTGGCCCAAGCCTTCCTTGCCTTGGCCTTGGCGCAAAAAACCACCGGTGCGGTCCTGCCGGTGGACGGGGGCAATATTGCCGCCGCGTTGCGATAGATAAGGGAAAAACCGTTATGACTCATGCCATCATCAGACAAAAAATCCGGACGATTCCTGATTACCCTAAAAAAGGAATCATGTTTCGGGATATCACGACCCTGTTAAAAGACGCCGATGGCCTAGAGGCCACAGTGCAGGCGATGAAGCTGCATTACATGGGGCATCCTATCGACAAAGTTGCTGCCATTGAGGCTCGGGGGTTTATTCTGGGTGCACCCTTGGCTTGTGCCCTCCGAGTCGGATTTGTTCCTATCCGTAAAAAAGGAAAACTGCCCGGGCCAACGCGGTCGCGGGACTATGAACTCGAATACGGCAAGGACACTGTGGAAATTCATGAGGATGCGATCCAACCCGGTGAAAATATTCTCCTGGTCGACGATCTTTTAGCCACCGGCGGAACGGCTGAAGCGGCAGTGCGGTTGATTCGGGATTTGGCCGGAGTCGTTTCGGGCGGATGTTTTGTCATCGACCTTCCTGATTTGGGAGGAAGAAAAAAACTGGAGGAACTCGGTTTGGCAGTGCATGTTTTGTGCGAATTCGCCGGTCATTAATCAAGCCGGATCTTATCCGATCCAAAAAACCCATTTCCACCCCAACTCCGAGAACAAAATGAATCCTAAAAATAAAAAAGTTGAAACCCTCCGCTGGCGGCAAGGCCGACTAGAGATGATCGACCAACGCATTCTCCCCGCCCGTTTTCGTTATTTGTCGTACAGGAATGGGGGAGAGGTGGCTGAAGGAATTCGAAGTATGGTGGTGCGCGGAGCACCTGCGATTGGAGTGGCGGCGGCTTACGGAGTGGCGTTAGAAGCAATGCGGTTGGCGCGAAAAACTCGGAATGGGAAACAATTTCAACGGGAGTTGCAAAAGGGAATCAAGGTTTTGGCAAAAAGCCGTCCTACGGCCGTAAATCTGTTCTGGGCGTTAGATCGGATGCAGACGATTTGGAATCAAATGCCCAATTCTAGTCCCCTTGAAATTGCTCCAAGGCTTCTGCAGGAAGCCAAGGGTATTCATCGTGAGGACATTGAGATCAACCTCTCCATGGGACGGCATGGAGCCAAACTGCTGAAAAGTGGGATGCGAATCTTGACTCATTGTAATGCGGGGGCTCTGGCCACGGCAGGACACGGTACAGCGCTAGGGGTCATTCGCTCGGCGGTGGCGCAGGGAAAAAAAATCTCCGTCATCGCTGATGAGACTCGGCCGTTTCTTCAGGGAGCGCGGTTGACGGCGTGGGAAATGGTCCAGGAGGGCATTCCGGTGACCGTGGTCAGCGACAACATGGCCGGGCATCTGATGGCCAAAGGCGAAGTCGATGCGGTGATTGTCGGGACGGACCGGGTCGCAGCAAACGGGGATGTCGCAAACAAGATCGGTACGTATATGGTGGCAGTCTTGGCGCGACGTCACCGGATTCCTTTTTATGTCGCCTGTCCGGTGTCCACGATTGATCTCAAGACTCCGCAGGGGAAAGGAATTCCGATCGAGGAAAGGGATCCGCAGGAAGTCATGGGGCATCGCGGGATCCGCTGGGTGGCAGCTGGGGCAAAAATCCGCAACCCTGCCTTTGATGTCACCCCGGCGGAACTTGTCACGGGTTTGATCACCGAGCGTGGAGTGATCCTTCGGCCGAACCGCAAAAGAATTCGTGAGTTGTTCCGACGTTGAATCCTTCCCCTCGGCTTACCGTCTTCATTCCCAACTATAATCACGCGCGGTTCCTTCCCGAATGCATCGTTTCGGTGTGCCGACAGGACACAAAGGGAGTGGAAGTGGTGGTAGCGGACAATGCATCCCGTGATGACAGTCTTTCTGTTCTTGAACGGTTGCAGAAAAAGCATCGTTTCAAAATTCTTCGCCACCCGAAAAACATGGGAGCGCTCGGGGCGCTCAACCATTTCCTGTTGGGATGCCGCTCAAGCCATATCCTCCTTTTAGCGGCGGACGACAAACTCCTTCCTGGCAGTTTGGGAAAAATCAGTAACATGATGGACAGGCATCCTACGGCGGGCTTCATTCTTTGGAGTTTGCTCGAATTAGACGCGAGGGGCAGAACCAAGTTGTTGGCGTACCGGCATTCATTGAATCAGGAATATCTTTCGGGTTCAGAATTCCTCCGTTTCTTTGGCGGGCAACCTGTGATTGGGCAGGCAGCTTTTTCTGTGCCTCATCTCCAAAGCATGGGGGGAATTCCTGAGGCGCTTCGTTGGCATGCTGACCACTATGTATGCCACGCTTTGGGGATCCGGCACGGGATGGTCTTTTCTCATGAACCGCTTGGAATCTTCCGGCGGTTGCCCCAATCGATGGGCAGCGGCATGGAGGGGCCAGAGGAGGGGGTGGTACTGCAGGAGTTTGTCCGGCTTCTTTCGTTGCCAGAAAATAGGGATCTTCAAACAGGGATGAAGGAGTGTATGGGTCTTTCTATTTTTGGTTCTTGGTTAAGGCGCGAGCTTCCAAAAACCCCGGAAGGCCTGATTTTTTGGGATGCGCGTTTAAGGCACTGGGTTTGGGCGAAAGAGGGCCGCTCTCTTTGGCGGCATCCGCTTCCGCCATGGTTGAAATACCATTTTCGTCGGTGGTTTGCAGAGTTGGCTGGAATAAAATTCAAGGAACATCTCTGGAGTCCCGTCCGCCGCCAAGCGCTTGCCTTATTCAGGGGGGCGTGGAGAGGCTTGGGGCAAGCCGCTGGGATTCCGCTCGACTGGGTGGCGTCGTCTCCCGCTCATCTGGGAACGAAACCTGAAGAAGGGGTTGTTTTATGGCAAAGCGAAAAAATCTTGGCGGATATTCCGCCCACACAGATTCAAATTCCCCAACCCCATCCTAATCTTGCCGGAGCCTTGGGTGGGGGGCGCTATCCTGTCTGGCTGGGCGAACTACCTGAAGCGGAGGTCATCGGACCAAGTGTTGCGGTGGTAACAAAAAAGAAAGTGCTACTTGGAGACGTGAGTGTGGAGTGGGGTCGGACCCCCGATGATCATGGTGTGATGCGGCGGTTCAGACTACCGCCGGCGATCTCCTTGGGAGGAACTTCCATTCTTTTGGCCACCACCGGCGGGGACACCTATTACCACTGGATGATGGAGGTTCTTCCCCGTCTTTTGTTATTGAAGAAAGCTGGAATCAACCTGAGTCGAGTGGACCATTTTCTCGTCAACGGCTTTGAAAAAAGATTTCATAAAGAAAGTCTCGAGGCAGTCGGCATTCCGCTGGCCAAGTGTCGAGCCACCCAGGAAAAATGTCGTTACCGTTGCGAGAAGCTATTGGTTCCTTCACTTTTTGGTCCCCACGGCTGGGCTCAACCCGATGCTTGTCAGTTTCTCAAAAAACTGTTCCCCAGTTCTGAATCTGGGAAAGGGCGAAAGCGTATCTATGTGCCGCGGGGACAAACCCAAGGGAGAAAGGTTCGACGGGAGGATGAAATCCTAGCCCTGTTGACAGAGTTCAAGTTTGAACGTTTCGATGCAGGAAAAGTGTCTCTGCGTGAGCAGGCAGAAGCTTTTGCAAGTGCGGAAATAGTGATCGGAATTCATGGAGGTGCCATGACGAATATTGTTTTTTGTACTCCAGGCACCCAAGTTGTGGAAATTTTTGGTTGGCGGTATGTGAATCCATGTTATCGGTCTTTGGCCTCTGCGGTTGGAGCCGAGCATTACGCAGTTTTGGATATGCCGGAGCGGCGTGGGCCGGCGATCACGGCCTTCACCTCTTCTTCTTCGGATCTAGAAGGGAACGTAGAAGGACTCCGGGAAATGCTGGAAATCCTTGTTTAACGGGATCGACTATTCCCCGGGAAGTTTATTTCTTTTGGCAACCCGCCACTTGGTCAGGCCAAAAAACCAGCGCTTCTGGGAAACTGGTTTTTGTTGCGAACAGAAAATGCGATCAAAGAATTGCACCAAGGCATCCATATCGTAAGCAGAGTTCGGGCGATTGCCATGAAATGGGCTGGCACGAATATATTTTGCATAGAGTTCCGGGGTGTCGTCCACATGTAGAACATACTCGGCTAGTTCGTGGTCGGATTTAAAATCCTCCCGGCAGATAAAACTATCCGGATTAAAATACTCCTTTACCCGAGGATCCCCCCAGTAAATGGGAATGGTGTTCACATGGAGGGGATCCACCAACTTCTCGGTACACCAACCGTCCCTGCAGGTGTTTTCGAAGGCGAGATTGAACCGGTAACGAGCCAGCCAATCCACCTTTACCTGGTAGCGGTCACCGGGCGGCAAGCGGTATCCGGTGTTGTTCAAGGCGCGTCCAGCGGAATCGACTTTTCGAATCCGGTTGAGAGCGTGAAAAAACTGCTCGCGCCGCCGCACGGTCCGGTCGACATAGGCGCAGAGCAGGGAGCAAAAGTGGGGTTTGGATTCCCGGACAGAAACAGGATCGGGGACGGAAGTCCGAATCAACTTTTCCTTTCGACCGTCAAAGGCGTAGATCGGCAGGTAAGACGCCCTGGGATCGTCCACGAGAATGGAAAGTGCAGCGTAGTCACACTCCTTCCAGTTGGGCCAATACTTTTCTTGGGTATGAAAAATCTTGATACAGTTATAGAGGCGGTGCCGGTGGCCGATGTGGGAATAAAAAAGAAAATCTGGTGTGTCGTCAAAAGTGAAGTCGAAGTACGGGGAAAGGAGGTCGAGGAAAAAGGTCCGGCTTTGGGGGGGGAAGTCGATGAAGTTGATGGAGACTTTGGGCTTCATAAGCAAAAGAGCTGTTGAGCTCGGATGGTAAGATCCATCATTGGACGCCGGAAGGCCAGATGTTCTGCAAGAGCTGCTTGAGTCCGTGTGAGGGCCTCCATTTGGATGGGGTTTTCCAAAAGAGCCTCGATGGTTTTCTGGGCCGTAGTGAGGTCCGGCACGATCAGATCCGGAAGAAGAATTCCAGGCATGGCCAGCGAGTCGGCACGCCCCAAGAAAAGGCAACCGGCCTGAATTGCTTCCAAGGCCCAGTTTCCCCACCGAGTTTTTGAATCGGTCCGGATGGCGAATTGATGGGAAGACATCATCTGGATGTAGTTCGAAGAGTCGCCGGAGAGAGGGCTCATCAAGCTGGGTATTGCACAGGATGCTGCTTTCCAGCTAGCACGGTCAACCACTGCGCCATGGCGTTTCAATGTCGTTGCAGCAGTGGTCTTTGCCAACGATTGCCATGAAGCTGCGGATTGAAAAGTGAAGGGGAACTCAAGCACATGCCTACGGTTGGCTGGGCGAGAGCGGTACCGACGGAAACTGTGATTGAGATAAAAATGATAACCTTGAACGGGTTCGGAAAGGGAACTTTTATGGAGAGGGCCTCCGGCCTCGACAGAATAGTAGGCCCAAACTGTTCTTTTCGATTTCGAAGCGATTCGTGTCGGCACGGGAATGTCCAAACAAATAACGAGATCATAATCATCCCACCGAATATCGTGGCAATCGACAACGCCCATGGTTTCCTGTTCTTCCTGCCAAGCTTGAGTCCTCCGGAACGCAATATCGGGGTCGGGGTCGCCGGCAAACTTTTCCCTCCAAAGATAGGTTTCCGGATCAGGGGATTGGCGTACCACAAAATAGTCGGCGTTGAGATCAGCCAAAAAAGACATCGGTCCAAGATGAGCCGGAGCGGTCAGGACGGTTTGCGTCCAGTTTCTTGCTGGCCCTGGAAGGTAGCCTCCTTGGTAGGCCGTTTGTTTGACGAGGGCCACCTTGCGGCCACACCAGAAATCGAGGCATTTCTTGATTTCGGCATCGAGGATGAATGGTGGTGCCGCATGGATTTCGGCCCAACGCAAAAAAACTCGCGGCAAAATCCTTCCCAACCGCTCCCACTCTTGTTTAAGAGGAAAAAAAATAGCTTGGGTTGATGGTGAGGGGTGGGGCATGGGGAAAAACTCTAACGGATCTACTGGATTCGGCGATAGGAAGAAGACGATTCTGAGGGGATTCTGTGCTAGAAAAAAGGGGGTATGAAACCGTTTCTTCGTCTTTTTCGTGGCTGGCTCTACCGGCAATATCCCGCACTATCAAGCGCTTGGTACCGTAAAAAGCTCGCTGGGTATGAGCGGAGGTGGGGACTGGAGAATCACGGGTTCACCAAAGAAGGGTTTTTTAGGGTGTGCGAAAAAAATCTTTTTAAGGGGGTCAATCGAGGTCGGGTATACGAGTTGGTTGCTGGGGATGGCCTCGTGGGAAGTATAGGGGTTTGGTTGGAAAGGGCTTCTGAGGGGTGGATCGTGGAGTCTTGGGAGCATCGGCCTTTCCCCCTTCTCTCTTTCAAAAAGAACCGCCCAGCAGCAAGAATCCATGAAAGACGTCTGACAAGATGGTCTACAAATGAAAGAACGAAAGATCTTGTTGGCATTACAACCAGAGGATCAAGAGAGGCTACGGCTGTTTGTAGAGAGATCTGCACCGGCCAGATTCGGCCTGAATGGGTGGGCTTATGGAATCCAAGTATGAGGCCGGCCTGGTTTCGCCGAATGAGAAGTGCGGGATATCGGCTGGTATTGGTTTATCAACGGATGGAGTTTTATCGGGACAGAAAAAGATGAATGTAGCCTTTCATTCAAATACCATGTCCCTGCGCGGCTCAGAAAATGCGCTTTGGGAGTATGCGAACTTCAACGAAACGATTCTCGGCAATCATTCTGTGATTTGTCACCCAGCTAAACTGGGAAATGCGGAAAATCCGACTTTTGCAAGGTGGAAAGAAAGATTCCCGCTTCTTTCCTATCAAACTAAGCGGGAGTTATTCGAAAAGCTTAAGGAGAGGGGGGTGGATATTTTCTACCAGATCAAGCCGGGTCCTTATGACGGATTTGTCATCCCCGGCATCAAGAATTGCATCCACTCGATGTTTCTCAGTGATGAGTTTCATGGAGACTGCTTCGCTTATGTGTCGCCCTGGGCATCAAAGCTCATGACCGGAGGAGAGAAATCTTTTGTCCCTCACTTCGTTCCTAAGCTTGAAAGCAAGATTAGCCTCAGGAGGGCGCTCGGTATTCCGGACGAGGCCAGGGTCTTTGGAAGGCATGGAGGGGCAGATACTTTTAATATCTCGGATGTCCGGAAGATCGTGACCGAACATGCCCAGATGTATCCCCACGATCATTTTGTCTTTCTGAATACGAACCGAATTCCCGGCACAGAAAAGATGCCCAATGTTCACTATCTGCGGAGCACCGTGGATCCGGTGGAGAAGGCTCGCTTTCTGGCCACTTGTGATGCCATGTTGCACGCTCGATGGCATGGAGAGACTTTTGGACTGGCGGTAGGGGAATTCGCTGTTCTCGGGAAACCAGTAATTACCTTTGGGGGATCCCGCGAGAGGGCCCATTTGGACCTTCTTGGAGACAAGGCCTTGGTTTATCAGAATCGCGTCCAGCTTAAAAAAATATTGAGTTCCTTTGAGCCGAGGGATGATGCAAATACAGGATATGATCAATTTTCAGATCCAAAACGAGTAATGGAAATCTTTGCTGAAAGGTTTCTGTTTTGCATGTCCAACACATGAAAAAAACAGTTTTCTGGAAATTCCTTGGGTTGGGGTTGCTTTGGATCCCCGTGCTGAGCTCTCTCGCTTTGTTTGTATTCACGGCTGACCGGGGGTTGCAGATGACGGATGAGGCCTCCTACCTTCTGATTGCTGCCGATCCTTGGCACATGGGGGGCCATGGAACATTTTACGGGTTTGTTCTGTATCCTTTTTGGGAGCTTGTGGGCGGGCATGTCGCGGGGTTCAGAGTGACCGGATTTTTAGTCCTCGCACTAGCGGCTTTGGGCCTTTGCCTTGTCGCCGTTCGCCGGGGGCCCTCCGGAAAGCCTTCGCCGTTTTTGGTCCAGGGGGCGTTTCCGTTGTTTCTGGCGGGAGCCTTTGCCTTCTATTCTGACGGGGTCCGCACCCCCCATTACAATTGGGTTGTTTTGGTTGGAGCCATGATCTGGTGCGGGGGGCTTTTGGAGGTGAGCAAGGCAGAGATGTCCGGCACCAAAGTCCGTTTGGGGACGGTGGTGGGAGGAATCGGTTGTGCGCTGATGGTCCTTGGCAAGTGGCCTGGAGCCTTCGCCGTTTTTGGGGTTTCACTGCTGGCCATGTACATGGCCAGCAGTGAAAGCCGATCCGGCCTGATCCGATACTGGCTTTTTTCACTTTTGATCGGAGTTGCAATCGTGGGTTTGGTGCTGGGCCTCTATGCGGGGCCCCAAGGAGTCCAAAGTTGTCTGGGTCGAGGCTGGGTCATTGCTAGGGAGCTTGGCTCCCATCACGCTTCGCTATTGCTGAAGTATCTCCTCGATCTGCTGAATTTTATTTACCGGATCCTCCGCGCGTACGCGTGGTTGGTTGGCCCTTTGTGGGTTCTGGCTTGGGTCTTGCCCAAATTTGGAATTCAGGGGGAGCGCCGCTTTCGAATCCTGGTATTGCTTGGTTTTTTATTCGGAATGGGGCTGGCCTTTTTGCGAGGGCATGGCATAGGGGGGGCACTGAATTGGAACAAAGAAAGCCTCATGGCGGGCATTTGGTTGGCTGGGGTCGGTGCCCTTGCCTGGCCTGGAATTCGTAGGTTTTCTCGGGCCGGGATTGCTCTTTCGAGCATTCTGCTGGTTTCGCCTTTTGCTTTGGCCTTCGGAACAAATACCTCGATGGCAGACTATGCCGGCCACGCGGTTGTGTTCTGGTCTTTGCTTGGATGGTTGCTGTTGGTGGAGGCAGGGGTCGGCGACCGAATCGGATCTTTTGGCCTGTGGGCGATCCTAATCTGTATTATTTCGATTCAGACCACGCGCCAAATGAGTTCACTGGAGGCACAATGGAAGATCGGCTCGGTTTGGAAACAAACCGTGCCAGTTTCCGACGGGCCAGAGCAGGGTCGTCTGAAAATCGATCGGCAGTTTAATTCGGATCTTGTGGCCACCCGAAAAATCTTAACTCGGGCTGGATTTCGCGAGGGGGATCGCCTGATCGTAATCTCCGATATGCCGGGTTTAGTGTATCTCCTGGGGGCAAGATCAGTCGGGGTTCCTTGGTATGAAAGTTGGGGCTGGGAGGCGCGCATTCGATTTGCAAAATCTGTTTTGGGTCTTCAAGGAGCCGGCGAATTGGAAAAAGCTTGGGTGATCTTGGCGCAGCCCATAGATGAGCCTGGGCTCGGTATGGACCAAGTATGGCCCGCGAGTTCAAGGCTTCCTGTTTCTTTTGGGGCCCCCGAGGGAAGCTCCTGGGCTAGGGAATGGAGCGATGAAGGGAAGGCTCCGCTTCATTTAAGATTTTTTCAGCCTGCTGCCGACCTGTTCCGTAAAATCTAGTTGAAGCTTCTTGGTGGGCTTGCTGGGCTGATCCCGGGAATCAAAGGCCGAGTTTGGGGAGGATTTTTTTGGTCGTGCAGACTTGTCCGGATGAATGAATCAACTCGTATTTAACGCAAAGCGGAGGAATTAGGCCGCCTTCCAAGGCGTGTTTGAGGCGGAACCAAAGTTTGGCAGTGCGCATGCATAAGGTTCTTCGATTCACATCGCATAAGGCATCTTCTCCGTGTGATCCAAGCCGTTTGGCTATGTCATCCTGGTGCCAAGTGAAGATGCCGATGGGATTGCGAATAGAGACAAGTTTCAGGCCGATCTTCATCTGGCGGCGGAACCAGACGTGATCGCCGACGACGCGATATTCGGCAGGATAGGGGCAACGTTCCCAAATCTGACGCCGAAATAGAAACGAACAGGTTTGGACAGGCATGTGCCAATCGGCATCAATGGGTCGAGGGACTGTGATCTGATTGAAGAGGTAAAGAAAGTTCAGATGTTCATCAAGCATGATGGTGGGGCCGAAAACAGCGTCGGCCCCCGTTCTCTCAAGTTTCGCGAGGGCGTGGGCTAGACCCTCCCGGGCGTACTGCTCATCGGCGTTGAGATGACCGAGGATGCGACCACGTGCGATGGCCATGCCCTTGTTCAGGGCGTCGTACATACCCTTGTCCGGCCCTGGGATGAGGCGAATGTCTTTCTGCTGGTTAAGATAGTCCAGAGTTCCATCCGTACTACCCCCGTCGACAACGATATGCTCATAGTTTCGACCTTGAAGGGCATGCCTCACTGAGCGGAGACACAGATCGATCCAGCGGATCGAATTAAAAATCGGGGTTATGATCGAAATATCGCAAGACGACATAAATCGTTATGAACTCTTTTTAAAAAAAGAGTCCATTTCGCGACGATCCCGGGCTTTGCCAAAAAACCAGGCGAGATAGGCGCAGTTTAGGGTGGCCCAGAGGGCGAGCAGACTCAGGTAGTGCCCGCCACAGGAGCCCATCATGGGAAGAAGGCGCCAAAGGGCAAAAGCTGCAAGGCCGAGCCATAGCATGACCCAATGGAGGGTGAAAAAGCTGAAGAAGCGGAGGGGTGCCATGGGCACAAAACCACCGATCTTGGGTGCATCGATGGGGTAGAAGTAGAGATCCTCGATTTCGGATCCAACCAAGGTTTCCTTTCCCAAGGCCTTATTGAAGTGGGTTTCGATGTGGCGGGCGTGGAGCCGGGCAAAGTCGACGAAGTGGAGGTAAAAGCAAGATTGGGTTCCGGCAGTGATGACGAGGAGTGGAACAAGAGCGAGGGAGACCGGGCTATCCCAAAGAAGGCAACCGATCACCACAGCGAGAAAGAAGTAGAGGCCATGGAAGAACTTCTTATGGTAAGCATATTGCATTTCGCGCATTCGCCGAAGTTGTTCCATCCAAAGAGAGATCTTTAGTTCTGCTTTTGCCATCAGCGAATTATGCCCAGAGGGAACAAGAAGGACAACCTTGTGACTTTCCCTTCTGAGGGTTTTGAGAGAAGGTATCCGGATGGAACCATCCAAAAACTCCGCCGACTCGAGGGTCCCTGGGCTGATCGGCTTGGGATTGATGGCGGCTGTGGGACTGGGTTTTGGCTTGGGACACCGCCTGCAACCCAAGGGGGAAAATCTGGAACCTTTGCCGGTCGCGCCAGCGACCTCCATTTTTCAAGCGCCTGCCAAGCTCGTGGTCTACCACGAAGGACCGTCGATTCCCCAGGTGTGGCTGGACACATTTTCCAGCGGTCCTGGCTTTCCTAAAATCGACCTGCGGGTTTTGACGAGAAATCCGGACGGGTCTTGGCCTGCTGATGGAGATGTTTACCTTCTGAAAGCCCGCTCCTTTCCGGAGTTGGGCAAATCGCTGGGCTGGGCGGATCTGACAGGGAAAGTTTCGACCGACGGAATCAATGCGGTCTATCGCGGCCAATCTTTTGATTCGGCGGGGGCCCACAGCCGGCCATGGCGGATCAGCCCATGGTTTTTTATGAGGAAGGTCGCCCCCGGGACGACCCCGAAGGTGGCGATGGCGGCCCCTGTCCGATGGGTCAGTGAAGCAGGGGCTCTTTTCCCGCAGGACACCGATCTTTTGGCGGCCCTTTGGATCAAAGGACAAAATCGGTCGGTGAACTTCGGGGGTGAAAATGCCCGTGCATCTGCGAAGCAACAGGTGGAGGCTGCTTTGGCCGGTCGGCTGGCTTCGGAGGAAGAATGCTGGAACGGATTGAAGAATGGGCAGGTGAATTTCTCGTATCTACCATCCTGGCGGCTGGT
>Ga0136644_10001459_pt1 | contig 18764 bp, 18 predicted proteins | sample C_130820_EF_Meta_FD_94780 | JGI IMG/M metagenome (GOLD analysis project Ga0136644, IMG submission 94780) | Freshwater microbial communities from Lake Croche, Canada to study carbon cycling - C_130820_EF_MetaG (v2) (version 2) | ecosystem: Environmental > Aquatic > Freshwater > Lake | place... | reverse complement strand
CCATTATAAGTATGTCTGGTGTTATTTTAGTAACTGGCGGATCAGGATTAGTTGGAAATGGAATAAAAAGCGTTTCTGATAAATACCCTGACTACGAGTTTGTTTTTATTTCTTCCAAAGATTACAATCTTTCAATCTTTAACGAGGTTGAAACAATGTTTAAAAAAATTAAACCAACATACGTAATTCATTTGGCCGCTTGCGTTGGTGGATTGTATAAAAATATGCACAATAAGGTAGAAATGCTGGAAAAAAATTTACTTATTAACTACAACATAGTAAAATGTTCACATGATTATAAAGTTGTAAAATTAATTGCCTGCTTATCAACATGCATTTTTCCAGACAACGTCACATATCCTATTAACGAAAGCATGTTGCACAATGGCCCACCACACGAATCAAATGATGCATATGCTTACGCTAAAAGAATGTTGCATATACATTGCAAAGCGTACAGAGAGAACTTTGGCGATAATTTTGTTTGTGTAACTCCTACGAATATATATGGCCATCACGATAATTTTGATTTAGAAAACGGACATGTTTTGCCGGCATTGATAAATAAGTGTTTTTTAGCTAAAAAGGCAGGAATTGATTTTGTAGTAAGGGGAACTGGAAAGCCTTTGCGCCAGTTTATTTATTCAGAAGATCTTGCTGAGTTAATTATGTGGGTTTTGGAAAATTACAATGATGACAATATTATTCTCTCGGTTCCAGAGTCTCACGAAATAAGCATAGGAGATTTAGCTAACATTATAGCAGAAAAATTTGACTACAAAGAAAGAATGGTGTTTGATTCTACCTTTAGCGACGGCCAGTACAAGAAAACTGTCAGTGCCGATAAAATTGTTAGTTTAATTGGAGAGTTCAAGTTTACTAATATAAAAAATGGTATTAATGAAACAATAGAGTGGTTTGAATCTAGACAAGTATAATTTACAGGGTTAGATTTCATCCTTATTTATAACAACATTAGTTGATATATTTTTAATTATTTTATTTAATTCTTCCGGTTCTCCTCCATTTGCTTCAGATATTATTTTCAAATATTTATCGCTTTTCTTATTTGAAGATACATTATATCCCTCATTTTCTTTTGCCCATTCACCGACTTGTTTCGCGTTACGTATTGAAATATGTTTAATAGCTCGCGTAATTTTCTTTTTATCCGGATCCTCTTTTTCCCAAGAATCGTTGTCCTTTACATAAAGAGTCTCTCTTTTTGCATCACTGCAATGGATTGGTCTTTTATGTACATCTAGTTGTTTTAAGCCATTGATGAAAATTCTTGATATTCCATTTACATAACCCAATTCAGCAGTTTTTTCAAGATCCTGAAGTTGCAATTGGAGAGAACTAACAAAATCCATTATGTTCAAGGCATCCTTACATTTTTCATTAAGAAAAAAGTTCATGTTAAATTTATTACTAGTGTTGTTTGTATTGTTTATAGTTGTTACTTTTGTTTCTTTTGCCAAATCTAATAGCTGCTTTTGCAGTTCAACGTTTTGTTTATTTTGTTCCAACATCATTTGCTTAAATTCTTGGTTCTGAGTAACTAGCTCCATATTTTGTTGTATTAATTTACAAAGAACCGCATTGTCCGCATCTTTATCTTTAAAGTCATCCTTATTGATAGAATCATCGAAAACAGAATCACAACATTTTTTCTCATGACTCCATAGTCCATTTCTCGACTTGTATGTTTTATTGCAATTTTTACAGCTAAAAAGTTGGGTTGCGGGGCTTTTTGGGGCTTTTTTGTCACCATTTGTCCCAAAAGTGTCACATTTACCACCTTTTTCGTGTTTTCTAGTCAATAAATGTCGTTCATAATCTCTGCGTTTGCTGCATCTAAAGTCACACTTTAAGCATTCAAAAATTTGGGGGCTTTTTGGGGTAAAATTTGTCACCATTTTGTCCTTTCTATAGTGACACAAAAAAGCCCCTAAATTATTTTCAAAAGTATTCTAAATTTTGCGAAAAATATTCAAACCATAAATATTTTTACGTTTTTTGAATTTTTAACCATAATGCTCTCAACTGACTTTTTTAAAAAAAGTGAAAAAAAAAGTCAAAAGTATTTTGGGGATTTGAAAAATGGACAAAAATAAATGTCCAAAATCGGGATTCTCAAAAAAGTCTTGGAAATCGGAATTTCTTTCTTTAAGTTAGTTTACGCAAATATAATTAAATGATGGCCTAGAGAACTAATAAAATGCAGTAGTCCGTGACACCTATTTGCTTTGCACTCATCTGGATGAAAACAAAAACACTTTTTAAAATTTCCGTAAACATATAAAATAATGACTAGAAGAAATGAGATAATTGCGCCAATAATTATGCAAATCTTATCGCGACATAGTTTGTTATATAAGATGTAACCGCCGTATGTAACAATTAAAAAAACTGCAAATTTATCTATAATGTTTGCATAAACGTTGTCACTTGAATGAGCAAAGAGAGAAGTTATTGTTAAAACCAAAAATAGCGCTGCATAGGTATAATATTCTCTATAAAAAGCGGTCACCATATTTGTAATAAAAAAAAGAGCAGTATAAAATGGCACGTCTATTTTTTTATGCGGCGGTTCATACACTAAATTTTTAGATAAATCAAATTTAACATTTTGATTTTTCTTGCTGGATTTTTTTTTGATGCAAGATTTTCTTTTGTTTGCCATATTTTTCTTCATAATATAATTATTGTGAAGAAAATTCACTATTCTATATTTATATTCTATATTCTATATTCTATATTTACATTTCATTTGAAAAAATATATTATTTTCAAATGGGCTTAAAGCCTCGGTTATTACGCAAAATATTGTTATAAAGTAATATAAATATTATTAGCAAAAATAATATAATGTATCATATTGCGCCAGTCATTGGAACATACGCTTATTTACATTATCCAAAAGATATAAGAATAAATGCGAATGTTTTATTTTTATTATCTATTTTGCATAATGCAAGTCTTGTTGTTTTTAGTGCTTGGACTTTTTATTCTTTGTCAACGTCTATGTATAAATATGGTTTAGTTTTTGAACCAAGACATTATTTGCAGCACGAAGAAATTGACATGGCGATTTTTTATTTTTACATTTCAAAGTATTACGAATACGTGGACACATTTTTATTGCATTTGAATGGGAAAACTCCTATATTTTTACAGAAATTTCATCATGTTGGCGCTGTTATTTGTTGGCATTTGGGATACTATTATAAGGTTGATTCAGTTGTTTTTGCCAGTTTATTAAATTCGTTAATACACACTTTTATGTATTCTTATTATTTGGGAAGTTTACTAAAAATAAAAAAGGTTCGTTCTATTAAACCATATTTGACTTTTGCGCAGTTGGTTCAATTGGGACAATTTCCAGTTGTAATTTGTTTTTATAAGAATGAATCGCTTGTAAATTATTCTGTCATGTTTATTTTTTCTTGTTATGCAACTATTTTGATTGGGTTGTTTATGCATTTTTACTGGACGAATTATATAAAAAACATTTCAGCAAAAAACACATGAGAAGAGAAGAGAGAGAGACAGGAGTAAATGTAAAAAAATCATTTTTCTAACTTAAAATTATTAATTTCTGGGTATTTTTCATTTATTATGTTTGTTAGTTTATCAATTTTCAATAACTTTTCCTTTTGTAAAATGGTAGCACATTCCCTAATAAGTCCCTTTGATTTTTTAACTATAATTTGCGTCATTGCATACGCATCATTAATAAGACCAATTACTTCCGAATCGATCTTTTCTTTATATTTGTCACTCAAATTAGGGTAAATCAGGTTCTTACCCATTCCATAGTAAATAATCATTTTTTCCGCCAATTTGAACGCCTCTTCAAAGTCATTTATTGCGCCTGTTGTTACGCTTACATCGTAAAAGACTTCTTCCGCTACACGCCCGGCTAAAAGAATCATAAGATGTTCAAATAGAGCTTCTCTAGTATAAATGTTGCTAGTTGAGCTTTCGAATACGGTATACCCAGGACTATTTGGGGATGAAAGGTTAATTGTTACTTTTGAAACCTTGGAATGGTGTTTTGAGAGAAAACCGACAATTGCATGTCCCATTTCGTGAATTGATATTCGCTCAATAACATCATTAGTAAATTGGTGTTCAGTAGGTTGCCAACCAACCATGATTTTACCAATAATTGTGTCAATGTCTCTGTATTCCATTAAAACTCTATTATGACGCAATGCATTCAACATTGCTTCATTCAAAATATTTTCTATTTGAGCTCCAGAGAGACCAGCCGTCATATCAACCAAATCTTTAACGTTAATCGACGAATCATAAGGTTTACCTTTAAGGTGAATATTAATTATGGCTTCTCTCGTATTTGAGTCTGGAGGTCCTATGAAAATGCGTTTATCAATTCTTCCTGGGCGAAGTAGTGCCGGATCAAGCAAATCTGCTCTGTTTGTTGCTCCCATTAGAAAAACACCTGTGGATGTTTTGAACCCATCAAGTGATACCAAAAGTTCGTTTAATGTATTATCTCTTTCACTGCTAGAAGTTTCTCCATCGCTAGATCTTGTTCTTCCAATTGCATCAATTTCATCTATAAACACTACGCAAGGAGAGTTCTTCTTTGCTAGTTCAAATAGTTCTCGAACTCTACTTGAGCCAACTCCAACATATTTTTCTTGGAATTGCGACCCTGAAACTGGTATGAATGCTGTTTTTGTCTCTCCAGCAAACCCCTTTGCTAAAAGTGTTTTACCATTTCCTGGAGGACCTTCCAGAATTAGTCCTTTAGGTATTCTTACGTTGTAGTTAGTATATTTTTTATAATTTGTAAGAATGTCAACACATTGCGATAATTCATTCTTTATAGTTTCATAACCACCAATGTCACTGAATGTGATTTCGGATTTTGATACAACCTCAAAATTTTCTGTGCGTTTTGGCGCATGTTTAGAGTCTCTCCTTGTTCTAATTAGATTCCCATTCATGTCGTAGTAATGTCCTTCATCTTCTTCATTTTCTTCATTGTTTTGAATGGGTATAGGAATTCTCATATTTCCTGCCGAAATAATTACGATTTTTCTTTTAGCAGGATCATCATTATTTACATTTGCATTTTCATTTTCGTCTTGTGAAGCTTTGTCTTCTGTTGAGTTATTGTTTTTATTAAATATTGCGTTAAAAATTTCTGTAAATTCTGACTCGTCTTCATTATTAATAAATTTGTCAATTTCTGCTTCTTCTTTTTTATTCAAAATGGCTTCATTTTGAGTAGTAGTATTTCTAGAGTTTAACTTTCGCACGTATTCTTCATAATACTTTTTACCAAAAGGCCCATAAAATTTATTTGTTCTAGCGTTTATAGCAGTGACTTTGCGCCTAAAGTTATTGTTTACAAATCCACCTATATTTACAAAAAGCGTAAATAAAAGAAATAAACGGACCTCCATTTTTATAAGTTATGTCTGTTTTTAATTTTATTATTTTACCGCCATTTTAATATTTTTATAATATAAATGGCTATACGTAGTAAAAGATGCACGTCTAAACGACATAAAAAAAGCTGTAAATGCGCGTTTTGCACGAGGAAACGTGGGACCAGAAGGAGACGCTCTTTTAAAATGAGAGGAGGCTGAGGAGGTGCAGCACCACTTTTAGTTGATCCAACTGCAACATCAAGTGAAAAAGTGGTTTTACAATACTAAAATAAAGTAAATAATAAGTATCTGGAATGACGATGACATAGTTTATCCGATATAAGATATATTATATATATGTATATATATATAATATATAGAATGCGTTCCAGTAAAAAAACGAGAAATAGCAAAAGAAAAAATAAGTTAAGGAGTAGAAAGCTTTATGGAGGTGGAAAAGCGTATGATGAAACTTTAGAACAAGCTATAGTAGTCAATAATGAATACGGAGATGAATTTGAACCAGAAGTTGTAGATAAATCTAAAGATGTATCGACAAAGTGGAGTAAAGATCCAATAGATATTCCAAAAATGGGAACATACGTTGGATCTTATTACATAGATTCAGATGGAATTCCTGTAATGCATGGCCACGGCATGCTTACAAGTTATGAAATAGATAAAACCACAAATCTTCCAAAAAAAATAATGGAGGGTGATTGGGTTCATAATAAAGCAAATGAAATATTTAGAATTCTTTATGGTGATGGAGATGTGATACCTTTTGTTGATTTAAAAGATGGTAGCCCATTTCCATACGGAACGGATGAAGAAAGAGATGCAGAGAGAGATTGTTGTGATTTTATTTATTCAAATGGAAAAAAATATTTTGGAGATTTAATATTACAAGAAGATGGGAAAATAGTTCCAGCGCATGATTATGAGGCTCCACCAAGTCTTTTTAGTTTTGCTCAACCACCGGTTGCTAAAATTCGTGGTCCTAGAGCTGCAATAGCCAAGGCTCGTTCTTACGAGACTGAAGAACCGCTTACCGAAGGACTGGTTGCCGAAGAAGTAGTAGTTCGCAAAAAAGGAGACCCTCGTGGACTTAAAGCCGCACTAGCTGATTCTCATTTGTATGAAGTTGAAGAACCGCTGTCCGAACCACGAGCGTTCCCTGGTCCGTTAATTAATAGAACCGCAGAGCTAGAGAAAATGAAGGAAATAGCAGCAAGTCAAACCGCACTACCTCCATTAAAATCTTTTAGCGCATTGCCGTCAATCTCAACTAGAAAAGGAGGTAAACATCGACGTAGAAAAAACAAAAATAAACGGAAGACAAGAAGACGCTAAATATATTATGCCAAACAATATAAAGAAATAGTGGCAAATTTATATAACTTGCAATGGTTAAAATTTGCCCCGATACATACCCGCATCGTAATGAAGAAACGTACGCAGAACATTTTGAAAAATACTCATTTCCTTTGAGTAGTTTTCAAAAATATGCCATTGAGGCAATAGTCAATGGCGACCATATTTTGGTAACAGCTCATACTGGGTCTGGTAAAACATTGCCAGCGGAATTTGCTATTGAGCATTTTGTCGCATCAGGAAAAAAAGTTATTTATACGAGCCCAATCAAAGCGCTATCAAACCAAAAATTTTACGAGTTCACTAAGAAGTTTCCAAATATTTCTTTTGGTGTTATCACGGGAGACATAAAGTGCAATCCAGACGCTGATGTCCTTATTATGACAACTGAAATTCTTCTAAATAAATTATACCAGAATTCAAATGATACGACGCGCGTAACATCTAACGTTTCATTTGATATGGATATAACAAATGAACTTGCGTGTGTTATTTTTGACGAAGTTCATTATATAAATGACGCCGATAGAGGAAAAGTTTGGGAACAAAGTATAATGATGTTGCCTCTCAATATTCAAATGGTGATGTTATCTGCAACAATAGATAAGCCAGAAAAATTTGCGTTATGGTGTGAAACAAGAGGGAATAAACAAATTACTTCAGAGTTGCAGTCTGTTTTTGAGCCTGAAACTATAAAAAAGGTATACTTGACTACCACATATGAACGTGTTGTCCCATTGACGCATTATTCTTTTATTACTACGAATAATGGAATTTTTAAAGCCATAAAGGATAAAGATTTGGAGAAGCAGATAAAAGACGCAACAAATACTCTTACAATTATTCAAGGACCAAATGGAACGTTTGATGAGGTGCAATATTATAAGACGAAAAAAATGCTGGATCTCTTTGAAAACAAGCAAGTTTACATGAAACGTTCGCATGTCTTAAATCAAGTTTGCAAGTATATGGTTGAAAATGACATGCTTCCAGCACTTTGTTTTGTTCTTTCGCGAAAGCAACTTGAAATGTGTGCAAAAGAGATTACGCAACCGCTTTTGGAGTTTGACTCAAAAGTGGGATACATTGTAAGGCGCGAATGCGAGCAAATTATGCGTAAACTTCCGAATTATCAAGAGTATCTTGAGTTGCCAGAATATTTGAACATGGTTGCTCTTTTAGAAAAGGGAATTGCAATACATCACGCGGGAGTAATGCCAGTTCTTAGAGAAATGGTTGAACTCTTATACGCGCGAGGATATATAAAACTATTATTTGCCACTGAGACATTTGCAGTTGGGATAAATATGCCTACAAAAACAACGATTTTTACTAGCTTAGAGAAGTTTGATGGTTCTGGTATGCGAATGTTGTATTCACATGAATATACACAAATGGCTGGTCGTGCTGGTAGGCGCGGTCTAGACAAAGTGGGAAGCGTAATTCATTTAAACAATCTTTTTAAAAACGTGAATCTTGTAAGTTATAAACAAATGATGTGTGGAAAGCCACAGACACTCGTTTCAAAGTTCAAAATTTCGTATAACTTAATTCTTAGCTTGATTGATGTAGGAGATAAAAATTTTACAGACTTTGCAAAACGATCAATGATACAAGATGATATTGATAGCGAGCTTGGTTCAATATATTATAAAATGACGGCGGCTCAAACAGAACTAGATAAATTATATAAAACTATAGCATACTTAAAGACACCAATGGCGGTAATGACGGAATACATTGAATTAAATAAAAATGTAATGTTGACTGCAAATAAAAAGCGAAAAGAAATTGAACGGCGAATGAAGGATATTCAAAATGAATATTTTTCATTAGATAAAGATTTGGTTTCTGCGAAAAACTATATTTCTGTTGAAAAAGAAATTACGGACCTTCAAAATAGGTTTTCAAATACTGAACAATTTTTAAATAAAAACGTTATGAATATTTTTAGTTTTTTAAAGTCTGAAGGGTTTGTTATTGAGACAGATAATGATAATGATAATGATACAGATACAGATACATATACAAAAATAAATCTTACCTTTAAAGGATCTTTAGCATCAAATCTACGCGAGGTACATTGTTTGGTTTTTGCTAACCTCTTGGAACAAAAGGTCTTGGAAGATTTTGAATCGTCACAAATTGTTGCAATTTTGAGCTGTTTTACAAATATAACAACTAGTGAGGATAAAAGAGAGCTAGTTCCAAATACGAGCGATAAAAAAGTTCAAAATATGATTTTGCAAATTCGAAAATCTTACGATCAATATGTTCGCGTTGAAGATGAAAACAACATGGATACTGGTGTGGATTACAACATGCATTTTGATCTTATAAACTATATTGCAGAATGGTGTGAGTCTGAAAACGCAGAACAATGTAAATGTGTTTTACAAAAAATGGAAAGAGAAAAGGATATATTTTTGGGAGAGTTTGTTAAAGCGCTACTTAAGATAAATAATATTTCTAGTGAAATGGAAAAAATAGCAGAAAAAATGGGGTCAATATCATTTTTAAGCAAGTTGCGCGAAATTCCAGTAACTACTTTGAAATATGTTGCAACAAATCAATCTTTATACATATAGGTTTTGTCTTAGTTAAAACAATTAGTTAATAGTCCTTGCAATACTGCAAATATAAACATTACTAGTATAATTTTTGTCCAATCTTTACTGGTAGGAATCTCAAATTTGGTTTCTTGATTTGTAAATCTTCCTATGTTGTAATGTATTAAGTTTTCAAATGCATTAACAAATAAATACACTAAAAATGATACAATAAAAATATGATTTCTTGATTTTGACAAAAGATACATTATTTAATATATGCTAACATAATATTTTTGAAACAACAATATAAAATATTTAAGTTATTAATAGTCAATACTAATAAATGATTATATCAAATAAATATGAAATATTGGAAAAAATAGGAGAGGGTAGTTTTGGTCAAATATATAAAGGTCGAAATATTAGAACGGGGGAGCATGTTGCTATAAAAATGGAACCAATTAAAAATCAAACTCAATTACTTAAAAATGAAACAAAGATATATCAATACTTGGCTGGAGGAGATGGAATTCCACAGATAAAATGGTTCGGTGTTGATGAAACCAACAACTATATGGTGACAACTCTTCTAGGCGATTCTTTATCTGATCATAAGAAAAAATATAAAACGTTTTCAATGGAACATATTCTTCAAATAGGAATTAAAATAGTTGAGAGGTTGAAGTTTATACATGACAAAAATCTCATTCATCGGGACATAAAACCGGATAACTTTTTGTTTGGTCCTAATAAAAAACTTTATATAATTGACTTTGGTCTATGCAAAACATATTTAAATGATAACGGACATATTAAAAACGTTCAATTGACAAAAATATTAGGAACACCAACATTTATAAGTTTAAATATTCACAATTTAAATACACCTTCAAGGAGAGATGATTTGGAATCGATTGTTTATATACTAATGTATTTATTTTTTGATAAATTGGATTGGTCTGAATGTGAAAACGCAAATGAAATCAAAAGAAAAAAACAGAAATTGTTGGATAATGAAAGTATTCCTCTTGTTTTTAAAGACACTCTTATGTATATTAGAAGACTAACTTTCGAAGAAAATCCAGACTATGATAGAATAATTAATTATTTTTTGTGTAAAATAAGTGAACAACCATAAATGAACAACCATAAATGAATTACAAAAAATAATTACACCATTGCACATTTAAATGCGCAATAAGAATCACCTTGCTCACTCATAAATGCCCACTAAGTGTGCGTTTTGAATGAGAAAAAGTGTGAATCGCGTTTATTTTATAACAATTATATTTTTATTGCACTATTTTTCAAAAAGGTGCAAAACATCCAAAAATAAATAAAAAGTTCTTATTTATTTTTAAGTTTTATAATATTTTATACAGGATATTCATTGTCCCAGAATGCAATAGCAATATCATCATATACATTTCCAAAATTAGAAGTTGTAATTTTTGACTGATCTGTTTCATTTGGGTCTTCCGAATAAATCCATTCTTGTTTCCATCTATTTTCTGCTTTAAGAAGTAGTTCGTTTGGACTCATTCTTTTAAGATCATTCATTTCTTCTGGATCTTGTAAGTAAATCATATCCCAAAATCCATCGGTTGCTGCGATTATTCTTACGTGTTGTTTTGGAAGAAAGTCTATTCTTTTAAATGTAGGTTCGAATCCTGTTACACCATTGTGTCCAAATGCTTGCGTTGGAATAATGCAAAGTTTTTCATTAAACACGCATCGTTTTATATCAAGTAATGCTATTCTTGTTGGCGAAACAAGTTTTGGCGATTTTTCATCGTAAAAACCAAGAAGTATTTTTTCAACCCTTTTTACTTCTGACTCATTGTTTAAGGTGTGGGGTTCATTTAAATATACGCATTCGTCGTCTATAAAAACTATTATTTGCGAATCTCCTACGTATTCGATGAAAATGTGCGTTTCATATATTTTAGCCAAAACGCAAGTTGAGCCAGAACGAATAAAATTTTTAAATGTTGCATAAAGTCTTTTATTTAATTCATTAATAGGTTTATGTTTTTTCATAATTTCATCAAAGTTAAAAGTTCGTATAGCGTTAATGCAGGTATCTTCTGAGTGTCCGTCGCAAATTACTAAATAATCAAAGTTTAATCCATCTTCATCTTTTCCAGAACCAACTAAAGAAAAGTCTTGGCTTTTGAAAAGTTGCTTTTCTAACGCAATAGAATGCTTTTTGTATTTATATGTAAATATTAAATCTTCCTTAGAACTTTGCATTCTTTTCTTATTATTTGTAAAGATTAAAAGTTAACATCAATTTTATATTATTTACACAACATAAAAATATTATTTTCACAATGTAAAAATAATATTATCACAATGTAAAAATATTATTTTCATAGGATAATACTATTACTTTTGAAAAATTCACAAAAAGTAAATTAAAATTTGTGAAAAAAACAATAAACTAAGAAAAATTTGTAAAAAGTTAAATACGTAAAAATAAAAAATTCTTTTTACAAGAAGAATTGCAAAAATTTTTCAAAAAATAATTTTATGTATATTTATTTTGTTTGTGAATTTAATTTTTGTTTAGGATTGAAATGTCATCGTCGTCTAGAAAGAAAGAATCAATTGGTGCGCTTGAAATATAAGTTTGTTGTTCGTAGTACAAATCGCACATTTCGCGATATTTAAAGCTAGTAAAGTAAACCGAATCGTAATTATCAAATTGATAACCAAAAGTGCAATTATCGGAATCTTTTACTCTCTTGCCGTTTTCAGACATTCGTTTTATTTTAAAATCTGCTGCGCGAATTGCGATTCCGCTGCATACTAGATGAACAAGAACATTTGTTTTAGGAAGATGCATATAGTAAGTTTCTCCAACTTTAAGGCGATAGTTTACATTATTATTTGTATTTATTTTTACAAAATGCTTTTGTCCAAGATCGAACATTTTCTTTGACTAAGTTTAGTTATATACAATAACAAGTAGCATTATTGTATATCAATTTTTTTAGTTACAAATTTATATTAGACCTTTTCTCATTTAAAATGCCAATTTTATTAGGCAAAACATAAGAAAAAATACTCATATTTTGTGCCAATTTACATGTTCAAAGGTGTTAAAAATTATACTTAATATTTTTATACCAAAATACTTATTTTATCATTTAGCTTTGAAAATAATATAAAGCTACCTCTTTTATGTATATTATAATTCAGATGTCGTTCAGTGATTCTGTTGGAACAAATGCCCCTGATACAAGCTCAGCGGAGCTTATGACTGGTCGTGTAAAGTGGTTTAATAATAAGTCTGGTTATGGTTTTATTACCGTTACAGATGGTTCGCGATCTGGTTCAGATATTTTTGTTCATCATAGTGCAGTTCAAGTTTCTTCTCAGCAGTACAAATACCTTGTTCAAGGTGAGTACGTTGAGTTTAAGCTCGTTTCTATTGAGGGAGGTTCTCATGATGTTCAAGCCGCTGATGTGTGTGGTATTAAAGGAGGTAAGCTAATGTGCGAAACAAGACGCGAATTTAGAATCGCGCGATCCTCTTATAAGTCTTCTTCTGATCAGTCAGATGTAGAGGAGGTCAAGCCGCCTCGTTCTGTTAGAGTAAGAGAGTCGAACGACGAGTCTAAGACCCCTCGCGTTCGTGGTTCTGGTCCTCGTGACGGGGGTGACTGGCAATTTGTTAAGTCTTCAAGAGAACCACGTTCCGCTGGTGGTGGGCGCACTAATACTCGTGTTAGACAAGAGGCTAAGAAGGCGTAAACATTAAAAATAATTAACCTTTTTATTAAAAGTATAATACCATTTGTGTTTTAATTAAAAAATAGTATTATAGACTCATTTTATATAATGGATATTTCAAAAACTTTTTCACCCGAAAAATTATTAATTATGGAAAATATTAATAATAAATTGTTAAATAAAAATTCTAAGCCAAATAACAACATTATTTTTGTCTATTGTCCTCCAAAAGTAGGATCAACTACATTGGTTTCTTCAATACGTTTATCAGCAGCACAAAAATTTTCGGTAATTCATATACACGATGAAACGTTTTTTTCTGCTATAGACAAAACTATAAACTCTACAGAAATTAAAGTAGAAGATTTGATAAGTTATAACAAATTTTTAGGAAAAAACGTATATGTTATTGACATTTTTAGATCTCCAATAGAGAGAAAAATATCAGAATTTTTTGAACACATATCTGTTTTGCATTTTAATAATAGTGAAAAAAATATTAACACATATAACATTGATAGAATAATAAATAGATTTAATAATATATTTCCATATTTAGGAAACTCAGATTACTATAAGGATAAATATAATTTGCTGCAAATACCTGAAACTTTTGATTTTAATAATAAGTATCTTTTACAAGAAATGAACGAAATAAAATATATTAAATTAAGATTGAATGACTCTAGTAGTTGGGGGAACATATTAACAAATATTTTAGAAACACCAATAATTATAGTTAATGATTATGAAACTGAAAAAAAACAAATTGCAGATATTTTTATAAAATTTAAGAGCTTGTATAAAATTCCTGAAAATTTCCTAGAAGAAATTAAAAATTGCAAGTCATTGAACTATTATTATACTGAAGAAGAGAGAATGGAATATTTAAATTTATGGAGTTCAAAAAAAACTGATTTTCATAAATGTTATAGTTTTGATGAATACACCTTTTATAATAAATTATGTTTGGAGAATCAACATAGAAATGCTATTCAAGTTGAACACTATATTGATTTAGGATGTTTATGCTTCGCTTGTTCTTTAAAACGTAAAGAAATTATTGCCAAGGCTTCTAGAGGAGAGAAGATTTAAGAAAAAATAATTCATTCGGATGCTGTAAATAACGTTAAAAAGGTTATTGAAAAAAAAAATAAAAAAATTCAATCAAACGTAAATCATATTAATTCTTTAATAAAAAATGCAACTATTAAAAAAACAGGATTTTCTGAAAAATTTGTTAAAAATAACATGAGAAATATAGTTAACTCTTGAAACAAATTCTAATTTATAAAATTAGTAATAATAAACACAATCGATAATAATAAAAATAATAATAAAGATAGTAATAAAGATAATAAATAAAAGTATTTTTATTTATTATTACAATATGGATGAAGTTTGTAAAAAATTTTTAAATAGAAGCGGAATTAACTTTGAATACTTAAATGACTTGGATGGTCAAGTTATTCCTCGAGAATTATTAATAAATTCATTTAAATATGCGGAGATGAAAGATGAAATTATAAATCTTAAAAAAAATTATAGTTCAACTTCTTTAACAGGACTTCACGATTGCGCTGATATTAAACAAAGATGGCCTTTATTAAATATTGTTAGACAATTGTTAAATGTTTATAACATGGATATGGAACCATTTCGTAAAAGTGATGGTTATGAACCAACAGGTAAAAAAAAATATAAGCGGTTTTTTGTTATAAAAAAGAGAGTTTAAGTTTAGAACAAAGGTTTAAATAGTATATATCTATATGTATAATATGAAACATTTTCTTCGATTTTTAACTGCAACTTTATTTTTACGAGTGAACGCTTTTCAAATAAATAATCAGTCAAGATTTCTCTCAAAAAAAGTTTTTATGAAGAAAGAAATTGGAGATATGAAGAACATGTTTCCTGTTTATTATCCAAAAACTGAAAATCAAAAGAAATATGTACATTATTTGGGAGATTCAAAAACAAATCTTATTTTTGCTTTTGGTCCTGCGGGGACTGGAAAAACGTTGCTTGCTTCAAACCAGGCAATACACGATTTAAAACATGGGATAATAAATAAAATTATTCTTACTAGACCAGTTGTTCCTGTTGAGGAAGATATTGGATTTCTTCCGGGAAATATAAATAAAAAAATGGATCCGTGGACAAGACCAATTTTTGATATATTTACCGAGTTTTACGCACAGAGAGACATTGATTTAATGTTGCAAAACGGAGTGATCGAAATCTCTCCTTTAGCGTACATGAGGGGAAGAACTTTTAAAAAGTCTTTTATAATTGCTGATGAGATGCAAAATAGTTCTCCAAATCAAATGTTAATGCTAACAACTAGATTGGGAATGGGAAGTAAGATGGTAGTTACAGGGGATTTGAAACAATCTGATAAGGGATTGAATAGTGGGTTGCATGATTTTATTAAAAAATTTCATAGTTATGAAAAGTTATTTTATAAGATGCAGGAAGTTGAAAATATTTATAATAGTACTTTTATAGAAAGTAACCATAATATTGGAATAAAACTTATTGAGTTAAATACGTCTGATGTTGAGAGAAGCCCTATAGTTTCTAGAATACTAGATATTTATAATCAAGAAAATATTCAGAACTCTCTCGATTTAATTTTGAAAAAAGAAGAAATTATAGATGAGGTTAAAGAAGAAAAAACAAATCAAAATCAAAATCAAAATCAACATCAAACTAAAACTACTATCGAGTTAATTGAAATTACTTCAGAAAATAAAACTGAAAGTAATATTAGAACAGACATTGTGAATAAAAATGAAAAAAGAGATTATTTCTATAACGGAAATAACGATGCTGCATTAATACCATTGAATCATTATAGATCATTAGATAAATATGACAAACGTTAAGTTTGATTTCGTCCAAAAGTTAATTTTGTAACAGCCCAAGTTCCAAGCGTACTCCACATAAGAGATATTTGATTTGCGCTTTGAAAAATTACCCATCTTATTGCTTGGCAATGTGGAGCTGTTGCTAGAAACGGAGACAGAATAAAACCATAAAATGATGCTGGAACGCAAAATCTTGAATATAAACGAGGTGAAACATAGTGCAATCCAATCCAGAAAAAGTATATTAACGCAATATTTGCAAACTCGTTAAAACGAATTGTTTCAAATATTTTTTTTATTGATTTATAGTTCATTTTGCTCATTTAATAAACTATAAATTCCTCTTACTCTTTTTCAATTTTTTTGAAAACTCAATTATTGTAATAAATTGCAAATATTATTCGCATTTTTTGTAAAATTAAATAATTTGCAATTAGTATAGTTAACATGGTTCCCGAAAAAAAGGCATTGGAGTACTACACAATTTATATGTACTATACTTTTGTGAATTGTTCATCTAATTCAAGTCGCGAAAAACTTGAAAAAAATTTCGAAACAAACATGGAAGGCTTTGAGAAGTATGTTAACGAATATTTAGATCAAGGATGGAAGCCATTAGGACCTCCAAACTTTTCTGTAGATTGGTTGGATTTACAAGGAGAAGGCTTAGCTATTCAAGCCTTAACAAGAGAGAAAAGTGTTGAACAAGCTTTTGTCGTCGACGTTTCTCCAGATGTTGTTATTGCAGAACATGTAAAACCATTACGCTCTTCGATTCGTGTTTGCAGAAATTAGACAGAGTAAAGAAAAAATTGAACCATTTTTCGAGTAAAATATTGTTTTTAAACTACTTAAAGAACTCTCTAATTATGAGAAAACCGAATTCAGAATATATTGACTACATAAAAAGGCAACAAGTTAAGTTTGCAACTCCGCGTCCTGATTTAAAAATTTGTTTTGAATTTGCAGAGCTCTGTATTGAGAATTTAGATTCGGTTTCTATTGCAGACACTGCCGGATTTTATGATTCGGAAGGCCGTGCATGGACTATTTGCAAAAGACAAAGAAAGAATACGACTGAAATATTTTTAAAATGTAAAGAGAGAAATATTATAAAATGTGGACGAGTTTACATGTCATTTCAAAATTACTTAGAAAGTGATGAAGAGGAAGATCGATATCAGGATAAAAATGAGATTCCTATTTATATAGAAAAATGGATAGTTTATGTTACTCTTTAGCAAACATAACTTATTCAGAATAAATTTATTTGTGTTATTTTTAATAATTTTATATATTTTTTTTATATATGGCTGACTATTTGCTTTTAATTTATTTGTATTGCTTTGCAGCTGTGTTACTTTATGGATACTGACAACAATTATTGAACCTTTTCTCATTTACACCATTGAAGATTTAAAATATGAAAAATTTGAGTGAGTTTTTTATATTTTTATTATAGGAATAACGCAAAAACATAAATATTAAAAAGTTTCAATTTTAATGTGAAAGTTGGCGCTTGAAATTAAAAAATATTTAATAAAAAAAGGGGTTTGGATGGTTCCTTTTTTTGGGGTGGGACTAACTTACATATTCGCCTTTTAAGGATCAAAGTGTGCAGGTCTTATTTTATATACATATTCCTTCCCGTGCAACACAACCTTTGTACCAAGATTTGGCTCATGGATCTTCAAGTCGGGGTTAAATGCCCAACTAGGCATGGTTTCAAGATTCCATACTTCTTTGTCGTCTTCCCAGTAACGTCCAACACTGACGTCCTCTTCGTAATAGTTGAGGTATAGGACCTCACGGCGCCAGTTATGACGCGAAGACATGAAGCGTTTTGGACCTGGACCAACAACATTGTCTGCATTTGCAATTGCAGCTAAAGCTTTTTCGCGCAAGCTCTCTTTTTTTTTTGCGTCTTTCTCCAGATGGAATTTCCTAATGTCGAGCTTAGCACGATTTATAGCGCCCCAAAGAGTGGTTGGTAACTTAGACATGCTTTTGAAGTGTGCGCGAGACTACGTTTTGTCCTTAAAACAAATTCTTTAAAAAGTATTTCATTTTTTTTCATAATTTAAAAATTATGAAAAAAAAAGGTTTTGGGTGATTCCTTTTTTAGTTGGAATTGCGGACAGTGGGGTTCGAACCCACGCATCATAGATAACAGGTCTTAAGTCTGTCGCCTTAAACCACTCGGCCATATCCGCTTAACCACTTTTATTAAAAGTGGAGGAAATTTCTTTATTTGCTGTCTTCATTTGGTTTTTATAAGTGAAAACTTGGTGAATTTGCTGTGCGAAGACATTTTTACCCGATGGGGGACTCGAACCCCCAACCTCAAGATTTAGCCGCATTTTATGCTTAGAAGTCTTACGCGCTATCCAATTGCGCCAATCGGGCAAAGGGTGTTGTTTGTTTTTAACGAGACCAAACGCTCTCGATTTTTTTGTTCCGATACGGGGAATCGAACCCCGGCCTAAGGGGTGAAAACCCTCTATCCTAACCACTATACCATATCGGATTAGTTTTTCTCCACTTTAAGGTAAAAGTGAAAAAGCTCTCACTGGGACTCGAACCCAGGATAGCAGATTCAAAGTCTGCGGTGCTAACCACTACACTATGAGAGCAGTTGCGTGTTTTTGATCGAGTACACGGGGAACTCGCGTAGTCCTAATGGGAATTGAACCCATATCTCATCCGTGTAAAGGATGCGTGCTAACCATTGCACCATAGAACCAATTCGCTGTCGACAGGGCTCGAACCTGCGACCTTTCGGTTAACAGCCGAATGCTACTACCAACTGAGCTACGACAGCT
>Ga0136644_10001458_pt1 | contig 18768 bp, 16 predicted proteins | sample C_130820_EF_Meta_FD_94780 | JGI IMG/M metagenome (GOLD analysis project Ga0136644, IMG submission 94780) | Freshwater microbial communities from Lake Croche, Canada to study carbon cycling - C_130820_EF_MetaG (v2) (version 2) | ecosystem: Environmental > Aquatic > Freshwater > Lake | place... | reverse complement strand
TTTGCAAATGAATTATTAGTAACTACAGGAAAATTAGGACAATCAAAATTACGTGTCTTAACAGATATTATATTTGGAAATTCTTTTTGTCCAGGATATGTACCACTTGGAACATATGCTGTACTTGTTATAGAATTACTAGAATGCCAAAACTTAGGATAGGCAACATTACCAAGTTCATCATAAAATATGTCAGCATCATTTACTGCACCTACTGTATTATCAATGAAGAAAGGAAGCTTTGTTTTAAATGCTAATTTACCAATGAATGTATCACCACCAAATACAACGTATTCACTAGATAATGGTTGTAAATCAAAATCTAATTGAAACCCCGTATCAATAGTTTCATAAGAATAAATCTGTCCGTATTGATTAACGTTTTGATTTTTTAAAGATCCGTAATAAGAAATAACCTTTATATCTTGTAATGATTCAGGAGCTGCACAAGTGTTCACTTGAGTTGCTGTAATTCTAGAATTATCTGAAATAAGACTAACTGCTCCAGGTTTAATACTTGATGAATTAGAAGGCCAAGGTAAATATGTTTTTACAGGATCTGTTTTTAAATATACAGACGATTCTCTTTGAAAGTTATTTACATTGTATAAATCTGATACAGATTGTACACCAGGAATAAGATATTGAGACTTATCTAGTATACGTTGCTTATTACCAGAGTTAGTTACGTTTGCAGAATAATCATAAGTTGCAATAGAATTAAATGAGTATCCAAAGTTTTCTCTACTAATACCAGCAATTAAAATAGCTAGGTAAGTTTGATATGCTACAAAAAACGCATTTACATCAAATGTTGTTCCACTAGCAAGACTATAACTTGAATCTAGTGCTTGTTGTTGTGCAGCTATTGTAATTAATTTATATTGAGCATTTTTCTCAACTTCTTTAAAATGAGCTTGACCACCACCAAAAATAACGCTTTCTAATTTTAATATATTACCTAATGTAGGTTTAAGAAAAGATGTTTCTGGTGAATTAAATACCATACGGTATTTAGATGAATTAGGATCTAATGAATTATTATCTGCAAATGCATTTAATCCAGAAGGTAAGCAATATGGATTAGTTAAATCATCATATTGTATACTAAATTTATATGAACCAGCAGGTTCTGTTTGTGATCTTGCTGGAATATTTATAGAGTTTACAATAATAGGGTAACCAAAATACACTTTAACAATGGTAGGCGCAGCACTACTATTTAATCTATAAGATAATGTATCTGTGTATGCAAAATTTGTAAATGCTCCTGGTTCTAAACAAGATAGTCTAAATGAATATCCTTTTGTAGGGGCTATGCTAGGATTTGGATTACTTACAAATAATCCAGATATAACATTCAAAGGATCACCAATTGTAAATCCTGGAGTGACAGATATAGGAACAGTGAGGGAACATAGTGATAATTTGTTAGCAGGAAATATTGCTGGAGTATATGTTTTAATTACAGTTTCTCCTGTAAAACAATCTGTATAAGATAAATCACCTGATGTTACACCACTTTCAAAAGAAGTTAGAAAATACCAAAGAACTGACTTAGCATTGTTTCCATTTGACTGAGCATTTAAGAAAGGGTCTTCTCTTAAATCATTATATGGATAGTTAGGAAGATAATAGTTTGTACCTTGAGAAACAACTAAACCATTACCATTAACTGCTTTACCTCTATTATATGTACCTACGTTACGAAGAATACCTTTACCTACAATAGATTTATTTGTAGAGCGATCTCCACGAACTATTTTAAATCCAACAATATCAGATTTTTCTTCTGCTGTTAAATCTAGAGAATTCTGAATCAATGTATTAATTTGAACTGCACTTATTTTAAGACCTATTGGAAATATAGCAGTGGCACTATTCATTTTTATATTAGAATATGTGCCGTCTGGTCCAATAACAAGATCAGCAGATTCTATTAATGGAGAAACTAATACATCTGGAAATTTATGATGACGAATCTTTTTTCCTGCTAATCCTGTAGGTGTGGATGGATCACCCCAAACATCTATATTATTAGGATAAACATCATTAGATTCCCAAAATGAAAATTGACCATATTGATGCGGAGTGGCATTATTAATACTAGCTCCTCCAGCATATCCTGTAAAAGAACCAGTGTTATAAATCTTCCAACGTTCTGCTGTAGGAGTGGATTCTATATAATCTGGATTTGAATTAGCAATCGGTGTTCTATCAGAAGGTATAGATGCACGTCCTGGAATATGAAAACCATCTGTTTGTCTACCGTTCTTTAATAAGAATACAATCTCAAATGCATACACTTCATCACGTAGATAACCACGTAGATTAGAAGCATTTAAAGCATTAGAATAATTCTCAGTTGTAGGAATTCTATAAGTTTGCCATTGTGTAGTAATTTGATTAGCAATCTTTTGATAGCTAACTCTTTTATTAGATGTTAAATTATCCCATACAAGAATATCTTCTACAGATGTTACATCTTGTGCTACATCATAAAAAGGAAACTTCTCAAATATATCATTAAGAGATAATTGAATTTGAGTTTGATTTTGTCCAGTGTATGTTATTGTGTTAGTTGTAGAATCAATAAAATAAGTACCTACTAGTTCTACAGATTCAATGTCATTAACTGTTTTTATTACAGCTAAATTGTAATAGTCATAATATCCATTATTGTCAATATTACTAATATTAACTTGAATAGATCTATTTACAACATAATCAAATTGCAATGTTTCTACATTGTTAACATTTGCAATAGGTAAGGGATTTGTAACAGAATAATATGATGTATAACCAACACCATTAGCATTTGCATATTGAATTGCAAACTGATATGTACCAGCAGTCAATTGACCCCCACCTACAACATCATTAATTACTAATTGAGGAATGTTAAAATTAGGTTCTATTTTTAATAAGTTACAATCTGTAGGCATTTCGCCTACTAAATCTAAATATCTACGAGGATTTAATCCATCAGTCCAGTATATCTCTTCTGTACAATTTGTAATTTTATGTACAACTTTATGAACGGGATAGTTTATATTAAAATTTAAACAGGTTAAACTTAATAACGGACGATATACACAGTCGTTATTAATCATATATCCTATTTGTGATTCACTAGTTCCTACATTTACTAAAAAGAAAACATGTTTATTTTTTTCAGGAATAAAATACTTTCCTATTAGTGTATAATTAACAGGGAAACTTACACAAAATTGATTAGCAGGTTCATTCTGATAATTAACAGAATTACTATCAAAATTTTCTACAGCAGCATTTAATGCATAAGTCAATGTGCCTTTTTTAATTTGGGCAATTGAATTATCCATATTTAATCCAAGCTGAGCAGCATTGAAATTATTAACGATATTTCCTCTATTTTCCTGATTAGTTGTTTCTTCTGCGGCCATATCTGTTTGTTCTGTTTGGCAGTTCGTACATATTGAACCTATTCAGATCATTTTTAATTCTACGTTGCTTATCCCAAGCAGTTTGTTTCTTTATTTCAATGTCAGCCATAATGAAAGCTTCCTCTGACAATTGTTTGTAATAACCAAGCTTTTGTTGTATTTGTTGAAAAGTCTCATCTGTAAGTTGATTAGACAACATTTCAAATACTTTGTATTTAATGAATGCTTCTACATATTCTCTAATACGATAGTTATCAGGAATCATTTGATTACCAATTTCATCATATTCTGTAGCATAAAAAATTAAATGTACAATACCATTTCTGAAGTTAGTGACAAACTTATTATCTCTAATATCAAATGAATCATATCCTGCAGATCCTGGAGTAAATTGACTTCTAGCAGGAACAGCATTACCATTGTCCCAAGCAGTGGTGTAACTAAGATCACAATTAGATCTTGCAGAAATATTACCTGGTTTAAGTAGATAGTCTTTAGTGTATAAATTTACAGCACTATTATTTGTCTTGTAAACAGTTTGAACAAGCTCAGGCATACATTGGCCATCACAACCTACATTATTACAATCAGGATTTACACAAGAGCCATTATTTGTAATGAGTGGACTAACTTGTATAGTTGTAGAAGTAAATGCCTGAGAATAGAAAGAACTAGCATCTTGGTAAGTGTTACTATTAACTGATGTACACATCCAAGCCTCTCTCACTGCATAAAAATTATCTGGAAGACGTGCTTCAAAATCTGCAATATCAAGAGGTTGTTCTGCAATAACATAAGTAGTTCTACCTAGCTTCTTTAAACATTTGTCTAAATACGTAGGAAATAACAAATCATCCACTGCTCCTGTATCGAAGTAGCTCTTGAGCTCTTCCTTCACTGTAGCATATACAGGCTCAGGAGAAATAAAGTTGTATTTATAATAATAGCTCATAATCTAACATGTTTTAAATCTTTTCTAATTGCTGTATTTATATCTACTCCTTTATCTAATCTTCTTTTTATTACTTGATAATCTAATCCAATCTCTTTTGCTAAATCTTTTAAAATAATACTACATCCGTTATAGAAAATATAAATATTACTACTTCTATTTCTGGTTTGTTCATTACGAGTAGCCCACCTACAATTATCTTTACAATAGTCCCCATTATTATTTATTCTATCTAAAGAATACTCAGATGATGGTCGTCTACCCATGTCTTCTAAAAACCCCTCAAAAGATAACCACTTTTCACAAACTTTTATTCCTCTACCTCCATATCTATGGTAATTTTTTGCATTTGAATTATTGCATCTATTTTTAAAGTTATTCCAAACTTTATATTCTGGAGCACTTGCTCGTTCTGATATTTTCTTAGACATATTATGGGATCCATTGTTGATAGATGTGTTGATATCTATCATTTGTTTTTATATAATGAGAAAGTAATCTCGAAGTAGTTCTAGAAGGTTTAAAATACCAAAGCTCTGAATCTCTTAGTCTTACAGAATCTTTAAACCATTTCCATCCAAAAAAATAACCTTCTGTATGATAATTAAAGTTATAAATGATCTTACCCTTCTCTTTAGTTTTTTGCCAATCAACAGGAAGATTAATAAACTCTTTACCGTTATTAGTTTTTATTCTCTTTCTTTTCTTTTTATTAATGGAGAACTCACCAAATCCAAATGGTGCTTTTACTTTTTCACCTGTTTCTAGAATGTAATTTTTAAAAGACTCATTGAACTCATAGATAATGATTCTCCATTGATCAATAGAAATATTAACAGTAGGATTCTTCTTACAGAAGTTTTTATAGTTTATTGGGCTGGAGCTTCTCCAATCGACTGGTGTACGCATTATTGTTTGCTTACTTGATCATCTTTATTATCAGATGTTTTATCATCATTAATTCTAAAGTATGTCTGTAGTAATTTTTGTGAAGTTAATTCTAACACTTGTTTTTCTAAATATCCTGGAATACCATATTCTTTATCTAAAGGATTTAAACAATATGCAACAATGTCAAGACTTTGAGATGTACAACCAAATGCAATTGTATTAGAAACATCATTTTCAAAAAATGCAGAAATTCTAGCAGTTTTTAATAAAGGATTAGTTATGTATAAATAATCATTATGAATCCAAAAATATGCTTCTTTTTTAATAATAGGAAGTTTTAATAAATTAACATAACGATTAATTGTAATCTCTTTGAATTTCTTAGCAACTCCTCCCATTGCATTGATAGAATATACACCTTGAATAAGGTATTGATAATTACCTTCTGAGATAGGAGGAAGTTTATATTTACTTCTAGAAATTGTACAAGGATCTGTATAATTACAACATTCAGAGATGGGAACTTGTATCATCTCTAGACATGGTATTGTAGTGAACAAAGTATCCGTAGCCCATAGTTTACGTAAATTTGTTTCACGTTTAATTAACATAACACTATTGTTCTTAATTTCAGAAGCAATAGCTCTGTCTGTTATCAAACCATCGGTTGATAATAATTTGTGCAATGAACGCACGTCTGAAACTAATTTTCTTAATGTTGCCATTTTGTTATAATATAAATTACCAAATACGACTTTCAAATTCAGCTATTTTACCATGATAAAGATCATAGACTAATGCTAAGCCAGCTCTGATACTATGTACAAAGTTGTTATCTGCATGCCAACGGTCTGTACCAGACAAACTAGGCATTTGTTGGATTCTAACACCTTTGACTTCTTTAGCCATATAATGATGTTTATCTCCTGTATGAACTTCACGAAATACAGCATTACCAAATTGTTGACTGTAATCTTTATGAGTTGCAAATAATAAAGGAAGATCTTCAATTTTACAGTTACCGTGATGATAACCAATAAATGTACTTCCTAATGTAATTCCTTTTACTAACGATGTTGATCTGTCAAAAAATATAACAGGATCTTTACTGTAATAAACTTCTAATGCATGTGCTAAATAGTATGACTTAGTCTTATCATGATTTCCTTGTACTAATATAACTTGAACTTCTTCTGAATTTGCTTTTAAGAAATCAATTACTTGTACTAATAAATCAAATCCATTTTCATACTCTTGTGCATAATCAACAATTACATCTTGTGGAGTACCGTTAGTTGTTTGATTATGATAGTTATCGGTATGAAAGAAGTCATTTGATATAGGTAATACAACTGTATCAATATTATAAACAGCTTTTACATTTTTTACTAATTCTTGCACTGTGTGCACGTATGCTGCTTTTCTAACTTCAATATCATTATTACCATCAATTACTTTCTTTGCTAAGTGAAAATCAGATAGAGAGATTTCTACATCTACTGTTTTCTTATCTGGATGAATCTCTACAAACTTTACAGCACTATGTTGTGGCTTGTATTCTTGTAGAAACTTAGCAAAATCTTCTGGAGTGTAATCTTGTGGTTTCTTTAATTTAGAGAATACAGATGATGTAAACTTTCCACTAGGAAGAACCTTTGACCAGTAGTTTGTAATTACATATTTATCAAGATTGATTTTATGTAATGCTGCTAATTCAATGTCATCTTTAGGTTCATAATCTAACACTAGTGTACTTTCTAGTGTTCCTTTTTCATTATTAACTTTACGAGTAGAAGATATGTATTCTGTAACTTCTTCTGTAATAGTAGTATCTTTTTCTCTTAGTTCTTTTAACAATTCTTCAACTTCACCTTCCGTAATTTGTAGCTTATCAGCCATAAATTTCTTACTCTTTTTCCAACTTAAAAGTTTTTCAAGTTGAAATAATAGGTTTTGGTCTTGAGCCATGTATCGTTATTTAGTTAAATTATCCTAAATATATAAATTATTTTTTGAAATTACCAAACAATAGTAACTAAATTAATTATATAGGTTAATCAAATTGGTTATAAAAAAGAAAACTCCTAGGGATTCTAACCCTAGGAGAAACCCCGTAAACCAACAAACAGAGTTTTTTATATCTTATTATGGACAGTTGGTAAATCCACCAACATATTGATTACCACCAGTGTCAGTAAATCCTAAAACTTGACCAGCATGTGTAAATCCAGGTTCGGTAGAAGCAATAATTTTTAAATATCCTACATCTCCAGCAAATACTACACCATTTAATTGAGTACCAATTGTCAAGTTACCAGTATATGTAACTTGTGTTGTAGGACTTGTTGCTCCTCCACACGCAGTTTGAGCTGGCTGAATGTTTAATGGATTTGGTGATGGAACAGTTATATAGTCATAATCAGGTCCCAATGTCATTACATAAGTAACTGTAATTGGAATATTAATAAAATTTGTACAAGTTCCTGTAGATTTAACTCTTACAATAGTTGCATTATTAGGTACTGTTGCATCATATCCTGGAAATAATAATGCAGATTTAGCAACATTCGTTGCAACAGCTACTGCATAATTATCAGAATCTGAATAAATATTAAACGGACCAGTATCTGTACCAGCAGTTGTTAATGTTATTTTTACAATCATTTTTTTATTTATTTATTTGTTAATTAATATTTGTACTTTACTAGCAATCATAGGAACTGTAAATGTAACAGCATAGTCTGCATTACAATATTTCCATTCTAATATTTGTTTATATTGTAATAAATCAAATATTACTTGACCATTAATATAATAGTTTAAATCATAAACAATATTATTATATTGCTCATCAGCAAGAGAAGCAACTTTTATATTAATATTATTTAATAGTACAGGAATGGTAGCACAATCAATACATGCATTGAGCCTAGGTAATAACATCATATTATTGAGGATTTAATCGTTTTGCTTCTTCTATTGCTTGTTGGGATGCTATAGCTTCTTGTTGAGCAACCACACTAACGCAAGAAGCACACATTCCATTGGTAAGTTGGCATCCACAACCAACAGAAACACCACACCTTGTACAATTAGCCATTATTGAAAGTTGATTATATAGTTGTTACCTGAACAACCACAGTTAGTTTTAATAAAATTATCTAGCATCATATTAGCTTGCTGATATAATTTAGCAGCTTGTGTAGAAGCTAAGTTGTTAGCAGCAGCAATAGATCCTTGAATTAAAAAATAAATACTACTTAATACTACTTTTTGTTGTGTTTTAATAGCCATGTCACACTCCATCATATCAAGTTTCATAAATGCATTATCAAACTTTTCTTGAATCTTATCTGTACGCATGATACTCTTACTTACGGGAGTAGTTCCTGTTATAGAATATGTAAGTCCGTAGATACCATCTGGAAGAGGAGTTGTTACTCCAACTGTAGACAATTGTAAAGTTGCAGAGTTGAAGATGTTGTAATCATTAGGAGTGAAAGGAATAGATACTGTACTACCTCCTGAAAGAGTTAATACACCAGAAGGTAACGTAACAACCATAGTTGGAGCTACAGCAGTTCCAACATATACAGAATTATCAGCAACACCTAATGTTAATGTGTTGTAGGTATTAATTACCAGAAAATTTAAAGTTGTTGCCATGTTATAAAAAATAATGCCAGAGGATAGAGATTATCCTCTTACCCTCTGGCATAGGTTAGACTAATTGTTCTTATTAAGGAATTAAAGGAGCAGAAGCTGGAGTACCAGGAGTTTGATCTGTAGGAGTACCTAAAGCAGCAGCCAAAACAGTTTGGATACCAGTAGAAACACTACCTGCAGGAGCAGCTATGATCACTGTAGAATCTTGGTGAATGTAATCACCCCACTGATAAGCAGATTGATCTAATGTATTGAACTTGATATAATAAGTATCATAAGTAGTACCTGAAGATACCCAAGACTCAAAGTTCTCATTGTATCCAACCATACGATATAGATGCTTCAAATAACCAGCTTGATAGCTATAGTAGTTTTTCTCTAATTGAGCAATCTCTGCAGATGATCCAGTTGGGTAAGTAGCTTTTCTAGTAATTGTAGAAGTAGCAACAAGATTACAAGAATCTGCAACAATAAAGTCAGCAGTAGTAGCTGGACCAGCATAAGCAAATGTACGGAAGTACATACGATCATACTCGTAAGGGAATGCCGCAACATCACAAGGTTGTCCGTAAACTGTCAATGCTTTACCAGTGATAACTAAAACAGAAGATTGACCAGATCCAGAACGAGAGAATGTAAAAAATGAGTTGAAAGAAATGTTGTCAGGATTATTTCCTGGAGCAGCTGCAGTAAACTTAGTAATGAATGCATCAACTAAAGTTTGATAATTTACAGCACCACAAGGATCTCCACCACAAGCTAAACAACTACCTTTAACAGTTACTGAACGAGTGAAACCATTGAAATACAATGTATCAATGTAAGAAGAGTGAGCACGTAATGTAATAGTTACATCAGTTTCAGGAGTAACATTCCAACCAGAAACTTCAGTAATCTGAGTTGTAACTGTAGAATCACCAGTTGCTTTGTACCATTCAGTTACGTTAGTTCCAGTTGAAGAGATTTTGTCAGAACGCTTCGAACCTTGTAAGTAAGTGTTTGTACGACCTTGAGCAACATAGAAGTATTTATTAGATGTTTGGATGTTACCAGCAGTAGCTACTGTATAATCCGCCTTAAAAATACCTACTTGACCTGCAGTCAAGTTTTGAGTAGAACCAGTGCTAGGTAATGTATTACCTACTGGAACTACAAACAGGGTGGTTAATGAAAAATCAGCCATTTATATATTTGTTTATTGTTAAAAAAAATTTACTCGTTCGTTTGAATTCTATATGTTGCATTTTGAACCGCAGATTGGTTCTCTGTATACATAGCTAAATTCTGTACTGTTAAATCTAAAAGTTCATCTTCTAGATAGGTTTCTAATTCGCAATCTACATTAGTTGATGGAGCACCATCAAATTTAATATAACCAACTTTATCTATATAAACTGGATATCTCATGTATGAAACATAAATTTTACTTGGTGTAAAAGTTCCATCAGTAAAAATAGAAATCTCGTCTGAGGATAAGAAGTTAAATGTTTCTTGGTATTCAAATGATGGTTTGTAATGATCATTATTTAATAACAAAGAAATATCACCATGTTTAGCAAGATCTTTATTAATCCAAATTTGCCTATTGATACATAAACCTTTAGTAGCTATAACATAAGCATCTACGTAAAACATATACTTAGGAGTAAGTGCATATACATTTGCAGCCCATTGATTTAATTGTGGATTTTTTAAAGTTAGGGGTAGCTCACCATTATTATAAGCTACCACTAAACTTTGTAGGTCTTCATATCTTTTCTTGAACGCATCCAATCCCAATCCTGAGATTGTATTTTGACCATCAACCTTTTGTTTAATCAATTTAATCTGTGCCTCATTAAGAGCTAAGATTTTATCTTCTAATGGTATTTGTTGATGTTCATTAGTAGATAGTTTATTTAGTTTCTGATCAATCTTATATAATAAACTATCTACTGGGATCATATCGAAGCTAATTTTTTACCTTTTAATTTTTGTTCTAATACAATAAGTTCATCTTGATTATCATCATTAGCTAAAAACTTAACTAATTCTTCCTCATCAATTGCAACTTCTAACTCACCCATGTAAATTTTTCCATTTGCTTTCATTCGATAAATGGAGTGAGATAATGCTTGTTTTACCAAGTCTTTAATATGAAGTAAGTTTTCCTTCATATCTGCAAAACGACTAAATACCTCTACTGGATTTAATCCTTGGTATTTACCATCTTTTAATTCAGTTTGTTTCAACAAGTTATCAACAAGATTGTAAACAACTTCTTCTTTTGTATCATCAACTACAGGTAAACCTAATAAACGAGCAACTTTTTTCTTCTTATCAGGAGACATTGCATCAAACTTGATAATAGCTTTGTTGATTAATTGTTTCTTTTTGTAAACAACTGCATTCTCGATTTCATCATCTACAACATAAAATTGTGTATCTGCAGGAAATTCACCGCGTTCCCAAGCTTGATATGAACTTGCAATCGTTGGATGAACTCGTAACCAAGAAAAAGAAATTTCTTGCATTGTGTTAGTGAAATCAAAATAATTATCACCATCTAATAATTTAACTGGTTGCACATGCATTTCATCAGTTGTAGAAGTTGATAATCCGTAATTCCAAAACTTAGAACGAGGACCAAGATCTACGTCACCTAATTGTAATTCTAATTTAGCACGTAAATTTGTTACACGTTCAATTTCTAATTCACGTTCTGTGGGATCTTGAATTCTACGAATGTAAGCAGCATTAGGATCTAATCCTGTGCGATAATGTCCATCCATTTCCTTGTAAGGATATTTAAAGACTCCTGTTCCAGGAATACGTGTCAAACCTTTTTGTGCAAGTCCAGCTTGCATTGTTTGCAATTGCGAATTGTTGTAATCTTTCTTAATAGTAGAAATTTTTCCTATTTTACCCATAGTATGTAGTTATTTTAATTGGTTTTTAGCAGAGTGCTATCCATCGAAGGAGCAGCGACAATAGTCCAAGCACTCTATATTCAAGAACACTCTCCCTCATAGGAGGGAGGAGAGAGGGAGAGGTTCTTGTGCTTTCGATTGAAAGCTAGGGCTGTTGCCCCATGTATTAGAATTATGAATTACATTTAATAACTTCTTTCACATATTCTATTCCCATATAGGGATTATGTTCTTCTCTGTGACAATTTGAACATAGTAACATGCATTTATTTACTTCTTTTAATATTTCTTCAATTGACTTATATTTTAAATATTGAATCTTTATTTCAAAATTTTTTTCATATCCATCTTTATGATGAAAGTCAAATGCTGAAAGATTTTTATCATACCCACATTTTTGACATTTTCCTCCAAATAATTCTATTAATTCTAGTTTTCTTTGGATGCCTTTTAAAGTATACTTGTTTAATCCAAACTTATCTTTAAATTCTTTATGGGGTATAGAAGCTTTTTTATACTTGTGTTTATCATGGCACTTTTGATTGCAGAACTTTTTATCTTTTCTGAATCTTCTTTCTCCTTCGATATCTACCAAAGGTGTGCCACAATATAAACACTCTTTCACTAAAATTGTGGTATTTCTTCGATCAAGACTGTGCGAGACAAGTCTTCAATAAATACATCACAACGATCTTTCATCCAAATTTCGTATCCTGGGAATTTGTTAGCACTTGACATACCTTGAGATTTTGCAAATCCTAAGTGATGACGAGTACCATCGATGTAACCCCAAGTCATAGAAGGAGCACCCTTCATACGTACTTCACGAATGTTATTAATCATAGAACCATCAGACATTGGAGAAACGTCAAACACCATAAATACTGGAGTCGATTTCTTGTTTTGTCCAAATTCTAAGTTAGATTGAGGAAGGTCTAATTCTTTTAAGTGAATTAACTCAACACGACCAGTCTCACGAGTAACCATTGCATCGAATGCAAAGTTGTAAGTGATGTGTTGTCCTTCTCCTTGCATATAACGATTACCTGAATCAGCCATGAAAGTAAGACCAGAATTCAATGCATCGTTTTTCAAAGCTTGTTGGAACACGTCAAACCCAGCTTCGTTAGTGTACATTTTAACTCTACGATCTTTAACATCCACACGACGATAGAATAAATCACCAAATACCGAACGAATCAAGTTAGCAGTGAATTCTCCACGGTTGTATTGTACTAAGTTACCATTGTTACGCATTCTGTGATAAACACCAGCAGATGTACGCTTTAAATTTTGTTGAGAACCATTAGTCTTAACTGTACCTGGCTTAGACCAGATCATACGCTTAACCTTTAATTCTAACATAGACTTACGCATCCAGAATTCAATAAACGGTTCCCACTTAACATCATTACGAGTTAAAGGTAATTGGTTACGTCTTTGTGGAGCATATACTAAAATATCTAATGCTTTACCAGAAGCATCAACCATCATCTTATCATCAGCCCATTCAGTGATTTTATGCTCATAACCATATGCAGAACCTAATGATTCAAACATTGTGATTTGCTCACCTAAACGAGGCAATCCTAATAAGTCTTGATCAAACTCACCAATAACTGCATCAATTAATTCTAATTCAATACCAATTTGTAAGAATGTAGAAGAAACGAAATCAACTGTTGGATTATCAGAAATCAAAGTGAAAGTGTACAAGTAACCTGCGTTGTAAGGAACTGGATCTTTGATAACGAAGAAACGAGGACCATACTGACGAGTACCTACTGATACTACAGCATTCTTAGAGAATTCATTAGTATCAAGAATTGCAGAGAATTCTTGACCATCAATACCTGGTTTCTCAAAAGCTAGAGTAGTAGCAGGAAAGTCAATGAATTTAGGAAATTTGTAAGGAACTGCGATTTGCCACTTCCAAGCATCACTATTGTTGTCAATGTAATAAGGAGTTGACTTGTTGATCATGTCCAAGAAGTCATTACTATACAATGAACTCTGAGTGTACAAACTGATGATTTTCTTATCATAGTCTGCAGGCTCAGTTGAGTGAAAGCTTTCCAAGTGGTTAGAGTCTGTTAACTTACCAACTGCACGTTTGTCCATAGACGCAACGCGAGCGTAAGTAAAGCCAGTTAAACCTGGAATTGTTTGAATTGCCATTTGTTTGTTTTGTTTAAATTAAAAAAATATTACGTGTTATGAAAACCAAGATGTTGGTGTTGATGATTTAGATTTCCCTGTACCTTTAGAAGCTTGACGAGCAACCTCTCCAAACAACTCATTTGACTTCTTAGAGATTCCTGATTTTTGAATTGTTGATAATGTAGGATCCTTTTCTAGGATTTTCAAAAGTAGTGCCACTTTTACCTTCATCTCATGATTCTCAGGACGCTTTAAGTCAAGAATGGTTCTATCAAAATCTGTTAATGTTTCTCCAGATCCTGTTTTCCATTTCTCAGCCAAAAGGAAATCTTGTAGTTCACCAGCTAATTTTGGGTTAAGAGGAATGCCATCAAACTCTTTAGTTTTTAGCTTCTCTTGTAAAACTGTTGTTACATTTTGTTGATACTGTTGTTTATAAGCAGCTTGACGTTGTAACTCTACAGTTCTGTCTTGTTCTAATTTTTGTAGCTTCGCAGCTTCTTTTTTAATTAGAACCTTATGATGTTTTCCAGCAACGCTTTCAAGATCACCATAATTTTGAAGTCTTTCAACTTCTGTTGTTATATCTTCAGGATCAAAACCTTGATCTGCTAAAGCTTGTTTAATTATTGCTATTTGATTTGTTTCTTGAGATAAGTCCATCTCAGAGAAATTTTGAATAGCATCATATGTACCGAAATATTCTTTAGGATCTACACCCTTAACAAAGATAGCATCAAATGCACTTTGATAGTCTTCTCCAAATTGTCCAATGAAGTTTTGTACCACTTCAATTGCACCTTTCTTTTTCTCAACTTCAAAACGTTCTAAGAACTCTTCTGCAGAATTAACAGAAGCATCTTCTTCTCCATCTTCTTTTGTAAAAACACCAAGTTTAAAAAGATCTCGTGATAGAGCAGTGAACTGATTACTTGCTGCATCATCATCATCTTCTTCTTCTTCTGGAGCATCTTCAGCTTTTTTAGCCTTAGGAGTTACAGCAGGAACATCATCTTCTTCCTCATCATCATCATTTCCTAATAAGAAATCTTGAATTGATTTAGAAGCATCTTCTTCTTTTTTACCATCAGCAACATCTTCTGTTTTAGTAGAAGCTGCTTTTTTAGTGGGATCAACTGCTGCAGGTGTTGCATCAATCTTTTGTACATCATCAGGATCAGCAGTAGAAGTATCAGGACTCATTAAGTCATTTAATAGTTCTGCGTTTCCCATTCCCATTTCCATGGTGTTCTCAATGCTAAAATTCCCAAATGATAGGTTTTCTAAATTATCGGCCATACGTAGTTTAATTTTTAATTGGTTTTTCGATATAAAAGTATATTACATTAATTTAATAACAAAGAGTAAATCTGCTATAGAGCTGAATATTCTGCATAATATAGCATTAATGAAATTTACTCTAATCTAATTGATTAGAATTACTTGGATTTAGAACCTCTATTACGTGCATTAATTTTTGCAATTTCTAAATCGTTTGCTTGATTTTTTAAATCTGTAGCAATCTTTTCACGCTCTATTTGCATTTTTTGAGCATCTGCTCTTGTTTTATTAGCAATGTCTGCCATTTTAGTTTGATAATCTTTAGAAGCTTTAGATTGTTCACTTGCTAATTTATCTATTTCTAATACATCAGCTGTACCCGAAGCATCTACATCAGATAAAGGGCCTGCTTTAGATTCAGCAGCAATCATTGCAATTTCAATCTTATTAATTCTATCTAACTCATTTTGATAATCATCATGAGCAATTTTCTCAGCTTGCATCTGTTGAGCTTGTTGTAATTGAGCTTGAGAAATTTGTTGTTGTTGCTCTAGTTGCTGCTGTTGTTGTTGCATCTTCTGATCTTCAAGTTGTTCTTGACGCTCTTTAAGAGTCTTAAACACCTTCTTCATATCACGAATAGAGTTTGTACTGTATAGTTCAATAATATCATGTAATGAACCACCATTTTGTAAAACAGCCTGAGACAATCCTCTAATCTCATTAAACATTTGTTTGTCTTCTGGACGATTGGTTAAGAACACTTTAAGATCTCTAAACTTAAGATCTGTTCCGTTCACTTGTACAAATGCTGATTCTCCTTCAGATGTAATGTATGAAATAGTAGATTGTGGTTTAGCACTTTCTACATATAATGAAGCATCAATGATTGCTTGGTACAACTGACCTAATACATACTCGTGTGCTACAAATAATGGCTCTGTTTGCGAGTAAGATTGTGTGATGGCAGTGTTAGTACCTGTAGCAGTTTCAGAAGCTGAAACAGATCCCATACGCTGTCTAGACATACCAATAAGTTCCCAACATTCATTCTTTAACTGCATAGCTAAATTGTAACGAGATTGGATTTCTTGTGTACGTGTAAGATCAATGTCACGGAATTGATTAAATGAGCTTGGAGATTTTAAGTTCTCTGGACTATCATCAATAAACATAACACCTCTGTTACGTGCTTCCATCTCCCAGATGTCAAGTGCATCTTGTGCATCTGCATCTTTAGGAATAGGAATATGTCTAATAGATGTTAAATAAACCTTACCAACTTCTTTCTCTAATAATTTGTATAATTGATTCATACAAACATTATATAAAACCTGGAATGGTTTCATTAAGTCTACTAAAGATTTAGCTTCTGTATTCTTAACCTCATGCACTACACCAATGATTGGACAATAGTTTAATAACTTGAATGGTTTAATGTGATAAATATCTGGTCCAATCTTTATACCCTGATACCATTGGTTAATCCATCCCCACTCTAATGATTGTTCTGTAGGAATTGTACCTTTCTTATAATTCTCATCAACTAGCATTGACTGCTCATTACCCATTTCATCTGTGTAGATGAGTTTACCAATTTTCTTTTTAGAAATCCAATAACATCTTACAACAACATATTTATATCCGAATGAAGAAACATTGTTTGTTAGTCCTAAAAAGTCTTTCAAACCATCATTATTTTCTTTCATTTCTGATTCAATAATCATACGTGTTTGTAACACAGCAGGATCATATGTATCATATTGTACAGAGTCTGTACCTGGAACTGCATCTGGATTACCTAAGTTAGATTCACGAACATTAATTAAACCATAGTCTTGTAATGATGATCTTAGGTGATCAATTTCTTCTTTTGTAATATCTGGAATAGCTTCAATAATTTCAGACAATTCCATAACTTGTACAGTGCCTGCAGCATATGCACCTTGTGCACGTCCTGATGGATCTGAAATATATTTACGATCTGGTGTAGATAAAAACCAAGTGTTCTTAGGATTGGCCACTTCTATATTATATCCCACCTTAGAGTTATCCTCATATATATGATAATACTCACGAGCAGAAATTAACATATCACGAAATGCATCTTCCGATTTTTCTTTAAGAACAAAATCTGCTTTTTGACAGGTAAGTACATGGTTAGCCCATTTCTCTGCTACAGATGTATAAGAGTCAAGTTCATCTTGAACTTCTTGCATTGTCATTTGTTGCAATTGCTCTTCCTCAATTTCTTCTCCTGCAATTGCTGCTTTTTCTAAAATCTTTTGTTTAGCTTGGTTCATTACAAACTCTTGTAAAATACCAGTTTTAAACTCTAATTCTTCTGACTTAGAATCCTCATCAAAAGCCTTAACACGGAAAGCATCAGGACGCTTAGAGATCTCGCCTACAAGCTCGTTTATTGGAGTTGTAATAATAGAATAATGTTTTACATATGCTGGTAGAGCTAAGTCTGATGTAAGCATATCTGTAAAACTTTTTACTTCAGGTTCTTGATAAAAATCTTCTGGACGTAAAATGCCTTTTATTAAATCGTAATTTTTAACAAATGTATCACGATTTTTAATATACTCCGAATAGGCTTTATTCGCAAAATAGTCCATTGTGTTTTTAATCCAACTCTCATCTTGCTTTTCCTTTTCAGTTTTGAATTGATCAGGGAAGATGTTTAGATATGCATATCTAATTGTTGCATCTTTTGTATATCTAATAATTGCCATTATGTAAACAGTTTATGTTTTTTTGTTTCTGAAAATAGACCGTTGCTACTTCCAAATAATTTATTATTTTTCTTCTTAGCGTACATAGCTTGTATTCTAACATCACCACCTGCACCAATTCTGCCCATTATAGGATCAAGTTTCATGGCCATAGCCACTGCAAGTTCTGCTGCAATGATTCTATCAAAGTTACCTTCTTCATTATACTGAATCATTTCTTCTAATAATACAGGATCAAAAATCTTTACCATACCCTTCACTTCAGATTTAATCTCTCCCTCTTCATTTTTTTCTGAGATGATAACTTCTTCTGTATATTTCTTAAGACATCCATGTAAAAAATCTCTAATCTTTTCAGAAGATCTATGTATTCCGTATTCACGTCTCACTGTTGTATTAGGTACAACTTCTTTTAACCACTCTGGTTGTTTTTCTAAATAATGAGCATCATTTTTAGAAATCATATAATCAATGAAAGACATCTCATCATTCTCGACAAGAGCTCTTGCATTATAGTATTTAATGAGGAGGCGAGCTTGCTCATCCCATGTTTCCTTTTTATCTGGACGTGCACAATAGGATGCAACAAACATATCTTGATACTTTTCATTTGTAATTGAGTGCATACGTTTATATATGTATACAGATCCTAATGATGTTGAATAAGCAGCTTTACCTTGACGGTATGGATCGACTCCTGCTACATATAGTCCATAAGGTGGTGCTTCTATAGGAAATTCATA
>Ga0136644_10001456_pt1 | contig 18772 bp, 20 predicted proteins | sample C_130820_EF_Meta_FD_94780 | JGI IMG/M metagenome (GOLD analysis project Ga0136644, IMG submission 94780) | Freshwater microbial communities from Lake Croche, Canada to study carbon cycling - C_130820_EF_MetaG (v2) (version 2) | ecosystem: Environmental > Aquatic > Freshwater > Lake | place... | reverse complement strand
CCTTTCTCCAGTTTCTGCTGCTCAAGGTTACGACTCTGTATACCTCTTGGCTGCAGCGATCAAGCAAGCTAAGAGCACTGAAGGACCAAAGATTTTGGCTGCATTGCAAGATCTCAAAACCCCAGTTGATGGTGTTGTGATCACTTACAACAAGCCATTCTCTGCAACTGACCACGAAGCCATCAAGGCAAAAGACGTTGTTATGGGCGTAGTTGAGAACGGTCGCGTTGAGTTCTTGAATGCTGAGGACGCAACTCCTAAGAAGAAGTAAATCACTCAAAAGCAGGCAAAACTGAATCAATTTTTTGCACTGCAACATTTGTTAAAACAGAACGCCGCCCACAAAGCGGCGTTTTGCTTACAATGTCGGATTCGTTAATAAAACAGTATTAAGTATATTTAGGCCAAAAAATGGACATGCTTGCACAAATCCTCTCGAGCGGTATCGCAGTGGGGATGATCTATGCGGTTATCGCTTTCGGTTTCCAGCTTACCTTTGCCACTTCAGGCACATTGAACTTCGGTCAGGGTGAAGCCTTGATGTTGGGTGCCCTGGTTGGTTTGACCTGCGTTGATACCTTTGGTATGAACTACTGGGTCATGATTCCAGTGGTGTGTATCTTCGGTATGTTGCAAGGTAGCTTCGTTGAATTGATTGGTGTACGTCCAGCAATCAAAATCAAATCCGAGTTCGGTTGGATTATGTCCACCATTGCACTCGGCATTATTTTTAAGAACGTGGCAGAAAATATTTGGGGTCGTGATGCATTGCCATTTCCATCACCACTGCCAATGGAGCCGATGAACTTCTTGGGCGCGAATATTCTCCCAATGGAAATCTTGGTGGTAGTAGGTGCATTGGTCATGATGTTGTTGGTCGAGTTCTTTAACCGCAAAACCATTTACGGTAAAGCCGTAGTTGCAACTGCCAACGATCGTGATGCTGCTGGCCTGATGGGTATTAACACCAGCATGGTCATTACCTTCTCTTACGCCTTGTCTTCCTTGACTGCTGCATTTGCTGGTGTATTGATTGCACCGCTGACACTGACTGGTGCAACCATGGGTGGCGCTCTCGGTTTGAAGGCCTTCGCAGTGGCGATTATTGGCGGCTTGTCCAGCGGCCTCGGCATTATTGTGGGTGGTTTGATTTTAGGTATCGTTGAAACAGCTACCGGTTTTTACATCTCTACTGGTTACAAAGATGTTCCAGGTTTGATTTTGTTATTGCTTGTATTGGCATACAAACCATCTGGTCTCTTCGGCAAATCTGCGATTAAGAAAGTTTAATGATGAAATTGAAGTCCCTATTACCCATATTAATTGCAATAGTCGGTCTCTTTTGTTTGCCGCTATTTATTCACAACCCGTATTACATTCACTTAGCTGAAACTATTCTGATCTACACCATTCTGTTGTTTGGTTTGGATATTGTGGTGGGATATGTTGGTCAAGTATCTTTGGGCCATGCTGCTTTATTTGGTATTGGTTCTTACACGGCAGGTATTTTGTTTTTCCACTTCGGTTTACCGATTTGGGTCACGATTCCAGCTTCCATCGTTGTCACTGCGATCTTCGGCGGTCTTTTGGCATTACCAGCTCTCAAGGTGATCGGTCCTTATTTAGCGATGGTGACCTTAGCGTTTGGAACCATTGCGCAGATTCTGATTAACGAGATGACTTGGTTAACAGAAGGTCCCTTAGGTATTAAGTTAACTCGCCCAGAGCTCATGGGTGTGCCGATGACCAAGGCAGAGTATTTCTGGATGGTTTCAGCCATCACGATCTTGGCACTGATTGTGATCGACCGTTTCGTTAAATCACAAATGGGTCGTGCATTTGAAGCCTTACGTGATAGCCCGATTGCTTGTGACTGTATGGGCGTCTCTGTATATCGCTTCAAGGTGATCGCATTTGTGATTAGTGCAGCCTTTGCTGGTTTAGCAGGTTGCTTGTACGCCTACTCTGAGCAATACATTTCTCCAAACACCTATAACAACGAACTCGCCGTTTTGTTCTTGCTCGGCATCATCATGGGTGGACGGAAGTCGCGCTTAGGTGCAGTGATTGGTGCAGCCATTATTGTGTTGTTGCCTAAGCTGCTCGATGATATCTTCTTGTTCCGCATTGTGGCTTCGATCATTGCTATCGTCGTGGTTATTGGCGCTGCAATGGCCTTGTCCAAGAAAGTCACTACCCCACGCCGTGTAGCAATCCCTATCGCTGGTGTAGTTGGTTTGGCAGCATTCTCCTTCTGGCTCAATAGTATTTCTGACTGGCGCTTGAGTATTTTCGGCTTCATGATTTTGCTGGTGGTGTACTACTTGCAAAACGGTATTGTTGGTTTTGCGAAGAGTTTCTATCAGTCGATTGCTGGCAAGGCGAAAACCACTCGTGGTGGTGATGCTGAAGTGGTAGATGACTCTATTAGCTTTATTAGTGCAGTTGGTAATCAAAATGCTGGAGCAGAACTCCTCAAAGTGGATTCTGTATTGATGCAGTTCGGTGGTCTGAAAGCCCTTAACAATGTGGATCTCAGCATTAAGCGCGGCACCATTCATGGTCTGATCGGTCCGAATGGTTCCGGTAAGAGCACAATGATGAACGTCCTCACTGGTATTTACGTACCCACCGCTGGTAATGTTCTCTATGCAGGTCAGAGCGTTGTGGGCAGAACTTCTTCTGATATCGCCTTGTCTGGTATTGCACGCACCTTCCAAAACGTTCAGCTCTTTGGTGAGATGACAGCCATCCAAAACATTTTGGTAGGTTTGCATCACACCTTTAAGTCCAATATGGTAGAAATTGCTTTGCATCTGCCACGTTATAAGCGTGAAGAAGCTGAAGCACATGCTCGTGCAATGGCCTTGCTGAAGTTTGTTGGCTTGGATGACTTGGCGAATGAAGAGGCACGTAACTTGCCTTACGGTAAGCAGCGTTTGCTCGAAATCGCACGTGCCTTAGCGCTTGACCCAGAGCTACTCCTCTTGGATGAGCCAGCAGCTGGTCTCACTGCACCTGATATTCAAGAACTCTTGCGCATTATTCGTAAGATTCGCGATAACGGCATTACCTTTATCCTGATTGAGCATCACATGGACGTGGTGATGTCAGTATGCGATACCGTTTCTGTATTGGACTTCGGTCAAAAGATTGCAGAAGGTAAGCCCGCAGAAGTTCAGGCAGACGAGAAGGTGATTCATGCCTACTTGGGTACTTAATCACTAGAACAATATTGAATCGGTAAATACCATGTTATCTATTAAGAATCTTGAAGCCGGTTACGGCAAAGTCAAAGTCCTCCACGGCATCAATATCGATGTTCCCAAAGGTCAAGTCATTACCTTGATTGGCTCAAATGGTGCAGGTAAGACGACTACTATGCGCGCTATTACCGGCATGATTAAACCAAGTGCTGGTGAAGTGACTTTGGGTGGCGAAAAAATTGATGGTTACGACTCTCATAAGATTGCCCGCCTTGGTTTGGCCCACAGCCCAGAAGGGCGCCGTGTTTTCACGACCATGTCTGTCACTGACAATTTATTGCTGGGGGCATTTCCGCGTTTTACTGGTAGCCGTCCAAAAGGCGATATCAAGAACGACCTTGAGAAATCATTGGAGATGTTCCCGCGTCTCAAAGAGCGTCGCAATCAATTGGCAGGTACTTTATCGGGCGGCGAACAGCAAATGCTGGCTATGGCGCGTGCAGTGATGCTCAATCCAGAAATCATTCTCTTGGATGAGCCATCAATGGGTCTCGCACCAATCTTGGTCGAGGAAGTATTTAAGATCATCTCCAACCTCAAGTCTCAAGGTGTCACCATGTTGCTAGTGGAGCAGTTTGCTGCAGCAGCCTTGAACGTAGCAGACTATGGCTATGTGCTTGAGAACGGCAAGATCGCGACTCATGGCCCTGCTAGCAAGCTCAAAGATGATCCGGCTGTGAAGGCAGCATACTTAGGTGGCGCAGGCGGTCACTAAGCAAATTCCTGTTTGAGAATGTAAAGCCCTTAGTCAGTATCGCTAAGGGCTTTTTTATTTCTGCTGATCCAACGATCTTCTGAAGCCATGGATTAAAAAGATGGCGAAGAATAGTAGACCAACCACCCAGTGAGTTTGAATCACTTCATCCCGAATCTCTGCTGGGCCGTAATAGAGTAAAGCCCCTGTGACTACCAGCGCGCTCAACAAGCTCAGCTGACTAAAGCCGCTAAGCCATTTTTTCTTGGATTTGAGGCCTGCTTTCAAGTGAAAGGGCAGTACCGATCCTAGCGCTAATGTCGCCAGCATGGCAGCAATTCCATGTGTAGCCAATACCGTGTGATTGCCAAACCAAGTACGCTGGATATGAAATTCATGGCCTAGTAAATACAGGCATCCTGAAAGTGAGCAAGCCAGCATACCGCTGAGCACAAATGATCTTTGCCAGTTTGGCATTTTTCCGAGACGACTCATGCGGCGATGGTGATGGCTTGAGCATTGAAGTAATCAAAGCAGGGATGATCCTGTCTTTTCGAGAGAGCAAGCACCTTAGTCAGCGCATCTGCATAGACGCATTCATTTGCAACAATCGAGTAGGATTCTTCGAAGTTAACATGGATGTCATTTGTATCCAGTGCCAATGGATTGACGATATGACTGTGCTTCCTATCTCTATTGGCAAAGTAAAGCGCACTAGTTGCAATGGCGCCATTTTGTAGTGTGCCAATATCGATTAATTTTCCTGGTGATTTTGGGTGGCGGATTTGGATTACTCTTGGAGTGTGTCCAAACACGCGGAGGTCGCCCCCGGCATTGACACATCCAGAGAGGGTGCCGTTCTGCATCAGAACTTCAACTGCTTTATCTACTGCAAACCCCTTAGCAATACCGCCAAGATCTAAACAAACAGGCTTAGTAGCGTAGATGACTGACGACCCCAGAAAGTGGATGTCTTGAATGCCACCCAGTGGGTATTGGGATAAATCCAACTGGCGTGGCAATAATCCTGCTTCTACCAAACGATGTCCAATGCCGCAGTTAAATAAACCATTCGAATGTTGATATATATCCTGTGCCATTTTGAATATTTGCGCAGTCCAAGGATGAATTTCAATCGGGTGTAAGTGAGCATTCTGATTGATTTGATTGAGCTCACTAAGTGAATCATGAAAACTCATCAAATCTTGAACTTGTTGGATTGCCTCATAGGCTTGATCCATTGCATTTTGGCAATTCTCTTGCTCAATTGCGATCTCGACAAAAGTCCCCAGTAAGGGCTGACAGCGCGCCTTCATTTTTCTTTGAGTGCTAGCTCATATAAAACACTGACCCGTTTCACGCCATCAGTAAGGTGTTTGCATGAGAGGGTAGCACCACCAATATTTTGAATATCTTGATTCAGCTTGATGGGATCTTTTGCAGTCTTGCCAGTGAACTGCTTACGCCATTGTGCTTCGGCCACTTCATAGCCATAGGACTCGACGTATTCTAGTATTTCGATGCCTGCAATACTGCCGTTGGGGCTTATCCCAACGGCATAGGTAATCATTTCATGTTTGCCAACGACTTCATCAACAATCAGCCACCCACCATTAGCCGTCTTCCAGATGCGTTCACCCTGAAAAGGGTGGCGAATACTAGAAGCTGCTCTGAGCTTATCTTGCAGATCATCCGTAATCACAATCGGCGCCTTAGTGAGGGGCTGATTGGGAAATAGAATTTTCTGTGCCTGTTCGATAGAGACATAAATCTTTGCCTGAGCAGTGATTGGAGTGCTAATCATTGCTAAGCCCGCTAACGCAAAAGTATGGGGTTTCCAGTTCATGAAGTTCAGCCTGATTAATTGAGCGGAAAACCGACTTTGACGATAAATTCATTGACGGTATGGCTATCCCAAACACGAGCGTCTGAACATTCCGCTTCACCGCCACCCATGCAGTTGCCGCCTGCTAATTGATAACGCCATGCTCCGGTTACCCACCAGTCTTTGTCGGCATAGTGCATATTAGGACCAACAAATGTGGCACGCTGCACTTGGTTTCGCAGATTTAGTTCTGAATAATCATTATGGAAACGGGCTTCTACACCAGCAGACCACTTGGGAGCAAAGCGATAGCTAGCGCCTACTAAGAAGTCGAGCATCGATTCAGGGACATTGCCATTTTCAATAAACTTCAGCCGCTCATTTGCTACTACAACGTTACCTGCCAGGATGAGACGGTCATCAATGAAGTTCGATTGCAGCAAGAGTCTTGCCTCCAACTCATCTTTATTCCTGCCCCAAGTAGGCTCGAGATATAGGCCGACACCAACTGGTGAGGTTACGGGATTAGTGATGCGATAAATCGCCTCTAGTGAGCCACCTTCAATGCCACTTTTTCTATAAGGGGTCGCTGGATCATGCGAAGAGGGAACTGCATAACCACCTGTACAGGTAGCCGCATCCTCGCATGCTTCTGGATTGGTGTAATTTTGATTGGCATTGGTGTAATACGAGTTGATATAGCCAGCCACTTGCAAGTCATTGGTTAAGCCATATTCCAATTCTGACCTTGCGGTCCAGGCTTCATAAGTACCAGCAGCTTGTTGCTGATTTAACTGTAGGCGTTGTTCAAATTCCAGCTTTCCTTTCGGCTGAAGGTCTAAGGTATAGATCCATCCGAATACACCTTCGCCAGCATGAGCAAAGGAAAAGTGTAGGGCGGTGGCGAGGATAAAGCTAAAGGCAAGAAGTCTTTTAATAGTCAATTTCATAGTGAGATGAGTTGGGTGGTTGAGAAAGCTAATTGAGAATGGTTCTCAATATATCATCAAATAAGAATGATTCTCAATTGAAGAAATGACCACGAACTCTTAAATGGCATGCTTTGTAGGGCTTTGTAAGGGCTTATGAATTTGCTTGTAAGATCTTTGCTCAATGGATGACCAAGCTCTAGAAAAACTCGTATTAATGAAAATGCCCTTCGGCAAATATGCCGGGCGTGCTTTAGCAGACTTGCCTGGAAATTACTTAGCATGGTTTGCGCGTGAGGGATTTCCTAAAGGAGAGCTGGGTCAACTATTAGAGTTGATGCACACGCTTGATCACAATGGCTTACGAGATCTATTGCTGCCCATCAAAACTGCTCATGGCATAAAACCGAAAGCCTCATTACTGTGAGCGAATAAGCGCAGTGACACGATTGCGTTCGTAGGTCACTGTTGCAGAGTCTGGTGGACTACTTTGAATTAAAGTGACTTTGGTAGCAGTCTGAGACTCTATTTGTGTTTGAATCTTTTTGGCAAGCTCGCTATTGCGGTCATATTGAATTTCGATGCTAGCCACCCGACCCGCTTCAATATGGTGGATGATCTGTTCCACCTTAGTGGATGAGTAGTCGTCAAAAAAGACTGGATACCAGCCGCCCACCTTTGCTTTATTGGACCTAGTGGATGGCTTATTGGGCTTGGTTTCTCCGGTTGCGACTCCGATAGGTAAATGAAAGTCGATTCCAGTTTTCTCCATCAGCTCTTGATAAGAAATCGGTGGAGACATCGTTGCTTCATTAGTGTTTTCAATCCAATAAGCCCATGCTAGATTTTTACTGGAGTCATAAACCAATTTATACAAATGGCTCGGAATGGTCACACGACTATTGCCAATAGTGCCGCTACTACCAGTAGAGCCAGTAAAGATATAAACCTCGCCAGCAGCTCTTTTGACATACTGTCTTGTGGGTTCTTCTACATTCTTAGCCCAAATGCCCTGATTGTTTTGCCTTGCTTGGGGCATCATGTTGGCCAATGAGAAGGATTGCGCCATTGAGCGTTCATTACTCATATCCCCCGCCGGTACGTTGTGGCCGCGATCATAGCCGCTGCCTCGATAGTCAGAGAGTTGAGATCTTTCTGCAAAAGGGAGTCTACCCTCCTCATAAAACTGATTGGTCCTTTTGGGGTGAGGGGCTAACAACTGCTCACGACTTAGCTTTTCCACGGTATAGATAGGCTTCTTATCTGTTGGCGCGTAATAAATGGCAAAGCTGTCAAAGCAAAGGTCTCGCCCAGCCTGTGCAGTGCTGGGAATTTGTTGCTTAGGAAAAAGGTCTTTGCATTCTTCAAATAAGGCATAGGCGCTAAAGGGCGCGCTGAGGGTGACGCCAAGCACTGCTGAGATCAGAAATTTGCGGAGGACTTTCATGGTCTATAAGTGTAGGGGGTCTGGGTAAGACAAATCCATTTGTGAGAAAAAGAATGGAAAACACTTTAGAAATAATGCCTTGCAACAATTTTGAAGGGGCACTACCGGTAGAAATTCATTTGGCTTCAGATACTAAATGTGCCATTTTTATAGGCAATTTTTTCTTTCAAATTGTAAAAAAGTCAGAATTTGACGGTTTTTTTACAGTATGAAATAAGTGGCTCCTAACATTTCTAAGTGATTGATTTAAATGAATAAATGAATCTATTCAGCTTACTTATACGGGATCTCCCGTATTTCGAGATTGAAAAGTTATTGAAATCACTTTCTTTATTCTTGACTTGATATAAGAACCTTCTTAGGATGACCCATGTTTTTTACATATTGCGCTGCAACATTAATCAGTAGTCAGGATGATGTGGTGTCGCAAATTTATAAATGAGTAAATGTTTATCCAACAATTTGAGTGAGATGCAAGAAGTGCAACCGGCTATTCCGGCTGCCAAAGAACTGCTTGCCCATGCTATGGCCCCAATCTATCGGGTCATTAACGGCATCCTCATTTTGGCTGTATTCATGATTGTGGGACTCTGGCTTTCAGGTAACGGCACTAATGCTGGCCCCTTTGATTTGGCACGTGTCCTGGTTCCTGATGAGGCTCGCCATATCGTCTGGAGCAATGGCTTTGGCATGCTCGAGCAGTACAACACCAGCAACGAAGCCGCCAACCAAACGGTAGACACCGGTATTGCCGCAGTGGTCTATAACAAATCTGGCGCCGCTTCAACAGGCTTATCAAGCGCTAAGCAGCAGACCGTGGCTTTGTTGATGCCCTCAGTTGCCCAGTTGCAGGTCAAGTCGATATCCCACTTAGCCGATCGCATCCCGACATCCAAGATTGATCCCCAGGCTTTGGATAGCAACCTCATGGGTTCTATTCAGAATCAGCGCGCAATTGCCGATTTCTATGAAAAGAAATACAAACTGGATCGCGCCAAGATCGAGGAGTACGTCTCCAATACGATTTTGATTGCCAAAGAAGTCAATATTGATCCTGTTTTGTTGCTGGCCGTGATTGCAGTGGAATCCAACTTCAATCCCAATACCAAAAGTCAGGCTGGTGCTGAAGGTTTGATGCAAGTGATGACTTCTGTGCACAAAGATAAGTACGCCTTGTACGGTGGGACTACCGAGGCTGTAAAGCCTGAAGTCAACATTCGTGTGGGCGCTTACATTCTGAAATACCTCATCGCTACAGCCGGTTCTCTGCGCAATGGTTTGAAGTACTACGTTGGTGCTGCGAATGCTGAGGATGATGGTGGCTATGCCGATAAGGTAATCGCCGAAAGAAATCGACTCATTTCCTTATGCCAGCCCCGCTCTGGAAATCGTTTGACCTTAAATAGCAAAGATTTGCGCTCTTAATCTAGCTTAAAGCGTATGCCCAAATAGAAAGGCCACCCTTGGGTGGCCTTTTGCATTCTGATCTAAAGCTAAGGCACTTAATTGACGCCGTGTAGCTCCACATCAAATACGAGCGTGGCATTTGGGGGAATGACGCCACCAGCTCCGCGTGGACCGTAGCCCATTTCTGAAGGGATGATGAGGGTGCGCTTGCCACCAATCTTCATCCCAGCCACACCTTCGTCCCAGCCCTTGATGACATGGCCGGCTCCAAGTGGAAAGCTAAAGAGTTGGCCGCGATCTAATGAGCTATCAAATTTTTGGCCTTTATGATCTGGAGCCTTTTCATCGTAAAGCCAGCCTGTGTAATGCACGTCAACGTGGTTACCGGCGGCTGCTTCTTTGCCGTCACCGACAACGGTATCGATTTTCTGGAGTTCGCTCATGATGATTTCCCTGTTTGGCTGATATTGATTCGACAGTATATTACTGACCCAGTTGGTGAATTCCCTTACATGGGGGCTTATCGGCAACTTTGAGGTGCAAATCTGGCATTTTTGTCATACCCCATGATTTAAAATAGAAGTCTCAACTCCTTGGTGGTGGGCGCGCTAAAAGCAGCTTACTGAAGGCAGATGTGAGGGTGGCCAGGTCAAAACCTAGCCCGGTAAATTTTTCAATATTGAGGAAACGTTCATGGCTTCAGAGAAATCAAAGATTATTTACACGCTGACAGATGAGGCACCATTTTTGGCGACCAGTGCATTTTTGCCAATCATCCAAACCTTTACAGCACCTGCTGGCGTAGAAATTGTGAAGAGTGATATCTCTGTTGCCGCCCGAGTCTTGGCTGAATTTTCTGATTGCCTCAGCCCAGAGCAACGAGTTCCTGATAATTTGGCTGAACTGGGCAAGATGACTTTATTGCCTGATACCAACATTATTAAGTTGCCTAACATTAGCGCTTCTATTCCTCAGCTTTTGGCAGCTATTAAAGAGTTGCAATCGAAGGGATACAAACTTCCTGATTTCCCTGAAGACCCTAAAACGGATGAAGAGAAGTCAATTCGTACTCGCTATTCAAAGTGCTTAGGTAGCTCTGTCAATCCAGTGCTTCGCGAAGGTAACTCAGATCGTCGTGCACCTCCTGCTGTGAAGCGTTATGCACAAAAAAATCCTCACTCAATGGGTGAGTGGAGTCAGGCTTCTCGTACCCACGTTTCACATATGCATGGTGGCGACTTCTACTCAAGTGAGAAGTCCATGACGATGAGCAAAGCATGTGATGTAAAAATGGATCTGGTGACTAAGAGTGGCAAGACTATTGTGCTCAAACCAAAGGTCTCTTTGCTAGCCGGTGAAATCATCGACAGCATGTACATGAGTAAAAAAGCACTCTGCGAGTTCTATGAAAAAGAAATTGAAGACGCTTACAAGACCGGCATGATGTTGTCCTTGCACGTTAAGGCAACCATGATGAAAGTCTCGCATCCTATCGTGTTTGGACATGCGGTCAAAATTTTCTACAAAGAAGCATTTGAAAAGCATGCCAAGTTGTTTGAAGAGTTGGGCGTAAATCCCAATAACGGTATGAGTAGCCTGTACGAAAAGATTAAATCTTTGCCGGAGTCTAAGCGCGAAGAAATCATTCAGGATCTTCATGCTTGCCATGAGCATCGCCCAGCATTGGCGATGGTGGATTCTGCTAAAGGTATTACCAACCTCCATTCTCCAAGCGATGTGATTGTGGATGCTTCAATGCCTGCCATGATTCGTGTGGGCGGCAAGATGTGGGGTGCTGATGGTCGTTTACATGACACCAAGGCAGTGATTCCAGAAAGTACCTTTGCTCGTATCTATCAAGAAATGATTAATTTCTGTAAGACGCACGGCAACTTTGATCCAAAAACAATGGGTACCGTACCCAATGTAGGCTTGATGGCTCAGCAAGCTGAAGAATATGGTTCACACGACAAAACATTTGAGATTTCTGAGGCAGGTGTAGCCCGTATCGTGGCCGATGATGGCACAGTATTGCTTGAGCAGAATGTAGAAGAGGGTGATATCTGGCGTATGTGCCAGGTGAAGGATGCACCAATTCGGGATTGGGTGAAATTGGCTGTCAATCGTGCCCGCCTTTCCCATACTCCAGCAGTATTTTGGTTGGATGAGTACCGTCCACACGAGGCAGAGTTGATTAAGAAGGTGAAGACCTACCTCAAAGACTATGACCTTGAGGGCGTTGATGTTCAGATCATGTCACAGACCCGTGCAATGCGTTACACCTTAGAGCGCGTGATTCGTGGCAAAGACACCATCTCTGTAACTGGCAATATCTTGCGTGATTACCTCACAGATTTGTTCCCAATTATGGAATTAGGTACCAGTGCGAAGATGTTATCTATCGTGCCTTTGATGGCTGGCGGTGGCCTCTTTGAAACAGGTGCTGGCGGTTCAGCTCCAAAACACGTGCAGCAATTGGTCGAAGAAAATCACTTGCGTTGGGATTCACTTGGTGAGTTCTTGGCTTTGGCGGTATCTCTGGAGGATATTGGTGATAAGACCGGCAATCCAAAAGTAAAAATCTTGGCTCGTACCTTAGATGAAGCCACTGGTAAATTGCTTGATAACAACAAGTCACCTTCACCACGTACCGGCGAGCTTGATAACCGCGGTAGTCAGTTCTATTTAGCAATGTATTGGGCCGAAGCCTTGGCTGCCCAAACTGAAGATAAAGAGCTGCAGGCATACTTTGCGCCGCTAGCAAAATCCCTGCAGGCTGATGAGCAGAAGATTATTGATGAGTTCAAAGCTGTTCAAGGTAAGCCAGCCGATATTGGCGGTTACTTTATGGCTGATCCCGTCAAATTAGAGGCTGTAATGCGGCCAAGCGCTACTTTCAATGCAGATCTGAAAGCAGCTCAGGGCTAATGATTCAATGTTGATAGCATATTAAAAGGCAAGCCCTCGGGTTTGCCTTTTAACTTTAAAGCGGTAATATTCTCGTATGCCAAAACCACAGGATCTTGTCGAACTCAGTTATTTGAGCGAGTCTGTCTCAGACATGTCTTTCTTGGGCTTAATGCGTTTATTAGAATCGGCTAGAGCATTTAATTTCCAGCACGGTATTACTGGGATCCTGTTTTACGATAATCAGCAGTTTGGTCAGATCATCGAAGGTGAGCGTGCCAACATCATGAAAGCCTGGAAACGTATTCAGGAAGATAAGCGGCATCATCGGATTGAACTTTTAGAAATCCGAGAAATCTCTGAGCGCCGTTTTCCAGATTGGTTATTGCGTTTTTATGGCGGTGATACCCTTATTAAAGATTACCCCGCACTGATATCTATGGTTGGGGGTATGGATCACCACAGCCGGGATTTGATGAATAAGATGCGAGCTTCTCATCAAGGGCAATCCATTTAGGTATTTTGTGATTTACAAGCAATAAGTGGCCATTGGTAGCAAAATGGAGTGATTGCAAAGACTGAGCCATATATGCGATTTATCGATAAGACTATTCTTCCTGGCGACATCACTCCAAAAGCGATTTTCGAACAGCGTCGCAACTTAATTAAGGCGGCAGCAGCGGGTAGCTTTGGCGCAGCCTTAGCCCCTTGGTTTTCGAGAGAAGCTTTTGCCGCTACGCCTGATAAATTGGCCGCAACCCTCAATCAAGCCTACTCATCGAAGGATGAGCTGACACCCCTAAAGTACGTTACCAGCTATAACAATTTTTATGAGTTTGGCACTGACAAGGCTGATCCTGCGGAGTATGCGCATACCTTGCAAACACGCCCTTGGAGTATCTCAATTGAAGGCTTAGTTAAAAAACCCCTGACGCTGGATATTGATGCGCTACTTAAAATCACACCAATGGAAGAGCGCATCTATCGGATGCGATGCGTTGAAGGTTGGTCGATGGTGATTCCTTGGGATGGGTATTCGCTATCCAAGTTGATTAATAAAGTAGAGCCTCTGAGTTCGGCTAAATATGTCGAGTTTGTCTCTTTGGCAGATCGCAAGCAAATGCCAGGAGTCAAGAGCAGCATCATTGACTGGCCTTATCGTGAGGGCTTGCGCATGGATGAGGCGATGAACCCACTCACCTTACTCACATTCGGTTTATATGGTGAGGTTCTACCAAAGCAAAATGGAGCCCCAGTTCGTATCGTCGTGCCCTGGAAATATGGATTTAAGAGCGCCAAGTCAATTGTCAAGATTCGGTTCACTGAAGAAATGCCTAAGACGAGTTGGAATCAAATTGATGCTCGCGAATACGGCTTTTATTCCAACGTCAACCCGCAGGTGGATCACCCGCGTTGGAGTCAGGCAACCGAGCGCCGCATTGGCGACGCAAAAGGGGTCTTTGCACCGAAGATCAAAACCCAAATGTTTAATGGCTACGGTGAGCAGGTAGCCAGTATGTACGCCGGTATGGATCTGAAGAAGTACTATTAATCATGATCAATATCCAAGCTGCCGTATTGAGCCTCTTACTAGTTACGCCTCTATCTGCCTTTAGTCAAAGTAGTGCGCCAACTACTGATGTGCCCGTTAAAACAATTGCATCCCTCGATGTCCCAAAGTATCTAGGTACTTGGTATGAGATCGCCAAATTTCCAAACTGGTTTCAGAAAAAATGTGTGAGCAATACTAAGGCGGTGTATTCAGCGAGATCCGATGGTAATTTAAAGGTGCTCAATAGCTGTAAAACTGCAGATGGCTCAGTATCTGAGGCAGAGGGCACTGCCAGACAAATAGGTGCTCAAGATTCACCGAAGTTAGAAGTCCGCTTTGCCCCCGCTTGGCTTTCATTTTTGCCAATGGTTTGGGGCGATTATTGGGTGATCGATCTTGACCCACAGTATCAAGTTGCTGCAATCAGCGATCCGCGCCGTGAATATCTTTGGGTGCTTTCTAGGACGCCTCAGCTAGACAAAAAGGTTTATGAGGATCTCATGCAGCGACTGCAAGCTCAGCAGTTTGATATACGCAAGTTAGAGCTCACCCCGCAGCCTAGTTCTAAAAACTAAAGTGCCTACCCGTTTATTACCGCCTGGGATTGAAGTCTTCGAACGGGGCTGGCTCTCTGCCAACAATATCTTTCACTTTGGAAAAGAAGATGTTTCTCTGGTAGATAGTGGCTACTGCGCTCATCAAAACCTCACTGTCGATTTAGTTCGCAATGCCCTCAAAAAGCATGACTTATCTGGTCTAAATAAAGTGGTCAATACGCATTTGCATTCTGATCATTGTGGTGGCAATGCTGCTTTAGCTAAGACCTTTCATTGTCACATTGATATTCCAGCTGCTGAAGCATTAGCAGTTCAAGATTGGAATGAAGATGTATTGAGTTATCAAAACTTGGGCCAAGAATGTCCGCGCTTTACTCATCAGGGATTGCTGATTCCTGGTCAAGAAATCCTTCTAGGACGCTACCTCTGGAAAATATTGGCCGCCCCTGGACATGATCCCCATTCAGTGATGTTGTATCAAGAAGAGCACCGTATTTTGATCTCTGCTGATGCGCTGTGGGAAGAGGGTTTTGGTGTGATTTTCCCGGAGCTGTGGGGTGAGCCAGGCTTTGAGGAGGTTGCTCAAACTTTAGATTTAATCGAAAGCCTCCCTATCAATTTGGTAATACCAGGGCACGGCAAGCCATTTACGGATATTACTCAGTCGCTCGCAACCGCTCGCTCAAGATTGGATTACTTAGCGTCTGATTCCCAGCGCAATGCACGTCATGGTGCCAAAGTCTTGCTGAAATATAAATTGATCGAGTGGCGCACTAAACAACTTGATTTAGTTAATGAGTGGATTGCTAAAACGCCAGCGTTACAGAGTGCTGCTAAGCAGCTCAATATGGATGTGTCAGAGTTTGAGAAGTGGTTGGTGCAGGCTTTGGTAAAGTCAGGTGCTGCTCAACTTGAGGGTGAGACTCTAGTAGATCTTGCCTAAAAATTAAATGATAGCTTGCTGTACAGTGACCAATCATATTGTTGATAGGTTTGCACAAGCTGTTTAGAAAACCCTACAGCAAATAAAAAATGTTGATTTACGCGATGCGTCACCATCGCATCAATTGGTACAAACCAACCACCTCCAGCAGAGTTGTAATTGATGCCGTTTTCATCCCAAAAGCGAATCTGTGTACTTGAACTCAGATTGATTCCGATGGTTGGGTATAACTCTAAACGCCTTAGTAAGGCGGGAGGAGTAGAGCCTGGTGCAGCCTTCGAATCAAAGCCATACATATAGCGCGTTAAGGGCGAGAAATCAGAGAGTACATTGGAATCAGAATTGCTCGGCTTAAATGAGGTACTCAGCTGCGGCCCAACAGCCCATTGTCCAGGAGTTTGAAGCGGTGCAGTCACACGGGCACCGAGATTTCCAAGCCAACTTGGCAGCCCACCCCAAACTGTCAACATGGCATAGCTAGGCGTGTAAGTGCCAGATGATTGATTTGCTAGTTGTGGCCCATAGTTTGAAGTATAGGCAGTATCAACTCTGGCAGTACCATGCCAGTCTCCAATATTGAGTGGGTTGTAGTAGCGCAGTTTTAGGGTGTCACTATAGTTCTCTGAGCCTAGGTAATCGTGATAACCCCAGAACTCTAAGATATGGTCTTGAGCATGCTCTTGCGAAGTATTGATTAGGCCGAATGGAAGGGTACTCGTAGCCCCATCCGCATAGACCCAAGATCCTTGTATTAATAGGAGTGAAAATATAAGGGTGCGCAAGAATGTCATATAAGCTTTAATATTAAATGACAAATATTTAACATCTGGAAAAAGAGGAAGTATGGAACATACTGTTTTAGTGACTGGCGCTACCGCTGGATTTGGCGAGGCGACTGCAAGACGCTTTTTGGCACATGGTCATAAAGTGATTGCAGTAGGCAGAAGAGCGGAGCGTTTAGAGGCTCTTAGAGCATCTTTGCCTGCTGATCAACAACAAAAACTTCAAACGATGGCTGTAGACGTTTGTGATAGCGCCAAAGTGGATGCCCTAGCAAGTGCATTACCAGCAGAGTTCTCTAAAGTCACTGTTTTAGTAAATAACGCGGGCTTAGCTCTTGGACTTGAGCCGGCACATAAAGCATTTTTAGAAGATTGGGATCGCATGATTGATACCAATATCAAAGGGCTGGTGCATATGAGCCGTGCATTTTTGCCAGGTATGGTCGAGCGCAAATGTGGGCATGTGATTAATTTAGGATCTGTGGCTGCGAACTATCCTTATCCGGGCGGTAATGTCTATGGTGGTACTAAAGCATTCGTAAAACAATTTAGTCTGAACTTACGAGCTGATCTGATCGGCACCCCAGTTCGTGTAACTTGTATTGAGCCTGGCATGTGCGCCGGCACAGAGTTTTCGAATGTACGCTTTAAGGGCGATGATGACAAGGCAGAAAAGGTCTACACTGGAGTGAAAGCCTTGAGTGCTGATGATGTTGCTGAAACGATCTACTGGTCTGCAACCCTGCCAAGCCATATGAACATTAACGTTCTAGAAGTAATGCCAGTGCAACAGGCATTCAATGCGTTTAATGTGCATCGCGGCGAGTTCTAGCGAGGGTCTGATTTCTTCCACTGATAAAACTGAGGATAAACGCGCATCACTACTGGACCATCAAAATCCCAGGACTTACAAGTACCCAAATAAAGTGGCGGCTTGTTCTCATCGGCATCAAATAGTGCGCCGGGAATTGATTGATAGGTAGCCGTAGCTATATTGTTGAGTAGTTCACGCAAATGGGTACAACCTTTGATGCCACCTAAGTGCGTTTCAATTGTTTTGCGCCAACCCTTGCCTATGCGCGCCCCAATTAATCCATCCATTGGTGGAATGACTTCAGGACATTCAGGATGAGGATGGCTATCCATTGCTACTTCAATATCTTGAATCGTGAGCTGATTATCAACTGTAATCCTTATCCACATATCGTGAATAGCCTCTCCAGGTGCCCAAGTTTTAGAGCCAGTCACAAACGGGTGTGACTTGATATCTACCAGATGGCCTTCAATATCCCAAAGGCCATCCTCTCGCGCGTAGCCCTGGAAGGTGACAGTGCGTGTGTGTAGTGGGTTACGGGGTTTTGGATCAGAAAGCATAGTTAATGAGAGCGTTCAGGACTATTCAAAGAGAATGATGCAATCATAATCAATTGAGATGGATAGCGCCTAGAAGTCTAAAATGTTCTCTCTATAGTATTCTGTTTGACATATGGCAAAACCCATCTCTCTCGAAAAGATTCTTTTTAGTCAAGGCTTTGGAACGCGTCGCTACTGTAGTGATCTGGTCTTTGCAGATCTGGTAAAGGTCAATGGAGTACTGGCAGAAGATCCTGAGGAGCGCATTGCGACTGAAGGATTGGTTTTAAATGTCGCAGGTCAAGATTGGGAATATCACGAGAAGGCCTATATCGTATTTAATAAGCCACCCAATTACGAGTGCTCCCATAAAACGACTCATCACCCCAGTGTCTATAGCTTGCTCCCAGCTCCATTTGTAGAGCGTGGCCTGCAATGCGTAGGACGTTTAGATTTTGACACTACGGGACTGTTATTAATCTCCGACGATGGGCAATTTATTCATAAGATGACAACCCCAAAGAAAAATATTGGCAAGGTTTATGAAATCACTACGCCCGAGCCCATTACAGCAAGTCAGATTGAGCATTTATTAAATGCAGTGGTATTAGATGATGATCCAAAGCCATGTTTTGCTACTGCTTGTCAGCAACTCTCCGAAAACGTGCTTGCCATGACAATAGTTGAAGGGCGCTATCATCAAGTGAAGCGCATGATGGCCGCGGTTGGCAATCATGTCGCTAAATTACACCGGGTTCAAATTGGTGCCTATGTCATGCCTACTGATCTGCTTGAAGGCGAATGGCGCTGGTTATACCCTGATGATTTGAAACAACTTTCGCAAAGTGTACAAACATAAATGAAGCCATCACCATTACCGCAAGGATTTGACTTTCAGAAGAGAGTTCCCTCATGGGCGCTAGACGGTTCCGGAAAAAAACTCCATCGGGAATTTACCTTCGCTAATTTCAAGCAAGCATTTGAATTTATGACCTTGAGCGCCCAGTATGCTGAGAAGATTAATCATCATCCTGACTGGTCAAATTCTTGGAACAAAGTAATCGTAGACTTATCTACGCACTCTCAACAAACTTTAACCACATTAGATAT
>Ga0136644_10001455_pt1 | contig 18781 bp, 17 predicted proteins | sample C_130820_EF_Meta_FD_94780 | JGI IMG/M metagenome (GOLD analysis project Ga0136644, IMG submission 94780) | Freshwater microbial communities from Lake Croche, Canada to study carbon cycling - C_130820_EF_MetaG (v2) (version 2) | ecosystem: Environmental > Aquatic > Freshwater > Lake | place... | reverse complement strand
CGCGTGCCGCGCCGCGGTCGGCACCTCACCCGGCGCGCGGCGCCGGACCGGCCGGGCGGGCCGGCGGCGGCCCCGCCTGCGGATCGTCGAGGATGAACTTGTATCCCAGCGGCGTCACCGGCTTGGAGAAATCGCGGAGCATGTCGAGCCCCTTGTCGATGAGGCTCGTCCGCGGGTCGAACTGATACACGTCGCGATCCTGCCCGCCGGGCTTGTAGATCTGGATCGCGAAGGGCATCAGGTCGCGGGCCTGCAGGATGAGTTCCACCTTGGAGAAGTTCGCGGCGTCGGCCTGATGCCGCGGCAGCGACTCGAGCCAGATCTGGTCGGTGACGCCGGGAGGGGTCACGATCCGCATCACGTACCGTTTCTTGAGCGTGTCGGACCGGGCCCCGAACACGAACGGCAACGGCCCGTCGCTGATCGCCTTGCCCTGCATCTCGGGGGGCAGTCGCGTCTCGCGGAGCTGCCGGTCGGAGTGGCGAAACTCGAAGATGCTCTTGCCGTTGCACACCCAGTGCTCGCCCGTGTCGCCGGCCCGCTTCTCGTAGCGACGCGTTTCGGGATTCCACTGGGTCGCGTCCTTGACGCGGAAGAGTCCCTTGTCGGGGGCGGCGTACTTGATCTCGCCGGTGCTCTCGGAGAAGGCGAGCCGCTCGCCGCCGCCGTCGGCCGGGCTCCAGGCGTTGTATTCCCACTTGTGGAACGTGCACGACCAGGTGGTGACCGACGCGTTCCGCGCCTCCCAGGCGGCGAGCAGCCGGTCGAGCGCCGCCTGCTGTTCCGGCGAGAGCGGCGGGGGCATCTGCGGCGCGGCCTGCCCGGGCACGGCGGCGACCCGCTGCGGCGGTGCGGCCTGCGGTGTTCCGGCCCGCGGGGCCATTCCCTGCGAGGGCACTGCCTGTGCAGGGACGGCCGTCCCGTTCGCCGGCTGTCTCACGCCCGCCTGCGCACGGGGGGTGGCGGAGGGCGGCTGCGCCGGCGCGGGTCCGGCCACGGCGCTCGCCACGACCGCGACGAACGCCACCGCGACGGCACGCAGGGGCACGGGCAAGGAGCGCAGCGGGGCGTGCACGGGGCGGACTCCGGGGGGCGGCGAATGGGGAGGGGTGGGGAACGTACCACCGCCGCGGCCTCCGGGCGAGAGCGGTTCCCCACCCATTTTTAACGCTTTGCCACCGCATTGCGGCCCTGCGGGGCACCCGGCAGCGTGCCCGGGCGTGCCGCCGGCCATGGAGCGTCCGGTCAGGACGGCTCCTCGAGATAGGTGTAGCCGCCGAGGCCTTCCTCGTAGAACTTGAGAAACCGCCCCGCCTGTCCGTCGCAGATCCGCCCCTCCCGCACGGCCTGCTCGATGGCGCCGCGCAGCTTCTGCACCAGGTGGTTGGCGTCGAACTCGACGTAATCGAGCACCTCACGGACGGTGTCGCCCTTGATCACGGCGTCGACCACCACGTCGCCCCGTTCGTCGGTGCTCACGTGCACGGCGTTCGTGTCGCCGAACAGGTTGTGGAGATCGCCGAGAATCTCCTGGTAGGCGCCGATGAGAAACGCGCCGAGATAGTAGGGCTCGCCGTTGAATGCGTGGAGCGGCAGCGTCCGCTTCACGTCGCGGCGGTCGATGAACTGGTCGATCTTGCCGTCGGAATCGCAGGTCACGTCACCCAGCACCGCGTTGTGGGTGGGCCGCTCGTTGAGCCGGTGGATCGGCATCACCGGAAAGAGCTGCTTGATCGCCCAGCTGTCAGGGATCGACTGGAAGAGCGAGAAATTGCAGAAATAGGTGTCGGAGAGCGACGCCTCCAGCCCTTCCAGCTCCTCCGGCACGAACTCCAGCTGCTTCACCATCTTGGCGATCTTGCGGCAGATCGACCAGTAAAGGTTCTCCACGGCCGACCGCTGGTCGAGCGGCAGATAGCCGCTCGCGAAGAGGTTCATCGCGGTGTCGAGCGCCTGCTGCGCGTCGTGGTAGCTCTCGAGCAGGTTGCGGACGTTCATGCCCTGGTAGGTTTCGACGAGGTCGTGCAGCGGCTGCTCGGCCTCGGGACCGGGCTCCACCAGTTCGCCGTTGCCCCCCTGCTCCGACACGCCGAGCACGCTGAAGATCAGCATGCTGTGGTAGGCGACCACGGCCCGCCCGCTCTCCGACACGATCGTCGGGTGCGGCACGCCCGCCTCGTCACAGGCGTTCTGCACGTGGTAGACGACGTCGTTGGCGTATTCCTGCAGACTGTAGTTGACGCTCGATTCGAAGTTGGTCTGCGACCCGTCGTAGTCGACGCCCAGCCCGCCCCCGACGTCGAGATACCGCAGGCCCGCACCGCGCTTCGCCAGCTCCGTGTAGATCCGCGAGGCCTCGTTGAGGGCCGCCTTGATGTGGCGGATGTTGGTGATCTGGCTGCCCTGGTGGAAATGGAGCAGCTGCAGGCAGTCCTCCATGCCCCGCGAGGCCAGCAGCTCGAGCCCCTTGACCAGTTCGCTGGCGGTGAGACCGAACTTGCTGCGGAAGCCGCCCGAGGCCTGCCACCGGCCGCTGCCGCGGGTGGCGAGCTTGACCCGCATGCCGATCCGGGGCCGCACGCCGAGTTTCTCCGCGTACTCGAGCACGAGGTGCAGCTCGGAGAACCGCTCCACGACGGGGATGATGTGCCGCCCGATCTTCTGCGCGAGCATCGCCGTCTCGATGAACTCGGCATCCTTGAATCCGTTGCAGATGATCGGCGTGTCGTTGTCGGCCAGCGCGATCACCGCCAGCAGCTCCGGCTTGCTGCCGGCCTCGAGTCCGAAGCGGTACTGCTTGCCGAACTTGAGCACCTCCTCCACGACCTGCCGCTGCTGGTTCACCTTGACCGGGTAGACGCAGCAGTAGTCCCCCTTGTAGCCGCTCTCCCGGCGGGCCGTCGCGAAGGCGCCGTGGATCTCGCCGAGACGGTGCTGGAGGATCTCCCCGAAGCGGAGCAGGATCGGCAGGTCGATCCCGCGCATCTGGAGCCGGTCGACGAGTTGCTTCAGGTCGATGCTCTTCGTGGGATCCTTGTCGGGATGCACGAGCAGGTGGCCGGAGGGGCCCACCGCGAAATAGCCGCTGCCCCAGCGGGCGACCTCGAAGAGATCGGCGGCGTCCGCGGTGCTCCAGTGTTCGACGTCGAGATCGGCGGCTGCCATCAACGGCCCTCGCTGGCGTGCGCTTGCGGGCGGCACGGAGCGGCCACCCTGTCGACGTGAGTGTAGCGTTCGCGGCGGGGCGAGCCATGCCAATCGCGGCCGGCGGAGTCCTCCCGACGCCCCGCGGACCGGCCCCGCACGACCGGCCACCATCACACGCGCACCCGCGACCAGCCGGGCCGCCGGAAGATCACGAGCATCGCCAGCCCGCGGACGGTGAGATCGGCCGCCATCGCATACCAGGCCCCGACGGCCGCGAGCCCCAGGCCGGGCAGCCGTCCCCCGCCGGGCAACGGCAGGCTGTCGCGGGAAAGCAGCACGGCCAACGGCAGCCGCACGAGGATCAGCCCGAGAAAATTGACCATCAGGGGCAGCCGGGTCGCACCGGCCCCCCGCAGGCCACCGGAAAGCACCATCAGCAGTGCCAGCGGAGGCTGGGCGAAGGCGACGATGCGCACGAGCGTCGCCGCCAGCGCGGCCACCTCCGGCTGCCGGGAGCGGCCACCGACGAACCACCCCGCCAGGGTGTCGGCCGAGGCCAGAAACACGAGGCCGGCAGCGGCCATCAGCGCCAGGCAGGCCAGCGCCGCCTGCCAGACGCTCCGCCGCGCCCGCCGCTCGTCACCGGCGCCGAGATACTGGCCGGCCAGGGTGGCGGCGGCCACCATGAACGCGCTGCCGGGGAGAAAAGCGAGCGATTCGATCGTGATCGCCACGGAATGGGCCGCGGCGGCCACGTCCCCGAGCCGGTTGACGATGGAGAGAAAGGAGAGGTGGCAGATGGCGTTGGCCACGGCATCGACGCCGGCCGGAACGCCCACCGTGAGGATGCGGCCGAGCCATGCCCGGTCGGGCCGCCAGTCGGACCGGCCGGGCCGCAGCCCCAGGGCGGGACGGGCGAGGAAGCCGACCACGCAGCAGGCGCCGAGCACGTAGCCGATCGCCGTGCCCCAGGCCAGCCCTTCCCAGCCGAGCCGCGGCAGACCGAGGAAGCCTGCCGCCAGTGCGAACGAGGCCCCTGCGTTGACGAGGTTCACGACGCTCATGGCGACGAGGCCGGCCCACATCGCGCCGGCGCCGCGGAGCACCGCCATGCCCACGTGAATCACCATCATCGCCGGCAGCGCGGGCAGGACGATCGCCAGGTAGCGTCCGGCCAGGGCGGTGCTGCCGTCGGGCAGGCCGAGCAGCGCGATCAGCCGGGGCCCCGCCACGGCCGTCGCGGCGAGCACGACCGCCGTCAGGCCGGTGCCCACGAGCAGCGTCTGGGCGGCGGCCCGGCGGGCGGCCGGCATGTCGCCGGCGCCGACACTGCGGGCCACGAGTGCGGTCGCCGCCACCCCCGGGATGGCAAAGAGCGCCGGCAGGAACCCCAGACAGTACGCCACGAGGCCGACCGCAGCGAGCGGCGCCGGCCCCTCGAGCAGATTGCCCGCCAGCCACTTGTCGGTGAAACCGACCGTGAGCGCGAGCAACTGCTCCAAAAGCACCGGCCAGACCAGCAGGAGCACCGGCCGCACCGTACCGGACGCGGCGATCGCACCGGCAGTTGCTGCCGCGGAGCCAGCACCGGCAGCTGCTGCCGCAGAGCCAGCACCGGCAGCTGCTGCCGCAGAGCCGGCACCGGCAGTTGCTGCCGCGGAGCCGGCACCGGTAGTCGCTGCCGAAAAGTCAGCACCGGCAGTCGCTGCCGAAAAGTCAGCACCGGCAGTCGCTGCCGAAAAGTCAGCAGAGCCGAAACCGCCTCCGGCCGTGTCGCGTGGCTGGTCCACACGGTCCACGGCCGGGTCGCGCGGGTGATCGACACGCCCCGTGGGCGGGTCGCTCAGGTGAACAGCTCCTTGATCACCTTCCCGGCGTTGGCGATCTTCATCGGCCGGCCGTTCTTGGCAGTGAACGTGGTCTCCAGCGAGATGCCCATCGACTTGAGCACGCTGGCCATGACGTCCTGCGAGGAGTAGGGCTCGGTGACCACTTCCTTGCCGTCGGAACTGGTCTCGCCCACGACGACCCCGCGCTTGAATCCGCCGCCGCCCACCGCGACGCTCCAGCTCCGCGCCCAGTGGTCGCGGCCGCCGCCGCCGTTGATGTTCGGCGTCCGGCTGAACTCGCCCATCCAGATGATGGTGGTGTCGTCGAGCAGCCCGCGGTCCGCCAGATCGCCGACCAGGGCGCTCATCGCCTTGTCGAGTTCGGGCAGCTTGCGGTCCTTGAGGGTGGTGAAGATGTCCGCGTGCATGTCCCAACCGCCGAGGTCGACCTCGACGAAGGGCACGCCCGCCTCGACGAGCCGCCGGGCCAGCAGGCAGCCGCGGCCGAAGCCGGTGGTGCCATACCGATCCTGCACCTCCTTGGGCTCCTTCATGACCTTGAAGGCCTCCATCTGCTTGCTCGTCATGAGCTTGACGGTCTTGTCGAGCACCTTCTTGTGATCCTCGGCCGAGCCGCCCCGCTTCTCGCCGATGAACTTGTTCTCGATCGTGGCGAGCATCTCGAGCCGCTGCGCGAGCCGGGCCGGATCGATGCCCATGTCGAGATTGCGGACGTTGCCGTTGGAATCCACCACGAACGGCGCCCATGTCATGCCGAGGAAGCCCGGGCCGACGCTGCCGCTGCCGACGGAGACGAACGGCGGAATCTCCAGGTTGGGCACCCGGTCGGCGAGTTCATGGGCGATCACCGAACCGTAGCCGGGGTGCTCGACGTTGGGGTTGGGCACGTAGCCCGTGTGCATGTAGTAGCGGCCCCGCATGTGGTCGGCCTCGCGCGTGCTCATCGACCGCACGAGCGACATGTGGTGCATCTGCTTGGCCATGAGCGGCATGTGCTCGCAGATCGCGATGCCGTCGGCGCTCGTCGAGATCGGCTTGAATTGCCCCCCCGTCGGCGCCCCGGGCTTCAGGTCCCAGATGTCCATCGTGCTCGGGCCGCCCCCCATCCACAGCAGGATCGCCGACTTGTGCCGCTTCTTGAGGTCGGTGGCATTGGCGAGCAGCGAGTTGGTGAACGCGGTCGCGGGGGCCGCGAGGGCCGCCGCGCCGGCGAGATGGCTCATGAAATGCCGACGGTTCATGCCGGCGGGGAGGTCGAAGAGGTGTGACATCGGCGAAACTCCTGTGGTTGTCGCCCCTCGCGGGGATCGTGGCGTGTCGGGCGTGGCGTGATCAAAGGGTCGGGGAATGGAGGCCCAGCGGCGGTGGATCAGTGGTTGATGATGAACTCATTGGAGTTGAGGACGGCCCACCAGATGTCCTGCAGCGCACCGACGGCGTCTCCCTTGCGCTGCACGAGCACCTCGTTGGCTTTGGAGACCTCCTTCGCGGACGGCTTGCGGGCCAGGGCCGCCATGTACAACGCGTCGATCTTGGCGGCGTTCTTCATACCGCCGGTGGCGACACGGTCGAGAAAGCCCCCCTTGCCCGTGTTGGTCGCCTGCTTGATCAGGTCGCCGTTGAACATCATCAGCACCTGCGGAATGGAGCCGTTGAACGTGGTCGCGTCGTCCCCCTCGTCGGTGCCGAAGGCGATGATGAACTGCGAGAGCCACTGATCCTTCTTCTTCGCCGCCTCCTCGCCGCCGCCGGTCTGATCGGCTTCGGTCGCGGTGAGCAGTGACTCGTAGAGGTCCTCCGCCCGCAACTGCCGCAGGTAGAAGTGGGTGAACTTCGGCTTCTCGCCCAGCGACGGATCATCCCGCTGGTTGCCCTTCACCGCCTTGCTCGAGAGCGAGTAGGGATGGGAGAGCACGATCCAGCGGATCAGCTGCTTGAGGTCGAAGCTCTGCTCGCGAAACCGCTCCGCCAAGCCGTCGAGAAGCTCGGGATGGGAGGGCGGGTTGTGCTCACCCATGTCGTCGACCGGCTTGGTGAAGCCGTAGCCGAGAAAGTGCCCCCACATGCGGTTGACGATCGCCTTGGGCATGAGCGGGCTGGCCTTCATCAATTCCGCGAGTTCCTTGCGGCGGTTCGCGCCGTAGGCCGTGCCGTCGTCCGCCTTGCCGGGCAGGAAGCCGCTGCGGGAGATTTCCGTGCCGTCCACGAACACGGGATAGGCGATCTTCACCACCCCGTTGCGGAGTTCGTAGTAGATCTCGGCCTCGTCGGCGTTGGCGTTGGCGCTCTTGCCCTCGCCGGGGAAATCCTCGTCGATCATCTCAATCCACTGGATTTCCCGCGTGCCGTCGAACTTCCTCAAGGCGCGTGCCTGGCGGAAGAAGGCGTTGAACTCCCAAAACTGATTCTGCTTGCCCTTGTTGAACGGATGGTTGTGGCACTGGGTGCACTGCACCTGCAGGCCGAGGAAGATCTGCGCCGTCTTCGTGGTGGCCTGCACGCCGTTCTCCTCCATCTTGCCGCTGAGGAAGTTGGCGGCTCCGTTGAAATCCTCGACATTCTTGCGGTTGGCATTGGCGCCCGTGGCGGTCACGAGTTCCTCCATGAACCGGTCGTAGGGAATGTTCTTGGAGAAGGCGCGCCGCAGGTACTGACGCATCCCGGGCCGGCTCACCCGCTCGTTCTCGACGTCGCGTCCGATGAGCACCGTCGTCCAGATGTCGGTCCAGTTGCGGGCGTAATCGTCGACGTACTCGTCGCCCAGCAGGCGGTCGACCAACTGCGGCCGCTTGTTGCTGGCGGGATCGGCGAGAAACTTCTGCAACTCGGTGACCGAGGGCGTGCGGCCGACCACGTCGAGATACACCCGCCGGCACCATTCCCCGTCCGTGGCCGGATCCGACGGCTTGAGCCCGGCGTCGGCCCAGCCGGCGGTGATCTGTTGATTGATGAACTTCACCTGGGGGATGCCGTAGTGCTCGACGTCGGCCCCGCGTGTCACCCCCGCCAGCGTGACCATGATCGTGACCAGGGTCGCGACCACGGCCTTGCCAACGACGCGTTCAGCGCCGCTCCGCCCGCCGCAGGGGACGCTTCCCTCCACCGCGCACCGTCGCGTCACGGACTTCGACCGATTCAGCCCATTCATCGTGTTCTCCTCCACGCGTGCTCTCTTCCGAGTTCCGAGGCCGGGGTGTTCCGAAGAGCGGATGCTCGTGCTGCCTGACCGACGCCTGGCCACCCGCCGGTTCGCATGCAACCCCATATGCCGGCTGGCCATGTGCCGGATGGCCGATCGCCCGCAGCCTCACTCCGCCCGCCATCTCACGGTATCGCCATCAGGAGCTGCAGCCATTCACATTCAGCGGTGCCGCCCCGACGGTGATGCTGACGACAACACCCACGGCCAGGAAGGATCGCCGTGCCACCGATGCCGTCACGAAGCCGGCCGGAGGACATGCGTTCCACCAGCCACCCGATCACTCCTCATTCGCAGCATACCGTGCGAACTATTCCCGGAGGAGCCGGGCAGGCACCGGCGGGGGCATGATCCCGATTTCCGGAGGCCTCCCCCCGGCCCCACCGCAGCCCCACGAGCCGGCCTCGGCCCGGCACAGTCCCCAAAAACGCCCGTCGAGGGGCACATGCCGGCGGTTTTCCGGATGCCCCGGGCCGCGGGGCCCAGCCGGCCCCGTCGAGGGAATGTCAGGAGCGGGCCGGCTTGGCCGCCTCGACCCGCGGAGCCTGGGCGGGACGGGCGTTGGCCTCCGCCCCGACGAACTCGAGCAGGGCTCGCGGACCGGCATCGCCGAGCCGGGGCGTCGCCAGCTTGAGAATCCGCGTGTAGCCGCCCGGTCGATCGACATACCGCGGCGCGATCTTCTCGAACACGATCCTGGCGGCCTGCTTGTCTCCGAGCAGCTGCACGACGCGGCGGCGCGCCGCCACCGCGGGCGACACCGCCTTGGCCCACTGGTTCCACTGCGGACTCGACCGCCAGGTCTTCCAGGCCGACGAATCACGTTCGGCAGTGGTCGCAAACTGCTTCGCCTGGCCGATCGCCACCAGCCCGCGTTTGGCGATCGTGATGCAGCGTTCGACGAGCGGCCGGACCTCCTTGGCCTTTGCCACGGTGGTCACGATCCGTCCCCGCACCTTCGCGGCGCCCACCTCATCCGCCTCGGCCTCGCGCTCGGTGAGCATGAGTGCACTGGCGAGATTACGGAGCAGAGCCCGCTGATGCGACGGACTTCTGCCGAGTACGCGACCCTTGCGACGATGACGCATGTTCTACCCTCCGTCCTGCTCCGCCCCCGACGGCACTGCCCCGATCGGCACTGCCCTCGACGGCCATGTCCCAAGAAAACCGAGCCCTCATTCATGCAGCCGCGGATACCGCACCGCTGCCTGGCCCCACTGAAATGCCTGTTCCGATAGTCCCGAGGTTTTCCTCGATCTGCCCGTGATGCGATCTGCCCGTGATGCTCCCGCCGTCGATCAGGTCTCGGCGTGCGCGGGAAGTTCCATGCCGAGCTGCAACCCGATGTCGCGAAGCTTCGCCTCGATCTCCTCCACCGTGTGGTCGCCGAGATTTCGCAGCTCGCCCACGTCCTTCCGCGTGCGGACCACGAGATCACGCAGCGTGGTGATGCCCGCCTCGTCGAGGCAGTTCTGTGCCCGCGTGCCCAACCGGAGGTCGGAAACGAGCATGCCCAGCCGGCTCTCCAGCGGGGCCTCCACCGCGAACACACCGCCCGACGCCGCGAGCGCGACCGCGGGGCCCGGCGTGGTGTAGCCGACGAAGGGATTGAGATGCTTGCGAAGGATCTTGGCCGCCTCGACGAGCGCCATCTCCGGCGTGACCGTGCCGTTGGTCCAGATCTCCATGGTCAGGCGGTCGTAGTTGGTCTTCTGGCCGACACGGGTCTCCTCGACCTCGTACTTCACGCGGGTGACGGGGCTGAACACGGCGTCGACGGGAATGATGCCGATCTCCTGCGACATCTGGCTGTGCTCGCTGGACGGCACGTAGCCGCGGCCGTTCTCCACCACCATCTCCAACTCGAAGGGCACGTCGTCGGTGAGCGTGGCGAGCACGAGGTCCTTGTTGATCACCTCGACGGCGTCGTCGGTCTGCACGTCGGCACCGGTCACCGGGCCGCGGGTGCTCCGCTCCACCCGGATGACGCGCGTGGAGTCGCTGTGGTTCTTCACCACGAGACTCTTCACGGCGAGCACGATGTCGGTGACGTCCTCGAGCACACCCTTGATCGTGGTGAACTCATGGAGCGAACCGGCCAGCTTGATCTGCGTGACGGCGCTGCCCTCGAGGCTCGAGAGCAGCACGCGCCGCAGGCTGTTGCCCACGGTCGTGCCGAACCCGCGCTCGAACGGCTCGGCGACGAACTTGCCGTAGGTTCCCGTGAGCGTCTTGTGATCGGCCACGACCGAGCCGGGCAGCTCGAGGCCTCGCCAGCGGATATGCATGCGGAACTCCTTGTGTTGCGACGCGGAGAATTGCTGCGACGCGGGAAACGGATGCGACGCGAAAAGGGTGACGGGAACTGCGGCTGCCGCGGCTGGTGCACCGGGCGTCGTCACGACGCCACGCGCGACCGACACCCGCGAACAAGCCCATGGCTTCGGCTAGATGGCTTCGGCTACTTGGAGCACAACTCGATGATCAGGTTCGCCTGCACCGGGATCGACACGTCGTCCGAGACCGGCAGCCTGTCGACGCGTCCCTCGGGCACGCCCCCCTCACTCCGCGAGAGGAAGTCGGGAACGTCACGGCGGAACTCCGCCAGCGACGCGTGCACCAATTGCAGGCTTCCCTTGCGGTTCTTCACCCGGATCACGTCCCCGGCCCGGACAAGGTAGCTCGGGACGTCCACCCGCCGGCCATTCACGGTGATATGCCCGTGAAGGACGAATTGCCGCGCCGCCGCCCGGGACGCCGCGAACCCCAGACGATGCACCACGTTGTCGAGCCGGCGCTCGAGAAGCGACATCAGCGTCTCACCGGTGTTTCCCTTGCCCCGCTCGGCACGGGCGAAGTAGGTGCGAAACTGCCGCTCGAGCACGCCGTAGTAGTGCTTCACCTTCTGCTTCTCGCGAAGGTGAAGACCGTACTCGGTGGGCTTCGACCGCCGCTTCTGCACCATGCCCGGAGGCGTGCTCCGCCGCTCGAACGCGCACTTCGGCGTGTCACAGCGACTGCCCTTGAGAAACAACTTCAACCCGTCGCGGCGACAGAGGCGGCAGACAGGCCCGGTGATGCGTCCCATGAATCGACTCGCTCGATGAAAGGGGGCCCGATGAACGAGGCCCAGTGAAAGAAAGCCCGGCGAAAGAAAGAAACCCGGAAGAACGACGCTGAAGGAATGACGGCGTGAGACGAACTCGGAGTGACGACGGACCCTGAATCTGGATGACCGCGGACCGGTGAGGCAGGCGGCGAACCGCATCAGGCTGACGACATCACACCCGCCGCTTCTTCGGCGGCCGACAGCCGTTGTGCGGCAGCGGAGTGATGTCCTCGATGCTCTTGACGTTCATGCCCGCGGCCTGGAGCGCGGTGATCGCGCTCTCCCGACCGCTTCCAGGGCCACAGACCCGCACCTCGAGGTCCTTGACACCGTACTTCGACGCCTTCTCCGCGGCCTGCTGCGCCGCGCACTGGCCGGCGAACGGCGTGCCCTTACGGCTTCCCTTGAATCCGCACGTGCCACCGCTCGCCCAACAGAGCGTATCGCCCCGCGGGTCGGTGATCGTCACCGTGGTGTTGTTGAAGCTTGCGTTGATGTAGGCGATGCCCGCCGAAACGCTTCTCTTTTTGGCCTTGGAAACCTTGGACATGACTGACGCTTGGGTTCGCGGGAGGAAGGGTGGTGGGTTGCAGGCGAGGTCGGGGACGGACGTGAACGGTGCGGACTCGCCCCCCTCGCGGCTGAATCCGCGAGACCGGGACGGCGAAAACGGTTACTTGAGATCCTTCACGCCCTTCTTTCCGGCGACCGTCTTCTTGGGTCCCTTCCGGGTGCGGGCGTTGGTTCGCGTGCGCTGGCCCCGCACCGGCAGCCCTCGGCGGTGCCGCAGCCCGCGGTAGCTGCCGATGTCCTTGAGCCGGGAGATGTCCTGCGCCACCTGGCGACGGAGCTGCCCCTCGACCACGTAGTCCTTGTCGAGCAGTGCGGCCAGACGGGCCAATTCGTCCTCGTGCAGATCGCGGGCGACCCCGAGCGGGTCGACGCCGGCCTTGTGGCACAGCTCGCGGGCGACCCGCTGACCGACGCCATAGAGGTACTGCAACGAGTAAATCGTCTTTTTCTCCGACGGAATGTCGACACCGAGCAGACGGGGCATGTCAGGGATCCACTGGTTCCGGGGGATGCGGAGTGAGGGGCTCGAGCGAGGGACTGACGGGAAAGGAAGGCGGCAGGAGGCTGGGTGATCGACGGACGCTGACGGCGGTTGCGGAAATCGGTCTCTCAGCTGATGGCGATGCGCTGGCACGCCGGCATGGGTCGACGAAGGGGAGCGGGGCCGCCGAGGCGGCCCGACCCACCTCCAGAACTCATCCCTGGCGTTGCTTGTGACGCGGATCGGCGCACACCACGAACACGACGCCGCGGCGGCGGACGATCTTGCACTTGTCACACATGCGGCGGACGCTGGCGCGAACCTTCATGGAACAGACCGTGGCCTTCGACCGACCACGCCTATGGCGGAATGGAATGTGGGGGAACCCCAGAATATAGGCCCCGAAATGGAACCTTCACAAGGGGGGCGGCGAACGGGGCGGAAAAACACGCCGTAACGCCCCGCTTGGCCGCGGAGATGCTCCCCCTCGTACTGCTTCCCACGGCCCGCGGCGACCGCGCGCGGGAACGCAATGCCGGGCCCCCATTCGCCGAAAATACGGGTGATTCTTGGCAGTTGGAAGCCATCCTGGGGGGCCGCCGCGCCACTGCCCGGCTCTCGGACCGCCGGAAGGATTCGGCCGTCCGGACCGTCCGGGGGACTTTTGTCAATCGGCCGCCCCGCGGGCGTGGCGGAACGGCTCGCCCCGGCGCCGCCGGCCATTCAGGAGTCCGCATCCACGGTCTCGTCGGCCGCCGGTGCGGCGGTGAGCACGAGCGGCCCCTTCTCGGTGATGGCGATCGTGTGCTCGAAGTGCGCGCTCGCCATCCCGTCGACCGTGGACTGCGTCCACGAATCGGCCAGCACCCGCACCTTCTTCGACCCCATGTTGACCATCGGCTCCACGGCGATGACGAGACCGGGCTCGAGGTCGAAGTCGTGATTTTTCCGGAAGGCCGGCGTGCAGAAGTTCGGCACCTGGGGATCCTCGTGCATGCGTCGGCCGATGCCGTGCCCGACGAAGTTCTCCACCACCGAAAACCCGTGATCCCGCACGTACGCGGCCATCTCCGTGGCGACGTCGCTCCAGCGGCTCCGGCTGGCCATGAGCCGGATGGCCAGGTCGAGCACGCCGCTCGTGCAGTCGAGCAGCCGCTGCACGTCCGGCGTCACCTGCCCGACGGGGTGGGTGACGGCGGAATCGCCGCACCAGCCGCCGAGGCTGCAGCCGGTGTCGATGCTGATCACGTCCCCCGGCCGCAGCACGCGCGGGCCGGGGATGCCGTGGACCACCTCGTCGTTGACGGAGATGCAGCAGGCGGCGGGAAACGGCACCTTGCCCGGCACCCCCTTGAACAACGCCACGGCGCCGTGGTCGGCGAAGTAGCGGTCGACCGCGCTGTCGATCTCACCGGTCGTCACCCCGGGCCGCACGAGCGAGGCGGCCACCTGGTGGGCGCCCCAGACCACGAGACCGGCACGCCGCATGAGGGCGATTTCCCGCGCCGAACGAAGGTTGACCAAGGTAGCACCACCCCAGGAAACAGGCACGAGGACCCGACGGACCACGTTTCGAGCAGCAGTATATCGGCCGTGCTACCGGCCGCATCAACGCCCTCGACCGCGGCGCTCGAAACGCTTCACCGCGTCCCGGACACGATCAAAAATCTCCTCCGCGGTGCCCAGGCCGTCGATGCAGGCCAGCTTCCCCTGACGGCCGTAGTATTCGAGCAGGGGTGCGGTCTGCAGCTCGAAGCTCGTGATCCGCTTGGCGAAGATGGCGGGATCATCGTCGGCACGTTTGCGGGCGAGCATCCGCCGCACGAGTTCGTCGCGCGGCACGGCGAGTTCGATCACGCCATCCACGCTCATCGCCCGCCGCTCGAGCAGATCGTCGAGCGTCTCGGCCTGCGGCAGCGTCCGCGGAAACCCGTCGAGCAGGCAGCCGTTGCGGCAGTCGGGTGCCTCGAGCCGCCGCGTGACCATCCCCACGATCAACGGGTCGGGAACGAGTTGCCCCTGCTCCATCGAGCGGGCGGCCGCGATCCCTTCCGGCGTGCCGGCCCGCACGGCGGCCCGCAGCATCTCCCCCGTGGACAGGTGGGGAACCTTGAGCAAGTCCACCAGCCGCTGGCATTGCGTGCCTTTGCCCGCCCCCGGAGGTCCGATGAGGATGATCCGCATGGCATGTCCGCAGGGAACGAAGGCCGGCCACGTCAACCGGCCGGCCAGCGTGCGGGACTCAGGATTTCTCCAACAGCCCCGTGTAATTCCGCATCACGAGATGGCTGTCGATCTTCTGCACCAGATCGAACGCCACGCTGACGGCGATGAGCAGGCCCGTGCCGCCGTAGAAGCTGGCGATCTGCGCCGGGATGCCGAGTGCACCGCCGACGATCGTGGGGATGACGGCCACCAGCGCGAGGAAGCCGGCCCCGACGTAGGTGATCCGCTCCATGACCCGCTCGAGATAGTCGGCGGTCCGTTTGCCCGGCCGGTAGCCCGGGATGAAGGCGCCGAAGTTCTTGAGGTTGTCGGCCATCTCCTTCGGATTGAAGGTGATCGCGGTCCAGAAATAGCAGAAGAAGTAGATCAACAGCACGTAGAGGACGTTGTAGAGGAACGACTGGCCGCGGGTGAACGAATCGTGCAACGCGCCGAGCACACGGTTGCCGGGGTACGCGTTGTGCAGGTACTGGAAGAACATCTGCGGGAAGAGCAGCAGAGAACTGGCGAAGATGATCGGCATCACCCCCGCCTGATTGACCCGCAACGGGAGATACTGCCGCGTGCCGCCGTAGACGCGGCGGCCGCGCACGTGCTTGGCGCTCTGCGTGGGTATCCGCCGCTGGCCCTGCGTCATGAACACGACGCCCGCCACGACGCCGACGAACAGGGCCACCAACACGAGGATCGTCTCGACGCCCATCTTGCCGTTGCCGCCCCCCAGCTCCCAGCTCGTGTCGCTGCCCAGCTGCACCAGGGCGCTGGGCATGGCGGCGAGGATGCCGGCCATGATGAGCAGGCTGATGCCGTTGCCGATGCCGAACTCGTCGATCTGCTCCCCGAGCCACATCAGGAAGATCGTCCCCGCCGTCATCGTCATCACCGCGACGAACTGCCAGAACAGCGGCAGACGGCCGTCGACGAGGAAGTTGGATTGCACGAGCGGCACGTCACCCACGCGGGTCGACGAGAGGAACGCCACGTACGCCCAGCTCTGGACGAGGCAGATGAGCACCGTCGCGTAGCGGGTGTATTCGTTGATCTTCTTGCGGCCCGCCTCCCCCTCCTTGGAAAGCTTCTCGAGCGGGGGCCAGACCGTCGCCAGGAGCTGGAAGATGATCGAGGCCGAGATGTACGGCATGATGCCCAAGCCGAAGATCGTGGCCTGCGACAGCTGGCTGGCGGAAAACACCGCCACCGTCCGCAGCAGGTCGCCGATGCCGCCCGACTCCTCGGCGAAGGCGGTCATCGCCTTCGGATCGACGATCGGGAGGGGAACCTGCCATCCCACGCGGTAGATGGCCAGCAGCCCGAGCGTGAGGAGGATCTTCTGGCGAAGCTCCGGAATCGTGAAGATGACGCGCAGCTTTTCAAGCACGGGACGAGCTCCTCGAACACGGGGACTTTCACACGGCGCGCAGCGGTCGCGGAGCACGCGGGCGTGGCACCCGCCCGGCCCCGCGCCGGGCCGCACGACGCGTTCACACTACCCGCTGACCGGCTTCTTCCGCGATGCCGCTTTCGCCTTGGCCCGCGCGGACACGTTCCGGACGACGGGAGCCGGGCCCGGAATCTCCGTCACCGTGCCCCCGGCGGCCAGGATCTTTTCCCGGGCTTGGGCGCTGAAATGGTGGGCCGAAACCTTGAGCGACTTGGCCAGCGTGCCGTTGCCGAGGATCTTCACCTCGTCCCAGATGCCCTTGGCGAGGCCGGTGGCCCGCAGGCTCTCCGGCGACACCTCGGCACCGGCGGCGAACACCTCCTCGAGTTCCTCGACGTTGACGTCGGTGACGATCCGGCCGTGGCGGTTGTGGAAGCCGCGCTTGGGGATGCGACGGATGAGGGGCGTGCCACCCCCCTCGAAGATCGCCGGGGCGCTCCAGCCGGCCAGCTGTCCCTGGCCCTTGTTGCCGCGGCCCGCGGTCCGACCGCGGCCCGAGCCGGGCCCGCGGCCGACCCGAAGACGGCGCCGATTCTTGTGGATGCCCTTGTTGACGTCGTTGATTCGCATGGTGGTCCCGCTTTCGCGGCCCCGATTCGATGCAGGTTCTTTCCGAGTTTCCCGAGCCGACGCTTCCGACGAACTGATTCACCGTGGTGCGGACCGTCGCACCGGACGGCATGCCGCCGCCGGCGACGCTCCGCCGCTCCCGCTCACGACAGCGACACGCCCCGCAGCCGCTCCACGTCGGCCTTCGTCCGCAGCTGCTTGAGCGCGTCGAGGGCCGCTTTGACGAGATTGACCGGATTGGTCGAGCCGTGCGCCTTGGTGAGCACGTCGCGGATGCCGGCCGACTCGCAGACGGCGCGGACGGCGGCGCCGGCGATGATTCCCGTGCCCGGGCTCGCGGGCAGCATGATCACCTTGGCCGTCCCGCTGAAACCCTCGACGCGATGCGGGATGGTACCAGCCTCCACCGGCACTTCGATGAGGTTCTTCATCCCGTCCTTGATGGCCTTCTCGACGGCGGGCGGCACCTCATTGGCCTTGGCGTAGCCGCATCCGACCTTGCCGCGGCCGTTGCCGACGACGACCAGACCGGCGAAGCTGAACCGCCTGCCGCCCTTCACCACGGTGGCGCAGCGGCGCACCTTCACGACCTTTTCGGCGAACTCACCGCCACGGGAATCACCGCCCCGCGAATCACGGTCTCTGTCTCGGCTGCCGCTGGTGGACACGTATGGTTCTCTCGCAAACAGGTGGATGAGGTGGATGGGGAACCGGTTGGATCAGAACTCGAGGCCGGCTTCACGGGCGGCCTCGGCCAGCGCCGCGACCCGGCCATGGTACCGGAACTCGCCGCGGTCGAAGCACACCTTCTTCACGCCCGCGGCCTGCGCCCGCTCGGCGACCGTCTTGCCCACGGCGGCGGCGGCGTCCTTGTTGCCGCCAAACGACATCGCTTCCCGCAACTGACGGTCCATGGTGCTCGCCGATGCGAGCGTCCGGCCCGACTCGTCGTCGATGATCTGGGCGTAGATGTGCTTGTGGGCGCGGAAGACCGACAGCCGCGGCCGCTCCGCGGTGCCGCGAATGTGGCGGCGCACGCGATGACGGCGGCGAATGCGCTGACGGAGAACGGTGCGGGCGTGGTCCATGGCGGATGTCGGGTGTGAGTGGGGACGAAAATCTCTGCTGACGGAAGACGGTGAACGGTCGGGCGGGGCGTGGGTCGGTTCGCGGGGTCGTTACTTGGTGACCGCCTTGCCGGCCTTGCGTCGCACCTGCTCGCCCTCGTAACGGATGCCCTTGCCCTTGTAAGGCTCCGGCTTCCGCAACGCGCGAACCTCCGCCGCGAACTGCCCGACGAGCTGCTTGTCGATGCCCTTGATCGAGATGTGCGTCTGGTCGGGACAGGCGACGGTGAGGCCGGCGGGAATCGGCACCTGCAACTCGTTGGCGAACCCCACGCGCAGCTGCAGAACGTTCTTCTGGAGGGCGGCGAGGTAGCCCACGCCGACGATCTCGAGCTTCTTTTCGTAGCCCTTCGAAACGCCCTCCACCATGTTCGCCAGCAGCGCCCGGGTGAGGCCGTGGAGACTGCGCGCCTGACGGTTCTCCGCCGACCTCGTCACGACAGCCGTGCCGGCGGCCTGATTCACGTCGACGCCCACGGCGGGGTGCACGCGATGGAGGAGCTTGCCGAGCGGCCCTTCGACCGTGACGGTGCCGCCGGCGCAGGACACCTTCACGCCCTTGGGGATCACGACAGGAGCTTTGCCGATGCGAGACATCGTCTTGAACCTTTCTGCTTCGAATCCTGGTCTGCCAGGGGGCCGCTTCGGGCCCCGTGGATCGTCGGGCTACAGGGCGGAATCACCACAGCTCGCAGAGCACTTCGCCGCCGAGCTTCCGCTGCCTGGCCTCGCGGTCACTGACGACGCCGCTCGACGTCGAGAGGATCGAGATGCCGAGTCCGCCGAGCACCGGCCGCAGACGCGCCGACCGGCTGTAGACGCGGCGACCGGGCGAACTGACGCGGCGGATGTGCCGGATGAGACGCTCGCCGTTCGGGCCGTACTTCAGCTCGAGTTGCAGTTGCGCCACGGGCGCCGACTCCACCTCTTTCCAATCCCAGATGAATCCCTCGCGCTTGAGCACGTCGGCCACGCCGCGCTTCACCTTGGAACTGGGCAGTTCCACGGTGGCGCGTTCGACTCGCACCGCGTTGCGGATGCGGGTGAGCATGTCGGCG
>Ga0136644_10001454_pt1 | contig 18781 bp, 21 predicted proteins | sample C_130820_EF_Meta_FD_94780 | JGI IMG/M metagenome (GOLD analysis project Ga0136644, IMG submission 94780) | Freshwater microbial communities from Lake Croche, Canada to study carbon cycling - C_130820_EF_MetaG (v2) (version 2) | ecosystem: Environmental > Aquatic > Freshwater > Lake | place... | reverse complement strand
GAGCCGCTTGCCCATCCACATCCCCCCTCGTCATGACACGGCACCCGCCGCTGAAGACAGGATTAGACCGCATGGGCGCGCAGTTTTGATACATGACTCGGAAAACTTTTACTGACTAACTTATGAAGTAACCTGCCAGTTCAGCTTCTTTTGAGCATCCGTTTGCGCCACTTGAAAGCATGGCAGAACAATCGAACCATAAAAACCTTTGGCATGCCTAAAATTAGGGGTGCTGGTACTGGCAAGTATGATATCGTCTATCATAACCTGCGTGGATGAATGAATCGTCGGTGGAAATTCGAGATAAAAATCAGGATGCGAGCGGCACTGCTCTGGCAACGTCGTGCTTTCAGCCGAAAATACTAAATATCCCTCGGATGTTTTTTGCCAAGCTTGTTTAACATTCCAATATTGGTCAGCAAACGGAATACTCTTCACGCCAAATAAACTGGATAAACCAAGCAGCAAAATAAGAGCTATATTGGTCAATTTATATCTTAAATTAAGCTAATTCACTTCCGAAATTGATCGAGCCATGTTTGCGTGCTAAATCGGCTGGCATCTTCACTAGGTAATCAATATTGATTATTGCATAAGAATTATTGATTATAAATCTAAAGTATCTTTCTGTAGTCTTTGCGGCGGAGTATTGAGCCGTTAGTGTGAAAATATCTTTCTCAAATAACCATTTTCCCCTTGCTTTTGATATTTGCGATTCGCGCGCATACACTGGAATGATTGGCTCTGACTTTTTTCTCAATGCCTCTTCAGCCTTTTTAATCATATACGGATGGCGATTGAGTCCTAAATAATGATTAATGGACCAAATGCTGCATAACTTAGATTCTTCAGTGAAGGGCGTGAATACTTCTGCTCTCGCATCGCTCGAATTTTTTAAAAAACGATCGTAACCCCATTCATGCCGATTCTCTAGATTTTTTTGTTGCGCATGATATTCTTTGGCAATTTCTCGAAGATCATAGATACCATCCCGATTGAGAATTTTATAAGTCATACCAATTTGGGGGATATCTTCTCTCATTATATTTTTCCTTTCAATCTCCTTGATTTTTTAATGCGAGAATGTCAAGAATAAGAATTTTCTGACAAAGTTGTAGATTGGCTACTGTTCGATCTTAATATATTGATACGAGCCTGACCGGAGAGTGTAAAGGCTGATACGCAACAATGCCAGATAAACTAAGTTGGCAGTAAGCTTTGGCGGCTCATGTTTACGCTTGCGAAATCGAACAGGGCGCGCAGGCTGTACTTTTGGGCTTGCGGTCTGCGAGTTTGTTTGCCCTATACGGTGCGGCTGCGCGCTAACGGCGGGTTGCGCGCAAAGTAGCGTTTGATGCCACGCAACACGGCGTCGGCTAACTGCTCTTGGTAGGCGTCGCTGAGTAAGCGGGCTTCTTCTTCCGGGTTGCTGATAAACGCGGTTTCCACCAATACGCTGGGTATGTCGTGCGCTTTGAGTACGGCAAAACCGGCGTGCTCCACTTGGCCTTTGTTCAAGGCGCCCACGCTGCCGATTTCGCCCAGCACGGCAGCGCCGAGTTGCAGGCTGTCTTTGATTTGGGCGGCGGTGCTCATGTCCAGCAGCGCCAGTTGCACCTGCTGGTCTTTGCTGCGGGTGTTGAGGCCGCCCACCTGATCGGCGGCGTTTTCCTTGTTGGCCATCCAGCGCGCGGCACTGCTGGAGGCGCCTTTTTCGCTCAGCGCAAAGACGCTGGCGCCGCGTGCCTGAGGGGTAAAAAAGGCGTCTGCGTGCAAGCTCACAAACAGGTCTGCCTGCACGCGCCGCGCTTTTTGCACGCGCAATTGCAGGGGTACAAAGAAGTCGGCGTCGCGCGTCAAGTAAGCGCGCAGCGTGTTGCCTCTCACCTGGGTGGCATTGACGCGATCGCGCAGGCGGTGCGCGATTTGCAGCACCACGTCTTTCTCGCGTGTGCCGGCCGGGCCGATGGCGCCGGGGTCTTCGCCGCCATGGCCGGGGTCTATGGCAATCACGATCAGCCGATCAGTGGCAGCCGCTGCCAGGGTCTGCGTGCCAGTCGCGGGCACACTGCGCGTGACAGACAGGCTGGGTGAGCCCACGGAGGCGGTGGGTGCGCCAGCCGGTGGTTGGCCCGCTTGGCGCTGCATCAGCTCACCCAGGGGATCAGCAGGCCGTAGCGGCAGGGGCGCCGCGTGGATGGCGGTGCCAACAGCCAGGGTAGTCGTGATGGTGGTGGCGGCCGCGCTGGCGCTAGAGGCTGAGGCCGCTGATAGCGGCTTGGTGGCATACGTGGCCGGTGGGGTGGCGGGTTGGCGCGCCGGTTCGGCCAGGCGTTCGGCAATGAGCTTTTCCAGCGGGTCCGCCGCTTGCAGTGGGTACAAGTCAAACACCAGCCGGTGCTGGTAGGCCGCTACCGGCGCCAGGCTGAACACCTGGGGCAGTGCGGCCTGCTTCAAGTCCAGCACCAGGCGCACCACATCGGGCGTGTGCTGGCCCACGCGCACGCCGCTGATAAAGGGGTCGTTCGCCTGCACCTTGGCCACCAGCTCGCGTAGCGCGGGGTTCAGCACCGTGCCCTCAATGTCCACCGCGAGCCGGGGTGGGTCGGCCAACAGCTTGGAGCGGGCCACCAAGGCTTGGTCAGACTCCAGCGTCACCCGTGTGTACTCGGGCGCGGGCCATACGCGTACCGCCAAAATGGCCGCGCCCCAGGCCGGGCTGGACAGCCCGCACAGCAGCCATACCGGCCCTGCGTGCAACAGGTCGCGGCGCTTCATCGCACCCCCAGCAAGGCGCGCCCGGTGGTGCTGTGTGCCGCCATGTCGGCGCGCCGACTGGGCTCATCTGCCAGGCGCAAGACAATCACCAAGTCAGGCACTGGCAACGCGCCCTGCGCGTTTTCGGGCCATTCGGCCAGCTTCAAGCCGGGGCTGGCAAACAGCTCACGAAAGCCCGCGTCTTCCCACTCGCGCGGGTCGTTAAAGCGGTAAAAGTCGAAATGCCAAATAGCAAGCCCCGGCACCTGATAGGGCTCGACCACCGCATAACTGGGGCTTTTGATGCGCCCGCTCACGCCCAGCGCGCGCAACAGATGGCGCACCAGCGTGGTTTTGCCCGCACCCAGCTCGCCTTGTAGGGCGATAAAGGCGTTGCGCAGCGCCGGTTGCTGGGCCAGGCGGCTAGCCCAGGCGCGCGTCTCCTCCTCACTGGCCCACAGGTGGCTGGCGTGGTCGGTTTCTACAATCGGCGCGTGACTATCGATGCGGCTCACTGGCTGGCTTCCATTCAGGCGTGGGGCCTGGAGCTGGGATTTTCACAAATCGGCGTGGCTGGGGTCGATTTGAGCAGCGCCGAGCCCGGCCTGCTGGCCTGGTTGGCAGCCGGTTTTCAGGGCGATATGCACTACATGGCGGCGCATGGCAGCAAACGCGCACGCCCCGCCGAGTTGGTGCCGGGCACCGTGAGCGTGCTCACGGCGCGCATGGACTATTTGCCGCGCAATACCCCAGCCGAGTGGCGTGCGAACGAGGCGCAGCGCCTGCGGCGGCCGCAAGAGGCCGTGGTGTCGGTCTATGCCCGTGGGCGCGACTACCACAAGCTGCTGCGCCAGCGCTTGCAACAACTGGCTACGCGCATCGCCACCCTGGCCGGGCCGCTGGGGCATCGGGTGTTCGTCGATTCCGCGCCCGTGCTGGAGGCGGAGCTTGCCACCCGCAGCGGCCTGGGCTGGCGTGGCAAGCACACACTGGTGCTGTCGCGGGACGCCGGTTCCCTGTTCTTTTTGGGCGAAATTTTTTTGGATGTTGCCTTGCCCGCCACCGCGCCGGTGGACGCGCATTGTGGCCACTGCGAAGCCTGTCTCCGCGTATGCCCGACGCAGGCCATCGTCGCCCCGTACCGGCTGGATGCGCGTCTGTGCATTGCCTACCTCACCATCGAACATGCAGGGCCGATTCCGCTGGCGCTGCGGCCCCTGATGGGCAACCGCATTTACGGCTGTGACGATTGCCAACTGGTCTGCCCCTGGAACAAGTTTGCGCGCCGCAGCGCCTTGCCCGACTTCGACGAGCGCGCCGGTTTGGGCCACGCCCAGCTGCTGACCCTGTTTGATTGGAGCGAGGCCGAGTTTTTGCACCGCACCCAGGGCAGTGCGATACGCCGCATCGGCCATGAGCGCTGGCTGCGCAACTTGGCGGTGGCGCTGGGCAATGCCTTGCGCGTGCAACACAGCGCCGCCTTGGGCAGCGCTTTGCAGCGGCGCTGCGACCACCCCAGCGCGCTGGTGCGCGAGCACGTGGCCTGGGCCCTGGCGCAAGCGGTGTGAGCGCAAGCTAGCGCCCCACCAGGGCCAGCGCGAACGGCAGGCTGAGCATGCCCAGCAGGGTGGACAGGGTCACCAGCCCCGCGACCTGGGCACCGTTGTAGCCCATGCGTGCTGCCAGCACATAGCAGGTGGAGGCGGTGGGTAGGGCGCTAAAGGCCAGCAGCACCGTGGCCTGTATCGGCGGCAAGGCAAACACGCGCACCAACACAAAAGCCAGCAAGGGCAGCGCCAGGTGGCGTATGCCCAGCACGCCCACGCTCAACGTGGGTGCCGTGGCCAGGTGCGCCCATTGCAGCCCCGCGCCTGCGCACATCAAACCCAGCACCAACGCCGCCTGGCCGATGCGCGCCAGGCTGGGCTCGATCCACGCGGGAAGATGCAGCCCCAAGAGGTTGCAGGCCAGGCCGGTGGAGGTGGCGATGATGAGTGGGTTGCGCAGCAACTCGGCCAGCAGGCCGCGCTGCGCGTGGCGCGCCATCGGCCACACGGCGGCGATGTTGCATAGCGGCACGTTAATGCCGATCAGCAGCGCGATCAGTGGCAAACCCTCGTGCCCCGCTACCCGCTCGGCGATGGCCAGCGCGATAAAAGAGTTGAAGCGAAACGCCACCTGGGCCGCACCCGCATGGTCGCGCGCCGCCACGCGCGGTAGCCAAGCGAGCGCGTAGCTGGCCAGCACACCGCCGCCTGTGAGGCACAAGGATGCACCCACTAAGGCGCTAGCGGCTTGCAAGTCCAGCGGCGAGCGCACGATGGAATAAAACAGCAGCACCGGAAACAAAAAGAAATAAACCAGGCTCTCCAGCTGGCTCCACACGCTGCGGTTGAGTGCGGTGTAGCGGCACAGCAGGTGGCCGCACAAGATGAGCGAGAAATCGGGTAGCAGCAGTTGGGCGGCGTTCATCGTCTGAGAATAGCAGCGCGCGCGCCGCGCCCGGGCGGCGCTGGTGCAGGCCCGCTGTGTCAGAGGACGGTTGGGAAAGCTCGCTACCATTGCAAGCGTCCACTAGTCGGGCCATACCCGGCCTTTCAGCCCCTTTGTTTTCGGAGTTGCTCTATGTCGATTCGCCGTTACCTGCTGGCGCTTACTCTATTGGTGGGCACCAGCACCGCCCTGGCCCAGGGCTATCCGAATAAGCCGATACGTTTGGTGGTGCCGTTTGCACCGGGCGGCACGACCGACATCGTGGCGCGGGTCATTGCCGAGCCCCTGGGTCGCGTGCTGGGCCAGCCAGTGGTGGTGGAAAACCGTGCTGGCGGCGGCGGCGTCATCGGCGCCAATGAAACCGCCAAGGCCACGCCAGACGGCTATGCCATCGGCATGGCGACTGTCTCCACGGTGGCGGCCAATCCCGCCATCAACCCGAAAATTCCGTACAACCCGGCCACCGATTTCACGCCCATCATCAATATCGCCGCCACGCCCAATGTGATTGCGGTACACCCCAGCTTTCCGGCCCGGGACTACAAAGGCTTTTTGGCAGAGCTGAAAAAATCACCCGGTAAGTATTCCTACTCCTCCTCGGGCACGGGTGGCATTGGGCATTTGCAAATGGAGTTGTACAAAAACTTGAGTGGCACCTTTGTCACCCACATTCCCTACCGGGGCGCGGGCCCGGCGCTGAATGACACCGTGGCCGGCCAGGTGCCTATGATTTTTGACAACATGCCTTCTGCCTTGCCCTTTATCAAAGAAAACCGGCTGGTCGCCATCGTGGTGGCCGCGCCCACTCGTCTGGCGGCGCTGCCCCAGGTGCCCACCTTCAAGGAGGTCGGCTTGGAGCCGGTAAACCGCATGGCTTTCTATGGTCTGTACGGCCCCAAGGGCCTGCCCAAGGACGTTGTGGACAAGCTCAATGCGGGCGTGCGCAAGGCCCTGGAAGACCCCGCCGTGCGCCATCGCATCGAGGAAACGGGCTCGCTGGTCGTGGCCAATACGCCGGAACAATTTGCCGAGCAGATCAAGGCCGAATACGAGGTGTACAAGCGCGTCGTCGATCAACAAAAGCTGCGCCTGGATTGACACCGCTACCCGCTGCCAGCCAAGAGGGCATAGACGCCTTTGTCGATGCCCTGTGGCTGGAATTGGGCCTAGCGGCCAACACCTTGCAGGCATACCGCCTCGACCTCAGCGGCTACAGCCAGTGGCTGGCGCCGCGCAGCCTGGACAGCAGCACCGAGCACGACTTGAGCGCGTATTTCGCCGCGCGTCACCACGAAACCCGCGCCAGCACCGCGAACCGGCGCCTGAGCGTGCTGCGGCGCTACTTCCGCTGGGCGCTGCGCGAGCGTCGCGTCACGCAAGACCCCACGCTTCAGCACCTCTCGGCACGCCAGGGCTTTCGGGTTCCCCATAGCCTGAGCGAGGCGCAGGTCGAGGCCTTATTGGCAGCGCCCGACGTCAGCACGCCGCTGGGCCTGCGCGACCGCGCCATGCTGGAGCTGATTTATGCAAGCGGCTTGCGCGTGAGCGAGCTGGTGCGCCTCACAACGCTGAACCTGCACCTGCACGACAACGTGCTGCGCGTGTCGGGCAAGGGCGGCAAAGAGCGCTTGGTGCCCTTTGGTGCCGAGGCCCGCGATTGGCTGCAACGCTACCTGGCCGAGGCGCGCGTGCCGATTCTGCACGGCCAGCACAGCGGAGATTTGTTCGTTACCCGGCGTGGCGGCGCCATGACGCGGCTGATGTTTTGGGTGCTGGTTAAAAAATACGCGGCCCAAGCGGGTATCACGGTGCCGCTGTCGCCGCACACCCTGCGCCACGCCTTTGCCACCCATTTGCTGAATCACGGCGCCGATTTGCGCGCCGTGCAGTTGTTGTTGGGCCATGCCGATATTTCGACCACCACCATCTACACCCATGTGGCGCGGGAGAGGCTGCGGCAATTGCACCAGGCGCACCACCCGCGTGCCTAACAAGCCCGCGACTCCAAACTAGGCCACTGGGCACGGGCAGCGCCTGTGGGTCGCCTCAGCCGCGCGCGCCCGTTTTGTCTCGCTTTTTTATGCCAATTTGTCTGTTTTGGTGGGTAGTTTTAACAAAGTAGGCCTCTCTACAATTCTTTGTTTTTGCGAGGAGAAACAGATGGCTTTGTACCAACTTGAGGGCCTCGCGCCGCGCGTGCATGACAGCGCCTGGGTGGCCGACAGTGCCCAAGTAATCGGTGATGTGGAGCTGGCTGCGCACAGCAGCGTCTGGTTTGGCTGTGTGCTGCGCGGCGACAGCGAAACCTTGCGCATCGGCGCGGGCAGCAATGTACAAGACGGCTCCATTTTGCATGCCGACCCCGGCGTGCCCTTGGTGCTGGGCGAGCGTGTGTCCATCGGCCATCAGGTCATGCTGCACGGCTGCACCGTGGGTGACGGCAGTCTGATTGGCATTCAGGCGGTGGTGCTGAACCGGGCCCGCATTGGCAAGCACTGCATCGTGGGCGCGGGCGCCTTGGTAACCGAGGGCAAAACCTTTCCGGATGGCTCCATGATCTTGGGCGCGCCAGCCAAACTGGTGCGCGCGCTCACGCCCGAGGAGATAGCGGGCCTGCAAGGCATTGCCCAGCACTACATAGATAACGCGCAGCGCTTTCGCAGCGGTTTGAAAAGGCTAGCCTGATGTCTGAACTGCATTCCTTTTTATTTGACGGCTTGCCCGTGCGTGGCATGGTGGTGCGCCTCACCGACGCCTGGACCGAAGTGTTGGAACGCCGCGCCACGTATGGCGAGGCCTATCCCACCCCGGTCGGCCGCATGCTGGGCCAGATGGCGGCAGCCGGTGTGCTGATGCAGGCCAACATCCGCTTCAAAGGCTCGCTGATTTTGCAAATTTATGGTGATGGCCCGTTGCGCATGTCGGTGGTGGAGGTGCAGCCCGATCTGGCGCTGCGCGCGACCGCCACCTTGGGCGATGGAATCCAACAATCCAGCACCTTGACGCAACTGATTAACCGCAACGGCAACGGGCGCTGCGCCATCACGCTAGACCCGCACGACCGGCGCCATGGGCAGCAGCCCTACCAGGGCGTGGTGTCGCTCAACGGGGATAGAGGCGAGCGGCTGGAGCAGTTGAGCGTCATGTTGGAGCAGTACATGCGCCGCTCCGAGCAGTTGGAAACCAAGCTGGTGCTGGCCGCCAACCACCAGGTGGCGGCGGGGATTTTGATTCAGCGCCTGCCCACCCAAGGGGAGGCCAACTTGGGTGGGCATTTCGACCAGCCCTCAGACCCCGACACAGCAGAGCACTTCCGGCGCATTTCCATACTCGCGGCCAGCATCAGCCCAGAGGAGCTGCTCAACCTGAGCGTGGACACCGTGCTACACCGTCTTTTTTGGCAGGAAAAGCTCAGCCGTTTTGCCCCGGTTCAGCCGCGTTTTGCCTGCAACTGCTCGCATGCGCGTGTGGCGGGTATGCTGCGCAGCCTGGGGCGCGAGGAGGTGGAGGACATCTTGTCCGAGCAGGGCCATGTGGACATTGGCTGTGACTTTTGCGGCGCGCACTACCGGTTTGATGCCGTGGACGTGGCCAGCGCCATGGTGGAGCCGCTGGACAAGTTGAACCCCAGCGCCGCCCCTATGCAGTAGGCCTTGGCTCAGCCCCAGGGCTTACGCGGCCAGCAACTCAACCTCGAACAGCAGCGTGGCGTGGGGCGGAATGACGCCACCGGCGCCACGTGCGCCATAGCCCAACTGGGGCGGAATCACCAAGCGGCGCGTGCCGCCCACGCGCATGCCTTGCACGCCCTCGTCCCAGCCCGCTATCACCATGCCCGCGCCCAACTCAAAGCGAAACGGCTCGCCACGGTTTTTACTGGAGTCAAATGCACGGCCTGCTACCCCGTGCTCGTACAGCCAGCCGCTGTAGTGCACGCTCACGTTTTGGCCCACTTGGGCGAGTGCGCCGCTGCCGGTCACCGTGTCCTCGTATTGCAAGCCTGTGGGGGTCGTCATCATGGGGTTGTTCTCCAGGGTTGGGTAGGGTTAGAAATTGGCTGGTGATGGGGCCGCAGGGGCAGGCGAGTTGAGTAGGGGCCGCGTCGCGCTTACTTGGCGACTTGCACGTAGATTTCATCTGGCTTGACCATGCCCAGTTCGAGGCGCGCTTTTTCTTCCGTCATCTCCAGGCCGTCTTGCAGGTCGCGCACCTCAGCGGCCAACTGTTCGTTGTGCAAGCGGGTTTGCGCGTTGCTTTGGAGCTGGCTTTGCAATTGCGCCTGCATCTGATAGACCCGTGGCAAGCTGCCGCGCCCCCACCACAGTTGAGCTTGTAATACGCCCAGTAGCAGCAGCAAAGCAACGGAAATGAGGCGTGCCGTCACAGGCGAGGGCGCTTAGCGCAGGTTGTAGAACGCGTCGCGCCCGGCGTAGTGGGCCACGTCGCCTAAGTCTTCTTCAATGCGCAGCAACTGGTTGTACTTGGCCATGCGGTCCGAGCGGCTCAGGCTGCCGGTCTTGATCTGACCGGCGTTGGTGCCCACGGCAATATCGGCAATCGTGCTGTCCTCTGTCTCGCCACTGCGGTGGCTGATGACCGCCGTGTAGCCAAAGCGCTTGGCCATTTCAATCGCGGCAAAGGTTTCGGAGAGGGTGCCGATCTGGTTGATCTTGATGAGGATGGAGTTGGCAAGGCGCCGCTCAATGCCTTGCTTGAAGATTTTGGTGTTGGTCACAAACAGGTCGTCGCCCACCAATTGCACTTTGCTCCCTAAGCGCTCGGTCAGGTGTTGCCAGCCGTCCCAGTCGTTCTCGCCCATGCCGTCTTCAATGCTGATGATGGGATATTTGTCCACCCAGTTGGCCAGCACATCGGTCCACTCGGCGGCGCTGAGGGTAAGGCCCTCGCCCGCTAAGTGGTATTTGCCGTCTTTGTGGAATTCGCTGGCGGCGCAGTCCAGGCCCAGGGCCATTTGCTCGCCCGGCGTGAAACCGGCCTTGCTGATGGCTTCCAAGATGAGCTGAATGGCTGCTTCGTGACTGCTCAGGTTGGGCGCAAAGCCGCCCTCGTCGCCCACGGCCACGCTCATGCCCTTGCCGTGCAAAATGCTTTTGAGCGCGTGAAACACCTCGCAGCCCATGCGCAACGCCTCGCGAAAGCTGGGCGCGCCCACGGGAATAATCATCAGCTCTTGCAAATCCAGGTTGTTGTTGGCGTGTGCGCCGCCGTTCACCACATTCATCATGGGCACCGGCAATTGCATGCTGCCGCTGCCGCCAAAGTAGCGGTACAAGGGCAAGCCCGACTCTTCAGCCGCCGCGCGCGCCACCGCCATCGACACCGCCAGCGTGGCATTGGCGCCCAGGCGCGACTTGTTGTCGGTGCCGTCTAGCTCGATCAGGGTGCGGTCTAAAAAGGCTTGCTCGCTGGCGTCCAGCCCCAGTACCGATTCTGAGATTTCGGTGTTGATGTGCTGAACCGCTTTGAGCACGCCCTTGCCCAAGTAGCGGCTGGGGTCGCCGTCGCGCAGCTCTATGGCTTCGCGCGAGCCGGTGGAGGCGCCGCTGGGCACGGCGGCGCGGCCCATCACGCCGGACTCCAGCAACACATCGCATTCCACCGTCGGGTTACCCCGGCTGTCCAGAATTTCACGCCCCACGATATCGACTATGGCACTCATATTGACCCGATTGAAGTTAAAAAAGGGGGGCTCAAACGCCTTGCACCAGCACCATGCGCATCACGGCGGCGCCTTGGCGGGCCTGGCGCGCGGCGCCGTATTCGGCGCTGGCATAAAAGGCACGCGCCTGCTCCAGGCTGTTGAACTGCAGGATGACTACGCGCTCGGGCGTCCAGTCGCCCTCCAGCACTTCGACAGCGCCACCGCGCACACACACCTGCGCGCCGTGTGCCTGCATGGCCAGCGACGACAAGCGCTTGTACTGCTCATACTGCTCGGCGTTGCTGACTTGTACGTTGGCGATGATGTAGGCGCTACTCAAAATGGTTCTCCTGAAAGCCGTGGCGCTTGGTCACTTGATCCAGCTCCAGCAGGGTTTCCAACAGGGCGTGCATCTGGTGCAGCGGCACCGCATTCGGGCCGTCACTCAGGGCCTGGGCCGGGTTGGGATGGGTTTCCATAAACAGGCCCGCCACCCCCACCGCCACCGCCGCACGCGCCAGCACCGGCACCATCTCGCGCTGGCCGCCCGAGCTGGCTCCCTGGCCACCGGGTAGCTGCACCGAATGCGTGGCGTCGAACACCACCGGGGCCTGGGTTTCGCGCAGGATGGCTAGCGAGCGCATATCGCTCACCAGGTTGTTGTAGCCAAAGCTGGCGCCGCGTTCGCAGGCCATAAAGCGGTCTTCAGACAAGCCGGCCTCGCGCGCGGCCGCGCGCGCCTTGGCAATCACATGCTTCATGTCACCCGGGGCCAGAAACTGGCCCTTTTTGATATTCACTGGCTTGCCGGACTGGGCGACGGCATGAATAAAGTCGGTCTGCCGACATAAAAAGGCCGGGGTTTGCAGCACGTCTACCACCGCCGCGACCGCCGCCACCTCGGATTCATTGTGCACGTCGGTCAGCACCGGCACCCGCAACTCGCGCCGCACCTGGGCCAGAATTTCCAGGCCACGCGCCATACCGGGGCCACGAAAACTGCTGCCTGAGGAGCGGTTGGCCTTGTCGTAGCTGCTCTTAAAAATGAAGGGAATGCCCAGCTCGGTGGTGATCTCTCGCAGCCGCCCGGCGGTGTCCATTTGCAATTGCTCAGACTCCACCACGCAGGGCCCGGCAATCAGAAAAAAGGGCTGATTCAGCCCGACCTCAAAGCAGCACAGCTTCATACCGCCTCCCGGCATGGGCGGCTCATGCCACCGCTTTCAATGGCGGCTTATCCAGCGCTTGGTGATCCAGCGCCGCCTTGACGAATGAGTTGAACAGAGGATGGCCGTCCCAGGGCGTGGACTTGAATTCGGGGTGGAACTGCACGCCCACAAACCAGGGATGAACCGCCGTCGGCAACTCCACGATTTCGGTGAGTTGCTCGCTTTGCGTGATGGCCGAGATCACCAAACCGGCTTCGCGCAGGCGGTCTAGATAGCGCACATTGGCCTCATAGCGGTGGCGGTGGCGCTCGGTAACCACGTTGCCGTAAATGCGGTGCGCCAGCGTGCCGGCCACCACATCGGCGCTTTGCGAGCCCAAGCGCATGGTGCCGCCCAGGTCTGACTGCTCGCTGCGCTGCTGGATGTTGCCGTTGGCGTCCAGCCATTCGGTGGCCAGGGCAATCACCGGGTGCGGCGTGGCGGCATTGAACTCGGTGCTATTGGCCTGATCCAGCCCGGCGACGTGGCGCGCGAATTCAATGGTGGCTACTTGCATGCCCAGGCAAATACCCAAGTAGGGCAGCTTACTCTCGCGGGCAAAGCGGGCGGCGCAAATTTTGCCCTCAATGCCGCGCGGCCCAAAGCCACCGGGCACCAGCAGGGCGTCAAAGCGCGCCAGTTGCGACACGTTTTCGGGCGTCAGACTTTCTGAGTCCACATGGTCGATGCTGACTTTGGCGTGGTGCTTCATGCCCGCGTGGTGCAGCGCCTCGTTGAGCGACTTGTAGCTGTCGCTCAAGTCCACGTACTTGCCCACCATGGCAATGCTGATGTGGTGCTGCGGATGCTCGGTTTCGTACACCAAATCGTCCCAGCGTTTCAGGTTCGCCGGGGGTGTGCTCAGGCGCAGCTTGTCGCAAATCAGGCCGTCTAGACCCTGCTCGTGCAGCAGGCGTGGCACGCGGTAAATCGTGCTCACGTCCTGCATCGAGATCACGCCCCATGGCGGCACGTTGGTGAACAGTGAAATTTTGTCGCGCTCGTCGGGCGGAATCGGGCGGTCGGCGCGGCACAGCAGGGCGTCGGCCTGGATGCCGATTTCGCGCAGTTTTTGCACCGTGTGCTGCGTGGGTTTGGTTTTGAGTTCACCGGCCACGCCAATCCAGGGCACATAAGTCAGGTGCACAAACGCCGTGTTGTTCGGCCCTAGGCGAATGCTCATCTGGCGCACTGCTTCCAGAAACGGCAGCGACTCGATGTCGCCAACGGTGCCGCCCACTTCGACGATGGCCACGTCGGCGTTGCCTTGTTCCTGCGTGGGGTTGTCCTTGCCCTTCCAGGGCGGCAAACCGGCGCCCCGGCGGATGAAGTCTTGAATTTCGTTGGTGACGTGCGGAATCACCTGCACGGTTTTGCCCAGGTAATCGCCGCGCCGCTCTTTTTCTAGTACCGACTGGTAAATGCGGCCGGTGGTGAAGTTATTCACCCGGCCCATGCGGGTGGTGATGAAGCGCTCGTAATGGCCCAAGTCCAGGTCGGTCTCGGCGCCGTCGTCAGTCACGAACACCTCGCCGTGCTGAAACGGCGACATGGTGCCCGGATCGACATTGATGTAGGGATCCAGCTTGATGAGCGTGACTTTTAGGCCGCGCGACTCCAGAATGGCGGCCAGCGAGGCTGAGGCAATTCCCTTGCCCAGGGAAGACACCACACCGCCGGTGACGAAGACAAATTTGGTCATGTCAGAGGCGAACCCAAGGGATCGCTCAAAGGGAAACAAAGATTATAGGGGTGGGCTTTGGCCGCGTGCGTGCTGCTACATTGCGCTGCATGAACGATCTGGCAGGCAAACATCTGGTGTTGGGTTTGACGGGCGGCGTGGCCTGTTACAAGGCGGCCGAACTATGCCGCGCCCTAAGCCAACAAGGGGCCACGGTGCAGGTGGTGATGACCGAGGCGGCTGAACAATTCATTACCCCGGTGACCATGCAGGCGCTGAGCGGGCGCACGGTGTATTGCTCGCAATGGGATGCGCGTGCGCCCAATAACATGGCGCATATCCAGCTCAGCCGCGAGGCCGACGCGATTGTGATTGCGCCGTGCAGTGCCGACTTTGTGGCCAAGCTGGCGCAGGGCCGGGCGGACGACCTGCTGAGCCTGTTGTGCTTGGCGCGCCCGCTGCAACAAGTGCCGCTGTTGCTGGCACCGGCCATGAACCGCGAAATGTGGGCGCACCCGGCGACGCAGCGCAACCTGCGGCAGGCGCAGACCGATGGCGCCACGGTGCTGGGCGTGGGCGCAGGCGCGCAAGCGTGTGGCGAAAGCGGCGATGGCCGCATGCTGGAGCCGCATGAGTTGCTGCAAGACCTGGTGGCTCAATTCCAGCCCAAGCTGCTGGCGGGGCGCTCGGTGCTTATTACGGCCGGGCCGACCTATGAGGCCATAGACCCGGTACGGGGCCTCACTAACCGTTCCAGCGGCAAGATGGGTTTTGCGCTGGCGCGCGCCGCGCGCGAGGCGGGCGCCACGGTCACCCTGGTGGCCGGGCCGGTGGCGCTGGCCACGCCGCGTGGCGTGCAGCGGCTAGACGTGCAGTCGGCACGGCAAATGGCCGACGTTGCGCTGGCTCATGCGGGGGGGGCCGATGTCTTTATTGCGACCGCCGCCGTAGCCGACTGGCGGCCCGCTGACCCGGCAACGCACAAAATCAAAAAGGAGGGCGATGCCGCACCGCCCCGCTTGGCCTTGGTTGAGAATCCCGACATCCTGGCCACAGTGGCGCAACTGCCGCAGGCCCAAAGCGGGCGCTTGTATTGCGTCGGCTTTGCCGCCGAAAGCGAAGACCTGGAGCGCCACACCCGCGCCAAGCGCTTGCGCAAAGGCGTGCCGCTGCTGGTAGGCAACCTGGGCCCGGCCACCTTTGGCAGCGATGACAACGCGCTCTTGCTCGTCGATGCGCAGGGCGTGCGCCCCCTTGGCCCCGCATCCAAACAACAACTGGCACGCGAACTGGTGCGCGAGATCGCCCAGCGCCTGCCCGCCGGGAGTGCCTGAGCGTGGAAGTGGACATCAAAATTCTGGATGCGCGCATGGCGCAGCAACTGCCCGCCTACGCCACGCCCGGCAGCGCTGGCCTGGACTTACGCGCCTGCTTGGACGCGCCGCTTTGCCTGGCCCCCGGTGCCTGCGAGCTGGTGCCCACCGGTATTGCGATTTATCTGCGTGATCCGGGCTATGCCGCGCTCATCCTGCCGCGCTCGGGGCTGGGCCACAAGCAAGGTATCGTGTTGGGCAATTTGGTGGGCTTGATCGACAGCGACTACCAAGGGCAACTGATGGTGAGCGCCTGGAACCGCAGCAGCCACGCCTACATCCTAGAGCCCATGGCGCGCATGGCCCAGTTGGTCATCGTGCCGGTGGTGCAGGCGCGCTTTCGGCTGGTGAGCGAGTTCCCACCCTCTGCGCGCGGCGAAGGCGGCTACGGCTCGACCGGTAGCACCTGAAAAAAGCCCACCCCCAGGCTGCCGCGCGCGCGTTCTTCTGCGCTGGCTTCTCGCACACCCTTTACCTGGAGCTGTAAGCGCAGAGCCAGTCCCGCCAGTGGATGGTTACCGTCTAGCACCACATGCTCGGGGTAGATGTCGGTCACTATGTACAAACGATCACTCGGTGCAGCCGGGTTGCAAGCGGCAGGCAAGCCTTCAAAGTGCATGCCTTCTTCCAAGGCTGCTGGAAAGCGCCCGCGCGGCTCCAAAAAAACCAAGGCGCTGTCGTAGTCGCCAAAAGCCTGCTCGGGCTCCAGGTGCAGGGTCAGCTCGTCACCCGCTGCATGGCCTTGCAAGGCTTGCTCGATCGCAGGCAACAAGTCATGGCCACCCAAAAAAAACTCCACCGGCTCGTCCAGTTTGTCTAGCACCTCACCCAGGGTGTCTTTCAGCGTCCAGGTGAGGGCGACGACGCAAGGCGGGCTGATGTTCATTCAATAGCGTTTTCAAAGATGCAAGACTGCCTCGGTATTCTTTCACATGGTGTTGAATGACTTGGCGGTTTCTGTAAAAACCTATTTTTAGTGGAGTGCACGACCAAGACGATGTCCTCCTGCGTCCATTCACCTGGTGGGTGAGGTCGCTAGGTGCCCGATAAGCACCGCCCGGGGCTGCCCTGGCGGTGTTGCTCCTTTTTGCTGGCATCAGCCAGCCGCGTCGTCGCGCCTGGCCAGGCCAGCCCATGGCGGCACACGCGGGCGCGTCCAACGGCGGTTTCTAGGTTGAACCGTCTCTAGCGCCACAATACAGGGTTGGTGGCCATCGTTCATCGGCTCACGAAGTGGGGCATGCGCCGGTCGTCCGCAAGCGGCCTGTTTTCTTTAGTGCGCTATTCTCACTTGCTACTGTGTCACTTTGATCGACGTTAGCTATCCCGTATGTTGCCCGTGGATTCCTCTCATTCACTGCCCTTGCTCGGTGGCTTGACGCCGCAACAATTCATGCGGCACTATTGGCAGCGCAAGCCCCTGCTGGTGCGCCAGGCCTTGCCAGGGTTTAAGCCTTTATTAAGCCGCGCGCAACTGTTCGGCTTGGCAGCGGACGAGGCGGTGGAATCCAGGCTGGTGGTGAATGACGAGGGGCGCTGGCGCGTGCGCCAAGGCCCGTTTTCGCGCCGCCAATTGCCCTCTTTGCAACAGCGCGACTGGACTTTGTTGTTGCAAGGGGTGGACCTTCATGTGGACGCGGTGCACGCGCTGTTGCAGCAGTTTCGCTTTGTGCCCGATGCGCGCTTAGACGACTTGATGGTGAGTTACGCCACACCCGGTGGCGGGGTCGGCCCACACTTTGATAGCTACGACGTGTTTTTGCTGCAAGCCCAGGGGCAGCGCCGCTGGCGCATCTCCAGCCAGCGCCAGCTCGCGCTGCGCGACGACGTACCGCTCAAAATCCTGGCGCATTTTGAGCCGGAGCAAACGTTCGTGCTCCAGCCCGGCGATATGCTTTATCTGCCACCACGCTACGCCCACGACGGGGTGGCCGAGTCAGCGTGCATGACCTACTCGGTGGGCTTTCGGGCCCCTGCCGCCGCCGAGCTGGCGCGCGAGTTGCTGCTGCGCTTGGCTGACGATGCCGATGGCGCAGCGGCTGCGCACACGCGCTACCGCGACGCGACGCAAGCCGCGACCAATACGCCAGCGGAAATTGTTCCCGCGCTCGCAGACTTTGCGCGCCAAGCGGTGCAGCGCACGCTCACCCAAGCCCAGGCGTTGGATCGCGCGCTGGGCGAGTATTTAACCGAGCCCAAGGCCAAGGTCTGGTTTGACGCCGGGCGGGCGGCAGCGGCGCCGTGGCAGGCCGTGCGCCTAGACCGGCGGAGTCGCATGATGTATGACGCCACGCATGTGTACTTAAATGGCGAGAGCTGGCGTGCTGCCGGCCGTGACGCGCGCCTGATGCGCTTGCTAGCCGATCGGCGTGGCTTGGATGCACCCGCTCTGCGCGGCGCCAGCGCCCAGGCGGTGGCGCTGTTGCAGCAATGGTGCGAGGCAGGGTGGCTCCATGCCGATTGAGCAAACTCCGACGCCACCGGCCGATCAGCGCTTTGAAGGGCGCGCCGCCTTCCGCTTAGCCGTTCTGGGTCTGTTGCACCAAGCGGCCACACAGGGCTGGCGTGAACTGTGCCTGGGCGATATGGATTTTCAAGATTGGCCGCTGGCTGAGAGTGAGTGCGCGGCGCTCTTGAATGCCTGGGCGCGACCGGGGCGGCGCTTGGCCATGCTGGCGCGCAACTACGACGAGGTGCAACGCAACCAGCACCGGTTTGTTAATTGGCGGCGCCAATGGGCGCACGCCGTCGAATGCCGTGCCTGCCCCGCTTGGCCGGCAGATCAGGGCTTCGGCTTGATGTGGAGCCCGCACGCGGTGCTGCTGCGGATCAACCCGGCCGCCCATCTGGGTGTGGTGAGTTACCTGCCGACACGTCGCGTTGCCGCGCGCGAGCAATGGAACGAGTGGTGGGCTGCTAGCACCCCCGCTTTCCCCGCCTTTCCATTGGGGCTCTAAGTGGCGTGATCGCCCTTGCTGGTGCGGCTATGTATTCTTTCGGGCTATAATCTCAGGCTGAACTGAAAGAGCTCGAGTCCTTTTGGTTCGGTCAAACAAGGCTTTTTGGCTTAGTTGACGATTTCCGGAAATTGTTTTCTCCCATCTTCTCAAGGAACCCTCATGAATAAGACCCTCGTTTTGGCCGCAGTGATTGCCGCTGCCGCCCTGGCCGCCTGCGGCAAAAAAGAAGAACCGGCTCCCGCCCCGGCCCCGGCTCCCGCTCCCGTTGCTGCCCCGGCTCCTGCCGCAGCCCCGGCTGCTGATGCCGCCAAGCCCGCTGACGCTGCTGCGCCCGCCGCTGCCGCGCCAGCTGCCAGCGCCGACATGGACGCCGCCAAGAAGGCTGCTGAAGCCGCTGCCGCACCTAAGAAGTAATTCTTTTATGCGCGCAAAAAAACCGCCCTCGGGCGGTTTTTTTTTTTGCCAACAACGGTTTGTGCCTGGTGAGCTCTTGCCTCGCGCCTATGCCTTGCGGAGGCCAGTTAAACCTAGAAACCGCAGTTGGACGCGCCCGAGTGTGCCGCCATGGGCTGGCCTGGCAAGGCGCGACGACGCGGCTGGCTGATGCCAGCAAGGAGGAGCAACACCGCCAGGGCATCCCAGGGCGG
>Ga0136644_10001453_pt1 | contig 18784 bp, 15 predicted proteins | sample C_130820_EF_Meta_FD_94780 | JGI IMG/M metagenome (GOLD analysis project Ga0136644, IMG submission 94780) | Freshwater microbial communities from Lake Croche, Canada to study carbon cycling - C_130820_EF_MetaG (v2) (version 2) | ecosystem: Environmental > Aquatic > Freshwater > Lake | place... | reverse complement strand
GCCCTGTTCACGCGCCTGGGTGACGGCATCAAAGGCCAGTCCCGCCGCATCCGCGCCTTGCGGGCGGCTCATCACTTCGGCGCCGGTGCGCTGGCCCCAGACCTGCAATTGCTCGATCGCGGCGGCGCGGAACGTATCGCCCGCGGCCAGCAGCACCGAGCGGCCCTCCTGACGGAATTTCGCGGTCAATTTGCCGATTGTGGTGGTCTTGCCTGCCCCGTTGACACCCGCCATGACAATCACGAACGGTTTGTGATCGGCCTTGATCACAAGGGGATGGGCCACAGGCCGCAACACCGCCTCGATCTCGCGGGCCAGAATGGCGCGGACTTCTTCGACCTCGATATCCTTTTCAAACCGGCCTTTGCGCAGGCTTTCGATGATGCGGGCCGAGACGGTTGTGCCGAGATCGGCGCGAATCAGCACATCCTCGAAATCCTGCAGCGTGTCACTGTCGAGTTTGCGTTTGGTGATGAGGTCGCTGATGCCCTGCCCGAGCGCGGAGGAGGAGCGCGCCAGCCCGCTGCTCAGCCGTTGCCACCAGGAACCGCCGCTCGGCGGGGCGGGTTCGGCTGCCGACAATGCGTCATCGCTACCGGCCTTCTGTTTGGCACCAAACAGCCGGGAGAGAAAACCTCTGTTTTGTTCATCATTTTGTGTCATCACATTCTCGATACAGCTTTCGCGCCTCCGGAGAAAGGGCTATCCGACATTCATGACAGAAGAAGATCTGCTCGCCCGCCTCCTGTATCGTGATGCTTTGATGCTGGTCATCGATAAACCGGCCGGCATAGCCGTACATCGCGGCCCCAAGGCTGCCTTCGGCGAACATGACGCGCTCGAGGCCTATTTCGGGATCCTGAAATTCGGCCTGCCGCGTGCCCCCTCGCTAGCCCATCGTCTGGATCGGGATACCTCGGGCTGTCTGGTGCTGGGCCGCCATCGCAAGGCTCTGGAAACCCTTGGTGATCTGTTCAAAAAGGGCAAGATCGACAAAACCTATTGGGCGGTGGTGGAAGGTGGGCCCGGGGAAGACACCGGCCTGATCGATCTGCCTCTGGGCCGCCGCGATGCTTCGCGTGGCTGGTGGATGAAGGTTGACACCGAGGGTCTGCCCTCGCAATCGCGCTTTACCGTGATGGGGCGGCATGAGGGCCTGACATGGCTGGCGCTGGATCCGCTGACCGGACGCACCCACCAGTTGCGGGTGCATTGCGCGGCAATGGGCTGGCCGATTTTGGGCGATCCGATCTATGGCTCGGCGCCGCGCCAGGGCGGACCGCCCCTGCATCTGCATGCGCGCGAGGTCACCATTCCGATCTATCGCAACAAGCCGCCGATTACCGTGACCGCCCCGGTGCCCGAGGCGATGGCCGTCGCTTTGACGGCTTGCGGCTATTCCGGTCGGGACTGACTGCGGTCAAGCCGCAACCAGATCATGTCCTTCGACGGCGAGGATCGGGGCCTGGATGATCTGTCCCGCAGTCACCTGCGAGCGGAAGCGGACGGTGGCAAAACCCTCGCCGCGCCCCAGATGGTCCTGTTCGACCAGTACATTCTGCACCGTGCCGAGCTGGCTTTTCAGATAGGTATCGAGCGCGAGATCACCGGCCGCGCGCAAGCGTTTGGCGCGGTCTTTCACCACCTGCTTGGGCAGCTGCGGCATCCGCGCCGCCGGAGTGCCCTCGCGCGGGGAGAAGGGGAAGACATGCAGATAGGTCAGGTCGCATTCGCGCACCAAAGCGAGTGAATTGGCAAACATCTCTTCGGTTTCGGTCGGAAATCCGGCGATAATATCCGCTCCGAACACGATATCGGGCCGCAAGGCCTTGATTTTCTGGCTGAAGGCAATGGCATCATCGCGCAAGTGGCGGCGCTTCATCCGTTTCAGGATCATGTCGTCGCCTGCCTGCAACGACAGGTGCAGATGCGGCATCAACCGTTTCTCGCAGGCCAATGCGTCGATCAGGGCCTCGTCGGCCTCGATGGAGTCGATCGACGACAGCCGCAGGCGCGGCAGATCCGGTACATGCGTCAGAATGGATTGCATCAACTGCCCCAGTCGCGGCGTGCCAGGCAGATCGGCGCCCCACGAGGTCATGTCGACTCCGGTCAGCACCACTTCCTTGTAGCCGCGATCCACCAGCCGTTTGATCTGGTCGACAGCCGCACCCATGGCGACCGAGCGCGAGGGACCGCGCCCGTAGGGAATGATGCAGAAGGTGCAGCGGTGGTCGCAGCCGTTTTGGACCTGCACAAAGGCGCGGGTACGGCCTTCGAAACCGTCGATCAGATGGCTGGCGGTTTCACGCACCGCCATGATGTCGGCCACCTGGACCCGTTCCGACGCGGCGGTGGGGTCTGCCAGTTGCGCCCATGTGTGGCTTTGGCTTTTCTCGCTGTTGCCGATCACCCGATCGACCTCGTCCATCGCGGCAAACATTGCCGGTTCGATCTGGGCGGCGCAGCCGGTGACCACGATGGTCGCCTCTGGCCGTTCGCGCTTGAGACGGCGGATGGCCTGCCGGGCCTGTCGTGTGGCCTCGGCTGTGACGGCACAGGTGTTGAAAATCACCAGATCCTGATGCCCGGCTTCCAGCGCCTGCTGGCGCATGGATTCTGATTCCACAATATTCAGACGGCAGCCGAAGGTGACAACATCGACAGCCATCACGCACGCCCCGCAAACAAGGCGGCATCGAAATTGCCGCGGGTTTCGAGCGCGACCAGACCGGTCATCAGTACGTGATTGTCGCTCTCGCGCCATTCGATCACCAGCGTGCCGCCCGGCAGGACCACAGAAATTCTGCGCTCTCCGACATGGCGTCGGACGGCCGCGACGGCGGCCGCACAGGCGGCCGAGCCGCAAGCCAGTGTCAGCCCCGCCCCGCGTTCCCACACCCGCAGGATCATTGCAGACGGCGAGGTCATTTGCGCAATCGAGATATTCGCGCGTTCGGGAAACAACGGATGATGCTCCAGCATCGGCCCGATGGTCGCCAGATCAATGGCCTGGTAATCCGGCACAAAAAAGATGGCGTGCGGATTGCCCATATTGACCACTGCCGGACCCGCCAGCACCGGCGCATCGGCGGGGCCGACCGCCAATTCGATGCAGCATGTATCGGCAAAATTTTCGGAGAGTGGAATCTCTTGCCAGCCCAGGCGCGGCGCACCCATATCGACGGTGAAGGTCAGCGGGCCGTCGCGGCGGCAGGCCAGCAATCCCGCTTGGGTTTCCAGCATCACGGTGTCTATCGTGGCGTGTTCCAGCAGGGCCCAGGCTACACAACGCGTGCCGTTGCCGCAGGCTCCCGACAGCGACCCGTCGCAATTGAAAATCTGCATGAAAGCCGCCGTGCCGGGCGTGCGCGGATCCGACAGCACCATCAGCTGGTCGAAACCCGTCTCGGGCCCCTCGGCAATGGCGCGGGCATCCTCGGGCCGCACAACCAGCGGGGTGCCGCGCAGATCGAGCACGATAATGGCATTGCCGATGCCGTTCATTTTCAGAAAGGGCCGACCGATAAGCGGGTTCACGTTAAAGCCTCGTTGAGCAACATTGGCGAAGATATAACGTCGAAGCGAAAAAAGTGCTACTGATACTCGACCTTGTGCCGGACAGGTATTACCCTGTCCCAATATCGGGTTTGAGTCGGTTTCCGACGGCTTTGGCTTAAAACATTGTTTGTTCTGCAACCCTTTGGATGATCAAGATGCGTCTATTCCTTGCGGTATTTGCCGGCGCGGCTGTTTTGGCTGCGGGCCTGTTCTGGGTCCAGAACCAGCAAGGCCAACCGCCTTTGGCGGTGGTGGCCCAACCAGCAGGAACTCCATCGGCCAGCACCCCGCCAGCCAGTACCCCGACCGCCAGCACACTGGAAGCGGTCAAACCCGTTCCCGAGCCTGTAACGGACAAGCCTGCTGCCCTGCCTGCGCCTGTCGAACTCGCACCGGCACCGAAAGTGGCGGATGCAGAACAGAATTCCGCAACACAAACATTCATAACCCTTGCGCCGCCGCCGCTCGATCCCAACAATCCCGAAGAGGTGGTGATGGTCTCGCGTCCGGCTTTTGTGATGCGCGGTCAATCCTCATGGGATGATGGCTATCAGGCGCTGGCAGGCTCATTTGCGCGTCTGAACAGTGAAGCCAGGGCATTGGACCTGAAAGTCACGGGGCGTGCCGTGGCAGTGTTTGTGGAAACCGATGACCGGGGTTTCCGCTATGAGGCGGTCCTGCCGGTCGCTTCACTGCCGGCGCAACGGCCGGCCAACTGGCCAAGCGATATGCGGCTGGGCGCGACCCCCGAGGGGAAGGCGATCCGGTTTGTCCACAAAGGTCCTTATGACGAGATCGACAGCACCTATGAGGCCATTACCGCCTATCTCGATGTCAAGGGCATCGAGGCCAAGGAAACCCTGATCGAGGAATATATCAACCTCGGCCAGGAATCGGGTGATGCCGCGATCGAGGCCTATATCTACGTCCAGCCGAACAAATAGGCCTATTCGCGCCGCAACAGGCGGTCGACCAGCAGGGTCGACCAGAAACTGGCATGGAAGTTTCGCTGCAGGGCTTCCGGGTCGTAATGATTGGCGACCCAGTCCTCGAATGTCAGGCCTTTTTCAAGCCCTTCGCGGCGGTAAAGCTCGAAAAACGCATCGAGAATGCCGGTTTTGGACCATTTGAAATGGCCGTAGCGCGATGACAATTGCTGAATCGCCTCGTCAAGCGGGCGGTTTTCATGCAGCAGCAGATAGAGCGTGGCCATGAAGCCGGCGCGGTCTGCTCCCGATTTGCAATGGATCAGCGCGGGTGTTTCGAGGTCTGCGAAATACTGGCGGGCTTTCAGCATGGCCTCGCGTTCGGGGGCTCCGCGTGAACGCAGGGTGAAATCGAGGATCCGGATACCGTTTTGTTCGGCGGCTTCCTTTTCCAGAGGCCACGAGCCGAATTCGCGGCCGCCGCGCAGGTTGATGATGGTTTTCAACCCCTGGCGGGCCATCCGGTTGATGTCATGCGGTGCCGGTTGTGCCGCCCGCCAGAAGTGCGGCGTGACCTGATGGAAATTCAGATAGACCAATCTGAAAATGCCATGATCCGACAAAATCATGTTCACCCAGGCATAGATGCGCTGCCAGAAACCGGTAATGGGACGATCCCAGCGCGCAATACGGGCCAGACGGCGCTCGCTACGCAAATCCTGACGGGAGAAAGAAGGCAGGCGCATTGCTGTCCTATTCGATGGCTGCGGGGGCAACAGGTGCTCTGCCCTGTGGGATCGGTGGCCGGTTGGCACTCGCAAAGCGGTTTAACAGCCCCCACCTCCCAGTGCAATCAGCAGGAAATGCCCCACCCGCACCAAAGTAGTCTTGCTACTGGGCCGCGCTGTGCATAAACAGGCCTCAAAGAGGCTCGATTTACGAAAAGGGTAAGCGCCATGATCATCGACAATGTCACGCTCGGCAAAAACGCACCGGACGAAGTGAACGTGATTATCGAAGTGCCAATTGGCGGTGAGCCGATTAAATACGAAATGGACAAGGCCTCCGGCGCGCTGATGGTCGACCGTTTCCTCTATACGTCGATGCGCTATCCCGGCAATTACGGCTTTATTCCGCACACCCTGTCCGATGACGGCGATCCCTGCGATGTGATCATTGCCAATACCCGCGCCATCATCCCCGGCGCGATCATGAGCGTGCGTCCTGTCGGCGTGCTGTTCATGGAAGACGAAGCGGGCGGCGACGAGAAAATCCTGGCTGTCCCGGCCGCCAAACTGACCCGCCGTTATGAGAATGTGCATAATTACACCGACTTGCCCGCCATTACGCTGGACCAGATCCAGCACTTTTTCGAGCGTTACAAGGATCTCGAACCTGGCAAATGGGTGAAAGTGGTGCGTTGGGGAACGGCCGAAGAGGCCCGCAAGCTGATCCTCGAAGGTGTCGAGCGCGCCAAAGCGGCCAAAAACAAATCCTCCTGATGGCCTGAGCCGTTCCGGTGATATGATCCGATAAGGCCCCGTTTCGGGGCCTTATCTTGTATTTTTAGAGGCTTTGAGCCTAAAAATTGCTGTTTTTTTGTTTCATCAGTCTCGCAGACCGGATGTTTTCCGCTAAACCTGTTTGTTGTGATTCGCTTTTCACTGGAGGGTGCGCGTGGCTCATCATTCTTTCATGGCTGACAAGACGGGTGCGGGGCCCATCGGCATGGATTTCCACCACGTGATCAGCCGCCTGAAAGCGGCGCTGCTGGTGGTCTGTATCCTGTTCGGCCTTCCGGCTCTCGCAATGGCCCAGTCGGCATCCGGCAGTGAAGGCGGGACCGGCATCAATATCGCCGCGGTCAAGGCGCAGGTCGAAGGGTTGAAGCTGGAGCTCAACCAGATCGAGGCGGGGCTGGAGCGGCGCTCATTGTCCACCGAAGTGCTGGGCGTGCAACGCCAGCGCCTCGATGACATCGGGATACAATTGCGTAAGTTCGGCGACGAGCTGAACCCGCGTGCTGAAACCCTGCGCTCCCGTATCAAGGAATTGGGACCGGAGCCCGACAGCAAATCACCGCCCGAAAGCCCCGAAATTGCCAAGGACCGCGCCGATCGCGACCGCGCCCTGAAGGAAATCGACGAGCTAATCAGGATTACCCGTTCGGCCGCCTTGCAGGCCAGCCAGCTGGTCGATCTGGTGGTCGAGAAACGCCGCGATGCCTTTCAGGCCCATTTGTTCGAACGCACGTCGAGCCTGCTGGCCCCCGGTCTGTGGGTCGATGTCGTCATGGGCCTGCCCAAAGACATGTCGGCTTTCGTTATCCTCTCCACCAACACGCTTGGCCGGATCATCGACGCACGCGGATTGCTCGGACTGGGCCTGCTAATGGCCGGCCTTGCCTTGCTGGTTGCCGTCATGTGGCTGACTTTGGACGTGACCCACAAGATTGCCGCCGTCCGTTTTCCCGATGCCAATCCCGCGCCGTTCCGCAAGACGTTGCGGGCTGTCTTCTATGCGCTGACGGGGTTTGCCCTGCCGACGCTGGCGGGCTTTGTCATGGTGGAAACCTTTACCAGCCTCGGGATGGTACAGCCACGGCTTGAAACCATTCTGCTGCCTTTCGTGCGCGGTCTGGCCTTTATCGGTTTTGCGCGCGGTCTGGTTGCGGGTTTGACGGCGGTCAAGCATCCTGTCTGGTCCTTGCTGAATCTGCCTCCGCAGCGGGTGAGGGATATGCGGACGCTGGTGCTGGTGACGATGAGCCTGCTGGTCGCGGGACAGGTGGTGGAGGCGGTGATCCAGACCATTGCCGCAGGTCTGCCGCTGACGGTGGCGACGCGTGGCTGTTTTGCCGTGCTGGTGGCCGTGGTCATGATGCGCGGCTTGCAGAATCTGGCAGCCGGCCATGTTGCGGCCGAGGAGGACTGGTGCAATCGGGCCTTTATTTCGACCACATCGCTGGCCGTCATCCGTCTGGTGGTCTGGCTGAGCTTGGTCGTGTCGGTTGTTGCAGCGTTTTTCGGTTATGTCGCTTTGTCGGCCTTTGTGGTCGAACAACTGGTCCGCTCGCTGGAAGTTCTGGTGCTGTATATTCTGGCCAGCCGGCTGGTGGAGGAAGGCATTGCAGCCCTGCTGCTGCCGGGTTCGCGCACGCTGGTCTGGATCGAAACCACGGTTGGCCTGCCGCAACGCTCGCTGAACCAGTTGGGTGTTCTGGCTTCCGGCCTGTTGCAGTTGCTGATTCTCGGAATAGCCTTGATGATCGTGCTGGTGCCATGGGGCATCCAGTCGGCGGATGTCTGGTCGTCCTTGCGCGCGGTGCTGTTCGGGCTGACGATCGGCGATGTCACCCTCTCGATCGCGACCGTGGTGGTGGCGGTGACCTCGTTCGTGCTGGCAATTGTGATGACGCGCGCTGTGCAACGCTGGATGAAACAGCGCTATCTCCCGCAGACGCAGCTTGATTCAGGCATCAAGAATTCGCTGACAACCGGTGTCGGCTATATCGGTTTTATCGGTGCGGCGGCTTTGTCGCTGTCCAGTCTGGGCCTGAGTCTCGATCGTCTGGCGATTGTGGCTGGCGCCCTGTCGGTCGGGATCGGTTTCGGTTTGCAATCCATCGTCAACAATTTCGTGTCCGGTCTGATCCTGTTATGGGAGCGGTCGGTTCGCGTTGGCGATCTGGTGATTGTCGGCGACGAGCAGGGCCATGTCCGCCGCATCAATATCCGCGCCACGGAAATCGAGACATTCGACCGTTCGACGGTGATCGTGCCCAATTCCAATCTTGTGTCCGGCGTGGTGAAAAACCGAGTGCATAGCGGCCGTATGGGGCGTGTGCTAATCGCTTTGCCGATGCCGCGCGATCTTGATATTGATCGGTTCAGAAGCCTGTTGTTCGAATTGACCAGCAAGCATGACGATGTTTTGCCTGATCCCAAACCTGCGGTCTTGTTGAAGCTCATCACCGAAACCACCCTGAATTTCGAACTGGTGGCTTTTGTTGCCGAAGTCGATACAGTGCCGAGGGTATCGAGCGAATTGTCGATCAGCATTTGGCGCGACGTCCGTGCTTTGGGTATGTTGCCAACCGGCAAGACCGTTCTCACCATCGAAACGCCGGCCTCGGTGGCACAAGCGGTCATGTCCTCGCTTGATCCGGTTTCCTCTCTATCCGACAAAAAGGCCTGAAAGTGTCCCGTTTTTCCCCCGTGCGTGGTGTTGGTTTGACTTTATGTGCCCTGTTGGCCAGCCTGATGCTGTCCTCCTGTTCGACACCGCCAGCCGACCGCCCGATCGACTCGATGTATGTGCGTCTCGAACAGAGCGGGACAAGCCTTGATCCGCTGTCAGCCTTGGGGCTCATCAATGCCTATCGCAGCAAAAAGGGCCTGCCGCCCTTGCAGCTTGATCCCGAATTGATGAAGGCGGCGGAAGGTTCGGCCGGCAAGGCTGCGGCGGAGGATCGCTCGACCTTCGGTGAAATGCCGCAATTGCCTGCCTCGGGCGGGCGTTCGGCCCATATCAAATTGTCGGCCGGTTATCTGACGCTGGCCGAAGCCTTTTCGGGATGGCGCGATGTGCCACTCTATGACCGCGCGATGCTGTCACCACAGGCCCGCTTTTTGGGGATTGCGGCGATCCGGGCTCCCCATGCCAAATATCGGGTCTATTGGGCCTTGGCGACCGACGGTTGAGGTTGTATTGGCAGGCCGTAACGGTTTGGTGTGAGAGCAGGTGTAGCCGATGATGATGATAAGACTTTACGCCCGCGTTCTGTCCATGCTGGGTTCGGAACGCAGGCTGGCCGTGATGCTGGCTCTGGCCAATATTGTGGTGGCGATGGCCCAATTTGCCGAACCGATTCTGTTCGGACGCATGGTGGATGTCCTGACCAAAGCGTCGCCCTCCACCGCTGCAGAGACCCCGATCGGCATTGAACCTACAATGGGTTTTTGGATTGTCGCAGCCTTGCTGTCGATTGCCGGTGGTGTGCTGATTTCACTGAATGCCGACCGTCTGTCTCATCGGCGGCGGCTGGCGGTGATGGCCCAATATTTCGAGCATGTCCTGGCTTTGCCGCTGTCATTTCACAATGCAACCCATTCAGGCCGGATTTTGAAGGTCAAGTTCGAGGGTGCCAATGGCATGGCCTGGATCTGGCTGTCATTTTTCCGCGACCATTTTTCCGCGATGGTGCTGTTGCTGGTCCTGTTGCCGCTGTCGCTGGTGCTCAATTTCTATCTGGGATTGATCCTGTTGGGTCTGTTAATTGTGTTCAGCCTGTTGACCGGCTATGTGCTGAACAAGACCCAGGTGTTACAGGCGGCCGTTGAAGCCCATCATTCCTCGCTGGCTGAACAGGCGTCGGATGCTTTGGGGAATATTCCGGTTGTCCAGAGTTTCACGCGGATCGAATGGGAAGCAGCGGCATTGCGCAGGACCATTCGCGATCTGTTGTCGGCTCAGGTCCCGGTGCTGTCATGGTGGGCAATGGCTTCCATCATCACCCGCGCATCGGCCAGCCTGTCGATGCTGATGATTTTTGTTACCGGCGCACGGCTTCACCAGCAGGGTTTGGCCAGTGTCGGCGAGGTTGTCGGTTTTATGAGCCTGTCTGGCCTGCTGGTCATGCGGATGGAACAGCTGGTTGCCTTTATCAACAATCTGTTTTTGCAGGTGCCCAAGCTTGTCGAGTTTTTCGAAGTGCTTGATACGCAACCCATGGTCGCCAACCATCCTGATGCCATTGATCCGGGCCGGTTGAAGGGTGAGGTCGTGTTCGATCATGTCAGCTATTCCTTTACTGGGCGCGAACTTGCGGTTCATGATCTGTCTTTGCATATCAAAGCCGGACAGCGGATTGCGCTGGTGGGCGAGACGGGATCGGGCAAATCAACCACTCTCGCTTTGCTCTATCGGGCTTTCGATCCGCAACAGGGTCGCATCCTGATCGATGGTGTGGACGTGCGGTCCATGACGCTGGAGGGCTTGCGCCGCAATGTCGGCGTGGTGTTCCAGGAGCCTATGCTGTTTGCCCGTTCTATCCGCGATAATGTGTTGATCGGTTCGCCCGATGCGGCAGAGGATGAGGTTTGGCAGGCTTTGTCACGGGCGCAGGCCGATGATTTTGTGACCCGATCCCCCCAAGGGTTGGAAACAATCGTCGGCGAGCGTGGCCGTTCGTTGTCGGGTGGCGAACGCCAACGGATCGCCATTGCGCGCGCTTTGCTGAAAAACCCGCCTCTGTTGATTCTGGACGAGGCGACTGCCGCGCTTGATGCAGGCACCGAAGCTCGGTTGCAACTAGCTCTGGAAGAAGTCATGACCGGCCGTACCACCTTCATCATTGCCCATCGTCTGGCCACTGTGCGTCAGGCCGATCTGATCGTGGTGCTGGATCGGGGCCGGATTGTCGAAACAGGCAATTACGAGACACTGATCGCCCAAAAGGGCCGCTTTGCCGCTTTGGCGCAAGCCCAGTTCATGACTGCGGCTCCTTGACGCCGTTAGACCTGTTTGCGGCGTGGGCCGACAGGCGTGATCCGCAACTGGATGATGCGGTTGCGTGATTTGCGTTTGACCTCGAAACGATGGCCGTGAAAGGTGAAAACCTGACCGGCATCGGGAATGGTCTGGGCTTCGTGGATCACCAGACCGGCAATGGTCGTGGCTTCCTCGTCCGGCAGGTTCCAGTCCATCGCGCGGTTGAGGTCGCGGATCGGCACCGAGCCATCGACGAACACCGAACCATCGGGTTTGGGACGGACGCCATGCATGGCCAGATCATGCTCGTCCTTGATGTCGCCGACGATTTCTTCGAGAATATCTTCCAGTGTGACCAGTCCCATCACTTCGCCATATTCATCGACCACCAGCGCGAAATGGGTCTTGCGGGATAAAAAGGCCTTGAGCTGGTCGGTCAGCGAGGTCGTGACAGGGATAAACCACGGATCGAGCGCGATCGTATCCAGATTGATTTTATCGGCATTGCCATCGGCCGCATCGAGAGCGCGCAGCAAATCCTTGGCATGGAGCACGCCCACGATATTGTCCGGCTCGCCCGACCACAGCGGCATGCGGGTATAGGGAGAGGCCAGCACTTCGCGCACCACGTCGTGGATCGGCAGGCTGGAGGAAATCGTCCGCATTTTGGTGCGGTGGACCATCACGTCCGACACTTCCAACTCGCCCAGATCGATCAGGCCGCCCAGCATATTACGGGCATCGCGCGCCACCCCGCCTTCGTGATGCAGCAGATCCACCGCGCCGCGCAATTCGTCATTGGCCGACAGGACGGGCTGGTTTTCACCGATGCGAATGCCGAACAGTCGCAGGATCAGCCGCACCAATGCCTCGATCGACATGGTCAGGGGCCCGAACAGGGCAACCGCTATAGCAACAGGACGGGCCAGCAGAAGGGCCGAACGATCCGGCGAATTGATGGCCAGCGTTTTGGGCAGAACTTCGGCAAACACGATCACCAGAATTGACATGGCAATGGTGGAATAGATGACCCCTTCGCCACCGAACAATTCCAGAAGAATACTGGTGGCAAAGGCCGACACGCCGATATTGACCACCTGATTGCCGATCAGCATCGCCCCGATCAGCCTTTCGCGGGCCATCAGCAATTGATTGACGATGGCGGCGCGGCGGCTGCCGGATTTCTCGAGCGTATGCATCCGCGCCCGCGATGCGGCGGTGAGCGCTGTTTCGGCTGCCGAGAAAAATGCGGATAATCCCAGACAGAACAATACGATGGCGAGAGCGATCCACGGATTGGCATCGATTTGGAAATGGTCCATGGTTTATGCCGTCCTTGTCAGTGCACTTTCAAGATAGTGACGCACATCCCCGGCTTCAACGCCACGTGCAATAAAGCTTTCGCCGATCCCGCGCGCCAGAATGAAGGTCAACTGGCCTCGTTTGACCTTTTTGTCCTGTGCCATGGCATCGAGAATCTGGTCGGCCGTGCCGGTGAATCCCGGAATATGGGCGATCTCGGTGGGCAGGCCGACCGTGCGTAAATGGCCTTCGACGCGGCTGGCATCCTGGCCGGAACAATGCCCCAACTGGACCGAAAAGCGGAAGGCGGCGACCAGCCCGATGGCAACAGCCTCGCCATGCACCAGACGCGTGCCGTCATAGCCGACCAGCCGCTCGAAGGCATGGGCGAAAGTATGGCCCAGATTGAGCAAAGCGCGGTCGCCTTCCTCGCGTTCGTCGCGGGCCACCACGGCCGCCTTGGCGCGGCAGGCTGTCTCGATGGCGGCAATGCGGGTCGGGCCGCCGGCAAACAGATCGCGCCAGTCGGCTTCGAGCGAGGTGAAAAAGGCCGCATCGTCGATCAGGCCATATTTGATGACCTCGGCATAGCCGGCCCGGAATTCGCGCTCCGACAGCGTATCGAGCGCGGCAGAATCGGCCAGCACCAGACGGGGTTGGTAGAAAGCGCCGATCAGGTTTTTGCCGTGTCTGGAATTGATGCCGGTTTTGCCGCCGACCGACGAGTCGACCTGGGCCAGCAGGCTGGTCGGAATTTGCACAAATTGGACACCTCGCCGTACCGAGGCGGCAGCAAAGCCCGCCAGATCGCCGATTACTCCGCCGCCCAGGGCAATAACGCAGTCCCCGCGTTCGATTTTCGCGGCAATGACGGCATCGCAGACCTGCTCGAACATCGCATAGCTTTTCGAACTCTCCCCCGCCGGCACGATGAGATGCGCATGGCGCAGTCCGGCCTGTTCGAGACTGGCTTGCAACGGGGCCAGATAGAGCGGAGCGACATTGTCGTCGGTGACAATGCAGCAGGCCGCGTTGGGCAGAACCTCGTGGATGCGCTGTCCTGCTGTGTCGATCAGGCCGGGTCCGATCAGGATCGGATAGGAGCGGTCCTCCAGTCCGACCTTGACGGTTATGATGGGCGCGCCTGCGTGCGCCGCCGCTCCGGTCGGTTGGCCCTGCATGTGCTGGTCGAGAGTTTCGAGCAACTCGTCGACAATCACGTCATGAGGGACATCGCGTGATTGTACGGTGATTGTGGCTGTGGCGTAATTGGGAGCGCGGTCATCGAGCAGGCGCTTGAGCGTCGCTTCCGGATCGTCGGTATGCAGCATCGGGCGGTTGGAGCGCTTGCGCACCCGCCGCAGCAACACTTCGGTATCGGCTTTAAGCCAGACCGAAACCGCATTGGCGGCAACACGTTCGCGGGTCTCGGCGGACTGGAAGGCACCGCCACCGGTGGCGATCACGGTTTGACCGTCGCCGAGCAGGCGCGCGATCACCCGCCGCTCGCCCTTGCGGAATTCTTCCTCGCCATGCTGGGCGAAGATTTCAGGTATCGACATGCCTGCGGCCGATTCAATGGCATGGTCGGCATCGGCAAAGGGCAGGCTCAACCGCTGGGCCAGTCTGCGTCCGATTGAGCTCTTGCCAGCACCCATCATGCCGACCAGAACGATAGAGCGTCCAGCCAAAACCGTTTTGACCCGTGCAACCCTGTCCTCGGTGCCGTGCCTGTCTCCCAATAGCTTGTTCACACCCGTTATCCGACTATATAATGGAGGCGTCGCGCCCCTCTCTCCCGATCTCTTTAGCATAGTCTGTCGAGAAAGTTCACCCGCTCAAACACCGGCAGTAAAGACTATGGTTATCAACCGCAGGAGGGGGGCTCCGTGACCAATCAGGATCTGATCCGCCGCTTTCTCGAGATGCTGGCTTCCGAGCGCGGGGCCAGTGCCAATACGCTGTCGGCCTATCGCTCCGATCTGGAAGATGCCGGTTCCGTTCTGGCCAAAGCCGGCGCCGGTCTCCTTTCGGCCGACACCGAGGCGTTGAGGAAATTTCTGGAAACCTTGCAGAAAAGACAGGTTTCTGCGGCAACAACAGCCAGAAAAACCTCGGCTCTACGACAATTCTACCGGTTTCTTTTCGGCGAGGGCTTGCGCGCTGACGATCCGGCCGGCCGGCTCAAAAGCCCGCGGCAGGGCCGGCCTTTGCCCAAGGTGCTGAGTATCGATGACGTGACGCGTCTGCTCGATCAGGCCAGCCGGGATGCGGCCAGCGAGGGCGCCGAGGCCTCTCTTCCGGCCAGACGGCGGGCGGCGCGGATGCTGGCTCTGCTGGAGCTGATCTATGCCACCGGTCTGCGTGTGTCGGAATTGATCGCGCTGCCTGATTCCTTGTGGCGGGTGCGCGAGCGGCTCATCGTGGTCAAGGGCAAAGGCGGCAAAGAGCGTCTGGTGCCGCTGACCGACAAGGCGATGGCGGCTCTGAAGGCCTGGCGGCTGTTGCGTGACCAGCGGGCCGATGGGACGGTGATGGCAGTCAGCGGGCCGTGGCTGTTTCCGTCCGATTCCGAGAGCGGGCACCTGACGCGGCAGGCTTTTGCCCGCGATCTCAAGGAATTGGCCCGACGCAGCGGTCTGTCGCCGCAAGCGGTGTCCCCGCATGTGCTCCGCCATGCCTTTGCCTCGCATCTGCTGCAAAACGGCGCCGATTTGCGGATCGTCCAGCAATTGCTGGGTCATGCCGATATCGCCACGACCCAGATCTACACCCATGTGCTGGATAAACGGCTGAAAAACATGGTTCGGGATCTGCATCCGTTGGGGGACGAGGATTAGCCTTCAGCCTTTGTTTTTCATCTCGCGCAATTTGGCAAAAACCGCGACCGCAGGCTGGCCTTCCATTCCGATGGTTTTGGCAATGTCGGGCTGGTCGGCCCGCAAAAACGGATTGGTGTCGCATTCAAGACCGATGGTCGACGGCAGGGTGAATTGTCCCTGTGCGCGCAGGGTCTCGACGTCATGCATGCGGGCTGCCAGAGCCTTGTTGGCTGGGTCGACCTGCAGGGCGAAGCGGCCATTCGACAGGGTATATTCATGCCCGCAATAGAGCGCGGTTGCGGCCGGCAGGCGCGCGAGCTTTTGCAAGGAGGCATACATCTGTTCGGGTGAACCCTCGAACAGGCGGCCACAGCCGAGCGAGAACAGCGTATCGCCGGCAAACAGCACCTTCTGTTCGGGCAGGTGATAGGCAATGTGGCCGACCGTGTGGCCGGGCGTATCGAAGACCCCGAATGTCAGCGTGCCGATGGTGAACGTGTCGCCTTCCTTGACCGACAGATCGATATGGGGAATGCGGTGGGCATCGGCACCAGCCGCCACAATGCGCGCACCGAAGGAGTGGCGCAACGCTTCGAGGGCGGCGATATGGTCATCATGGTGGTGGGTGACCAGAATATCGGTCAGCCGCCAGCCTGTCCCGGCAAGAGCATGCCGGATCGGCTGTTCGTCGCCTGCATCGATGCTGGCTGTGGCGCCGGTTTCCGTATCGTGGACCAGGACGCCAAAATTGTCGGACCCCATCAAAAATTGTCGAATTTCCAGGCTCATTCCAGACTCCTGCCCGCACTTTGATTTATACTGAGTTCCTGTTTGTCTCACAGTCTGTCCGAAATCGCCAAGCATCTTTCATGAAATGAGCCTGTCGCCATGACCCCCGATGTTGTCGATCTGCGCAATTTCTATGCGAGCCCGCTTGGCCAGGCTGCCTGCCGGTCGCTGACCAGAGCGATCGGAGCGCGCTGGAGCAAGCTGACCGGATTGCATGTGATGGGTCTCGGCTATGGCGTGCCCTATCTCGACAGTTTTTTGGGCAAGGCCGAACGGGTAATTGCCGCCATGCCGGAAAAGCAGGGGGTGATCCACTGGCCGCCGCACAGCCCGTCTGCCACGGTTCTGGTGGTCAATACCCTGCTGCCGTTTGCCGATCAGAGCCTTGACCGTGTCCTGATGGTCCATGCCATCGAGACCGAGGAAAGCCCCGCCGATTTGCTGGACGAGGTGTGGCGGGTGTTATCGCCCGGCGGCAGTGTACTGGTGGTTGTGCCCAACCGGCGCGGCTTGTGGGCACGGATGGACACCACGCCTTTCGGTCAGGGGCAGCCTTATTCGCGCTCGCAAATGACAACTTTGTTGCGCCATGCGATGTTTTCGCCGATCCACTGGTCCGAGGAACTGTTCATGCCGCCGATCCCCAGCGCGATGCTGCTGCGGGCTGCTCCCGCATTGGAGCGAATCGGAGCGGCCCTGTCCCTGCCCTTCGCCGGCGTGCATGTGATCGAAGCGACCAAATTGCTCTATCGGCCTGTTGCGGTCCGGAAAGTGGCGCGACAGCGGTCTTTGTCGCCCTTTTTGGTGCCAGCAGGCGCGCAAGCGGGATTTCGGCGGCGTCCTTTGGCTTGACGAAATCTCCTCAAACCGTCACTACCATGACGGATAGGCCGATGCCCGTTGGGGTGACGGATCAAAATGATTGTCTGATCCCTGACAAACCCGTTTGTTTGTCCAAGTTCAGGATGCCCTGATCGATGCGCAGTTACCTCGATTTTGAAAAGCCCGTTGCCGAATTGGAGGCCAAAGCCGACGAGTTGCAGGCGAGCGCCGATAAAAACGACTCCAAGGCTATGCGCGATGAAGCGCAGAAATTGACGCAACGCGCCTCTGCGACCCTCAAGGATATTTATGGCCAGCTGACCCCGTGGCAGAAAACGCTGGTGGCCCGGCATCCGATGCGGCCGCATTTCAAGGATTACATCGTCGGCCTGATCGACGAGTTCACGCCATTGGCAGGGGATCGGGCGTTTTCCGAGGACCAGGCAATTGTCGGCGGTTTCGGCCGATTCCGCGGTCGCTCGGTCTGCGTGATCGGGCAGGAAAAAGGCCATGATACCGAAAGCCGTCTGCGCCACAATTTCGGTATGGCGATGCCTGAAGGCTATCGCAAGGCAGTGCGCCTGATGGAAATGGCCGACCGTTTCGGCCTGCCGGTTATCAGTTTCATCGACACCGCCGGGGCGTTCCCGGGGATCGAGGCGGAAGAACGCGGCCAGGCCGAGGCCATTGCCCGTTCAACCGATGCCTGTCTGGGCTTGGGTGTGGCCAATGTCGCGCTGGTGATCGGTGAAGGCGGATCGGGCGGCGCGGTGGCGATTGCCAGCTGCAACAGCGTTTTGATGATGGAACATGCCATCTATACGGTGGCTTCGCCGGAGGCCTCGGCCTCGATCCTGTGGCGTGATTCAGGCCGCGCGCAGGATGCGGCGACCAATATGAAAATCACCGCACAGGATTTGCTGCGCTTCGGCATTATCGACGGGATCGTTCGCGAGCCTGTCGGGGGTGCCCACCGCGATCCCGACGCGGCCATTAATGCCGCGGGCAAGGCTGTTGATGCGGCCCTGGCGCAATGGCGGGGTTTGAGCCCTGACGATATCCGCCGCCGCCGCGCCGATAAATTTCTGGCGATTGGCCGCAAATTCTGACCATTCCAGCCCGAAGCGGCCTGTAAAGCCTGCCTTTGCGGGAGGGTTGTTCTATCGGCTTGGGGTAAGCGGGACGTGACAAAAGCCCTGATTGGTAATAAAGAAGTAACAGTGATGGGCTACTTGCTGAGGGATGATCTGCCTGCAAGCCTCTGAACGGGTTGCGGGCCGGCGTCCAAAAAAGGTTGCTGTGATGGCCAAATTTGCCCTGCGTTTCTTCGGTCTTGCTGCCCTCGCGCTGAGTCTGGCAGGCTGCAATGTCGAGACCTCGTCGCGCTCGCCCGCAAGGGCTACCGCACCTGTGCCGCAGGCGACTTTGGCCCTGATGTCAGAGAAAAACACCGACCGTAACGCCCCGATCCTGATCCGAGCCTACAAAAAGGAAGCGGAAATCGAGGTGTGGAAGCGCGACCGCAAGGGCGATTATGTCCTGCTTAAATCCTATCCGGTTTGCCGCTGGTCCGGCCAGTTGGGTCCCAAGCGCAAGGAAGGCGACCGCCAGGTGCCCGAGGGCTTCTACAGCGTGACGGCAGGCCAACTGAACCCGAATTCGGCCTATTGGCTGGCCTTCAATGTCGGCTATCCCAATCCGATGGAACGGGCTATGGGCCGTTCTGGCGGCGACATCATGGTGCATGGTATCTGCTCGTCGCGCGGTTGCTTTGCGATGACCGACGCACAAATCGAAGAAATCTATGCGGTCATGCGCGAAGCCTTCAATGCGGGGCAGAAAAGCGTCCAGTTCCAGTCCTACCCATTCAAGATGACTGCAGAAAATCTGGCAAAATTCCGTCATGATCCCAATATGCCCTTCTGGAAAAATCTGAAGGAAGGTTCGGACCATTTCGAGGTCACCAAGCGCGAGCCGAAGCTGAATTATTGCAACCAGCGTTATGTGTTCAATGCCGAAGGCGATGCGCGTTTCGACCCCACGGGAGCCTGCCCGACCATCTCCGTCGAT
>Ga0136644_10001450_pt1 | contig 18801 bp, 20 predicted proteins | sample C_130820_EF_Meta_FD_94780 | JGI IMG/M metagenome (GOLD analysis project Ga0136644, IMG submission 94780) | Freshwater microbial communities from Lake Croche, Canada to study carbon cycling - C_130820_EF_MetaG (v2) (version 2) | ecosystem: Environmental > Aquatic > Freshwater > Lake | place... | reverse complement strand
TACCGACAAAGTGGCAAATCAAATCCCGTCAAACTATTCAAGTAAATTGAGGAACTATGAGATTGTTATCTAGATTGCATCTCAGACTATTAATTCTTATTACCTTGTGTTTCACTTCAGGCTTGATAGGCCCCAAAGCAGCCAAAGCTGATTGGGACCGATTTGAAATCAGCCTCTACACCGGTATCACAGAAATCGTAAAACTAGGCCAAACTCAAAAAACAATTACCGAAAATTCAAAGTTTAAATTCACTACTCTGGAGATAAATAAAAACGAAGAGATCAAAAGGTCCGGAATCGTTTCGGGAATCGATTTTGAATCCAAAGGGATTACGATTTTTTTCAAAGCGACAGGAAGCACCCTAATAGTTCTAAAACCTCCTTTCCACGGAACAATTAAGGGCAAAAATATACAGATTTTTGACACAGAAAAACCTGCAGGGATGAATTGGGAAGATTTTGTGGTGAAAACTTTCGGAGAACCCGAGGCCAAGAGAAACGGCGGACGCATCGTAGGTGACGTGTTTTATTACGCTTGGGGTGATATCCAATTTGGACCTACGGGCTTTAGAAAATTTATGCTTTATAGAGACAAAGCTATCCGAAACTACCGAGAAGCCACTCAGCTCGAACCCACAAATCTTTTAGATTAAGAAAGAAAAGTACTTTGATTTTTTCCAAGTTCTCGAGCCAACATTATTTTCTCCCCTCGGTTATTACCCTTGTATCTTTTCTTGTCCTCCTATTGATAAGAACTGTCTTAAGACGGTACTGGAAACAATGGAATAAGAAGAATCCTCATCCTTTTTCCCCAGCAGCGCTTTCCCTGACTCGGATCCCATCTGTCTATTGGTGCCTTGCTATCGCTCTGCATTTTGGAATTGAACTTTCCGATCTGCCAGACCACCAGGCGCACCAAGCTACGAAACTGATCCATGTCACTTTGGTGCTCTCTTTTTTTAATGCCCTTTCTCAAGTGGCAGTCATGGCCAGTAAAAACTTTCTAGCTCGAAGCAATGGCCTTCTTTTAGGACTTGTTCGCGGCACTTTTGTCGTCGTGGGAATCCTAATCGCTCTTTCCATTTTGGGTATTTCTATCGCCCCCATCTTGACGGCTTTAGGAGTGGGAGGATTGGCCGTAGCACTAGCGATAAAAGACACTTTAGAGAATCTTTTTGCCGGACTTTATCTTTTGTCTGAAGGGGCCTTGCGATTAGGAGACCTTATACGTCTGGACTCGGGCCAAGAAGGAACGATCATGGATATTGGGTGGAGAACCACTCGAATTAAAACCTCAAATAACAACGCCCTTTTGATTCCGAATAGCAAACTTTCTCAAAGTATTGTGACCAATTTCAATTTACCTGAACACAAACTCGGCATCACGGTTCCTGTGCTCCTTGGGGTAAAAACCGATTTGAATCAGGTGGAAAAAGTCCTATTAGAAACAGTTAAAAAATCGACAGAAGATGTCACTGGGATTATTAGCTATCCTGAACCTACAGTCCTCTTTCAGGGGCTACAGTCTGACGGCAATCTGCTTTTCAATTTAAACTTTTCGATTAACGATGTTAAAAACCAAACCTCTGCAGTCAGTGAAATAAGAAAGCGGATTTTTAGAGTGGTTTTAGAAAATCAGTTTCCCCTACCCCAGACAAATCCAATCGGTACTAGAACTTAACTTTCGCAAATTTTCGTTTTCCGCACTGAAGAACGATGGTTTTACCTGCCATTTTCAACAGCTTTTCCTCTTTGACAGGGGTCTCATCGATTTTGACCCCGCCTTGAGCTACCAACCTCTTGCCCTCGCTCGTAGTAGCGGCAAATTTTAAGGCAACCAAAAGCTTTGGTATCCAGACCTCTTCCGATTCAGGATAGGAAACTTCGGGAATATCGTCAGGGATCTCTTTTTTCGCAAAGACATTTTCAAAGTGCTTTAAAGCGCTTTGTCCTGCTTCTGCATTGTGATAACGAGTAACAATCTCCACTGCCAAATCCGACTTCACAATTTTGGGATTGAGTTCACCTGATTTCATTTTACCGAACATCGTATCGATTTCAGTGAGAGGGCGACTACTCAAGAGATCGTAATAACGCCTCAAAAGACTATCGGGTAAACTCATCATCTTGCCGTAAATTTCGTTGGGACTTTCATCTACGCCAACGTAGTTATTGAGAGATTTACTCATCTTCTGAACACCGTCCAAGCCCTCCAGAAGAGGCATCATCAAACAAACCTGAGGCTCAATCTGGTGATCTCTCATCAACTCTCGGCCCATCAGCAAATTAAATTTTTGATCGGTTCCGCCTAGCTCCACATCAGCTTTAAGAGCCACAGAATCATAAGCCTGCAACAGTGGATACATGAACTCATGAAGACTGATGCTTTGTCCTTCTTTATATCGACGATTAAAATCTTCCCGCTCTAACATTCTTGCGACATTCGCGTGAGAAGCTAAGCGGATAAAATCATGTGCTTTAAAAGCATTAAGCCATTCACTGTTAAAGCGAATCACTGTTTTTGCAGGATCTAAAATTTTATAAACCTGTTTTTTATAAGTTTCGACATTAGCTAATATTTCAGCTTGGCTTAATTGAGGCCGAGTTTTGGATTTTCCTGAAGGGTCTCCGACCATTGCAGTAAAATCGCCAATTAAAAAAACAACCTGGTGACCTAGCTTTTGAAACTGAGCCATTTTTTGCATCAAAACGGTGTGCCCTAAATGAATATCAGGAGCTGTGGGATCAAAACCAGCTTTGATAATTAGTGGCTGATTTGTTTTGATCGACTTTTCAAGTTTAACTAGAAGATCTTTTTCAGAGAGAATTTCAGACGTTCCACGTTTCAGTTCGGCCAATTGTTCGTTTGCGGTCATCATTCCAAATCTCCCCCTTGGGCTAGATCGTCTATTTTAACCGTGAAACGTAAACGTTCAATCGATTCTGCTTGTCCCCTGCTGTTTACTTTTATTATGACACAAGAGACTCCTGGATTTTCTTTAGCCGCTTGAGTTGGGTGGGGACGTTTCGTAATAAATTTTTTAATCACTCCTTCGGGTCTGAGTCCAATCACCGAGTCAAAAGCACCTGTCATCCCCACATCGGTAATATAAGCAGTACCTCCGGGAAGAATTCTCTCATCAGCAGTTTGCACGTGCGAGTGACTACCCACAACAGCAGCTACTCGTCCCGCTAAGTGCCAACCCATCGCATATTTTTCGCTCGTCGCATCGGCGTGGATATCCACCAAAACAGGAGTAGAAGCTGGCACCTCTTTTAAAAGGCGATCTACGGCATGAAACGGACAGTCTTGGGCATCCATAAAAACTCTCCCCATCACGTTAATGATAGCGAGTCGCTCATTGCCTCGATGAACGATAGTCATTCCTTTACCAGGACAAGGTTCTCCCGCAGGGCTGGACCAGTTCGCAGGTCGGATTAATTTAGATTCAGGTCCTATGAGCTGGTAGACCTCTTTGTTATCCCAAATATGATTACCGGAGGTGTAAGCGCTAAACCCCATCTCGTTCAACTCTTCGAGAGTTCTACGATTGACCCCTCTACCTCCCGCCAAATTTTCGACATTTCCAATAATAAAATCGGGAGTGTAGGTGGCTTTGAGATCCCCAATACAAGCCTGGACCGCTTTCCTACCAGGCCTGCCAAAAATATCTGCAAAATAAAGTATTATCATTTGCTCTCTTCATAGAACCCGGAAGGTTAAAAGTAAATAAACCCTTTTTCGGTCACTAAACCATCCAAAAGGACATCGTGGGCATCACATTCGATATTTTGTGGGACGACTTGAGGGCTAAAGGCTACCCCCCATTTTTGGGCCAGTTTTCCTTCGTGGGCTAAGAATCGATCATAAACCCCTTTACCACTCCCTACTCGCATGCCGGCGTTATCAAAACAGAGTCCAGGAACTAAAACGAGATCGGTCGATTGAAAAGCGTCCACTCTGCGAGCTTTTTCTGCAACGGGTTCGAAAACTCCGCCGACCCCCCGACTAAAATCCGGAGAATTTAACGAATTCACATGAAAAAACTGCATCGTCCAGGTCTTAGAATCTGTTTTTGGGAACCCGCAAACTTGGGGTCGCAGTTTCCACAAAGGAAGTAGATCCACTTCCCATTCTCTTGGATAAAAAAGGGCAACTCTTTGGGCTGATTGAAAAATGGGACTTGAAATAAGAAGACGACAAATTTCCTGACTCCATTGAGTCAACGAGGAGCCGTAATTAGAGTACTGGGATTTCCAGTATTCTCTTAAAACCCTTTTATCTTTGGCGTTCGAGCTCAAGCTTGTCTTTAATTTTCCAACTCGCGTTCAACCCGCTCCAAAATATTATGGGCTTTATTCAAAAGTGCCGATTTAGAATCTATACTTTTAGTTCGATATTGGATCACATCATTGGCGAAATCAAATGCGGCCAACATCGCGGCTTTTTGTAATGTCAGGTTGGGGTTCTTCTTTCGAATAGCCTCCACTCGTCGACGAACCATTTCCGCAACCTCTTTTAAATGGGCTTCGCCTTCTTCACCTTTGATTACGTACTTTTGATTAGCAATGCTGATTTCTATTGAGTTCATAAGAGTTGATCAAATTGTATCAACTCTTAATCAATATCAGAAAGCTTTTTTGATATTAGCTCTTATTTTGCGACTTGGTCGATCGGACCAAAAACAGAAGTTCCGTTGATAGCACAGTCGATAGTGACTCGATCTCCACTCTTTAACCATGGAGTCACCATTTTCCCGCTTTCAATCATCTCCTGAAATCGTTTCTCAGTAAGACAGGCAAACCCTTTTTCCTTAGATTCATTAGAGATCGTTCCGGTGCCTACAATACTTCCGGCAGCTAGTGGACGAGTCCGACACGCATGGGCAATTAAATCGCCAAATGTGAAATTCATTTCCTTGCCATTGGGATTACCAAACCATTTTCCATTCAATTGAACCTCAAGGTCGACCGAAAGCCTCTTTCCATCCCAATGAACCCCAAACTCATCAGGTGTCACCACTAAAGGTGCAAAAGCCGAATTGGGTTTTGATTGAAGAAATCCAAATTTGGTTTCGAGCTCGGTTTTTACAATCTCACGATAAGTGATGTCATTAAACATAGTAAAAAGAGCGATGTACTTCGAGGCATCAGAACTTGAAGTCCCTTTGGGAACATCAACTGTAATAGCAGCAAACTCACCTTCAAAATCGCCGCCAAATTTTTCGTCCATAAGATCAATGGGAGAATAGGCGGGCAATAAACAGTCACTCACCCCTTGATACATCAGAGGGGTCACTTTTGCCGATTCTGGCATGACATCCCCTCGCGCTTTTCGAGCACGAACCACGTGAGATAAAAAGGCACTGGCATCGTAAAACCCCGGTGCGTGAGTTATCGGGGCCAAGCAACTTTTTAGATCGAGATCAAAACTATCTGCAATCTTGTTTTGATTAAGACAGTGATAAATTTCTAAAAGATTGGGTGCCACGTGGGTCCAATTCTCTAAAGCTTCAGTCAAATTTCGAGCTAACTCTTCATCCACTCTGACAGCTCTCGTGTTATCTTTGGAAACGACAATCAGATCGCCGTTTCTATTTTTTTTATGGGTCGAGGGCAAACTGGCTAATTTCATGGCAACTCCTTCGATAAACTCTCATCAGGCTCATCCAGACTGCAACTTCCAAAAGTCGCGCCGTGAGAACGACGAGCCACTTCAATTTCTTCTACGGTCATTGAAAATTCATTCCAAGAAAATTGATTCTTTTCAAAGTTGAATTTTTTAGCACTCATTTCATCTAAACAGGCCTTAATTTGTGCTGTCCCAAACTTTTCTGGACCATAACCCTGAGCTAAAGCGAGCGCAGAGAAAAGATTCACAAACCCGAAATCTTTACCTTGAGTCACTGCGTGATGAAGCCCTTGAGTCGCCTTAAACCGCAAGCCATGGCTGGTCACTTGAGAAATACCCTCAGCAAGCTCTTCGGAAGAGGGTAGATAAGTCCCCCCCGTTCTAAACTTAATTCCTGGAATTAAATCGAGTTCATCATTTTCATCCAACCAATCCACGAGGGCTTTTGTGGTGTTAGAGATATTCTGTTTAAAATCTCCCTCCAGGGAGACTTCAAAAAAGAGATCTTTAATTCCATTTGAGGTTAAATGGGCGGTTCGCTCAAGAACCGGAGATGTAAAATCTAAAATCTTCGAGGAACTTTTGGCTGTCACCACCGAAGAGGGCAGTTTAGTCTCATAAGAGACCACTTCCAAACGGCAAGAACTCTGATACCCCTTCTCCTGACAACGGCGCAGTTCCCTTAAATCCCACTCTACAGTTTTGTAAAACTCCGCAGGATTGTCACTTTGACAAGCTGTCCCTAAAGCCGCCATCAACCAGGGACTTCCGTCGGCCCCATTCGAATAAAGGATTGAAGGAGAAAGCTTTTTAATATCGGCGACTGGCAACACCATTTTATTCATGAGCCAGGGATGTTTGCCCTGCTTCCGCCAAGAGGAGGCACGTTGCAAAGCCTTCTCTAAAGATAAGGCTGCCGGAGGAAAAGTTCCGGAATAATCTATAATGCTTCCCAGCAAAGCGATTTTGGAATCATAAGTCATAACGGGGAAGAGAGTATAAGATTCGCGCCCTTAACACAAGTCGCTTCAAACCTGAAAAATCTGCTAAACCCTTTTTTAACCTGCGACGATAAATTAAGTAGAACCCGCATTCAACAAACCAATCCCAAAAATAGAATTAAGGAGAAAAGGCTATGAGAACTCCTTTTAGCGTCACCGATATCCAAAACAGCCAAAATGAAGCTGATGCCGCAAAATGCATGTCGGTAGAGCACTATGAGCGATGCTCATTTTGCAATTCCAAGCTCATTTTCACTCATGACCTCAATATTAGTTACATGCAGGTAGTGGAAACAAGCAGATGTCCGGGTTGTGGCGTAGCTCCTCACCCCAAAAAATTCACTCTGCAATAAATAAGATTAGAAAAGACTAATCATTTCGTAACAACTTAAGATGATTAGAGCTAGTTGAATAAGTCGGATAAACAATCCTGAGACCGTTGCAGTAATCCCCTCGAAACAGATAGCCGCAATAAGAAGTCTTGAGGCTAAAGCAGTATAACTTGAAAAAGCCATTACCCCGACCCAAATTAACAGTGGCAGAAGTCGTAATATCAACGAACTATTAACCACAGCGGCTGTAATGGCCCCCAATAAAAATACTATCCAAGAAATAGTCTGTCCTAGATTGCCTTGAGACCATGGCCACGAAGCAATCGAACCTGTTTTTACTCCCTCAATTAAATTCATCAATGCTGAACCATTAACAAACAGCCAAATATCTTGGTAATACTTCCATCTCAAAATAATCGCTAACAACACTGGCAATAAAAGGATACATCCTTTTTTTAAAACCTCAGCTGCGGGATTAAATCTTTGAAAATGCCAAAAAAGATAGATGAGAATAGGTAAAAGTCCCAAAGCAATTCGATCACTAAAAGCTAAAAGTGCTAAACCAGCGCCCGTAAATATCCACTCGTTATCAATCACCGATCGAAAAATTAAGGTTACCAGATAACAGGTCAAACTTAAGTTCGAACCTAAACTCAACTCATAACTTGTCATCCACAGCACGGCCAACACCCCTGTTCCCGAGGCCACCTCTGGCAAAGCCATACGACTAGCCAATGAGTTTAATTCCCAAAGGAAGAGCAAAAGAAACAGATTGGAAAGAATGATGACAATTAAAACTGAGTTATCTGGAAAAACAAGAGATAGAAATCGACCGAACCATAAAAAAGGATCCTGGGTTAATTCAAACACTTTACTGGCTGGGGCCTGATTTAAGGCTGTTAAAGCTTTTACTTCGGAACCCTGCCCAACTCTTTCAACAAATTTGTGAAATAGAACCGTTTTCGACTGAAAAGGTCTTATGACTCTTCCGGAAATCTGCGGCGATATCTTAGCATTGATAGTAAAAAGAGCTATCGCAAGCAGTAAAAACCGATGGGAGACTAGCGCTAGAAATATTTTCCACATAACAGGTTATTTTATCACAAATGAGGAAGGAGGTTACATCTCGTTCCATTGCTTTTTAAGAACAGTTAATGCGACGACACAAGCCGTCTCGGCTCGCAATCTGTTTTTGCCAAGCCCTAGGCCCTTTCCCTCTTTTTGAAACCACCCTCTTTCATTCTCGCTCCATCCCCCTTCACTACCAATCAGGAGATCCACATCATTTGCTTTTGAAACTGCATCGAGAGCGTCAAACCTAGCCTCTTCATCGCAATAAATGAGCTGCCTTTGTTTATCTCTTTTCTGAAAGAGCCAAGATTTCAAATCCACAGGTGCCAAGACTTTGGGAAAATAGGACTCTTGGCACTGTTTAGCCGTCTCCAATACAACTCTTTCCCAGCGAAGTTCATTCCAAGAACTGATTTTGAGTGAATGATCGGTAATCAAAGGTTGAAAGCTGGCGACTCCAACTTCAGTGCATCGATGAATAATAAAATCGAGTGCATTAGATTTGGGAATAGCAAAAGCAACATGAACTCGATTGATTTGGGGCTCTTTACGAACTTCCAATATCCGACACTTGGCCCTTTTGGGATGATTGTCATCAATCTGAGCTTTAGCTATTGAACCCTGGCCATCAACCAGTTCACACTCGGCTCCCACTTCCATTCTTAAAACTTTGGCCAAATGGTGAGACTCTTCCGGTGAAAGTTCAATTTCAGTCCCCAATTTAAATTCAGCTTTTAATAAAAAACGTGCCATGGAATTTCTCGCAGACGATCTGATTGCGTCCTTTTTGTTTAGCCGTGTACAGACCATGGTCGGCCGCTTGAACTAAATCATCAGCATTTGTGCCATGTTCTGGAAAAGCAGCAAGCCCCATACTCACCGTCAAATAGGCTTCCTCTTTTTGTCCTTGGAAAGAAATTGTTTCAATATTATGTCTTAAACGTTCAGCGATCTCTCTCGCCGACTGAAGCTTTGTTTCAGGAAGGACTAGAAGAAACTCCTCCCCCCCATATCTTCCTACAGCATCACTCTTTCGTAGATTAGTACAAAAGGCCTGAGCAATTTTTTTAAGGGCTTCATCTCCAAGAACGTGCCCTTCGGTGTCATTGAACTTTTTAAAATGATCCACGTCGACCATAGCGATCACCAGAGGCCTTTTGTATCGAGCAGCTCGATCAATTTCTTCATTAAACTTAGTAAAAATAGCTCTCCGGGTTAAAACTTTGGTTAAAGAGTCGGTCATAGCCAACTCACTTAATTTTTCATTGGCCTCTTTGAGTTCAAAAGTTCTCTCTTCGACTTTTTGTTCCAAAGTTTGATTAAAATTAAGAAGCTCTTTCTCTTTCAAAATGAGCTTTTCATTTTTATCTTTTAAAGCCTCAATCAGCTCTTGGTTTTTAGTTAAAAGCAAATGGTGGTTAACAGCCTGTTGCAAAACGGTGAGAAGCTCATTGTTTTCCCATGGTTTTGTGACATAACGATAAATCTCTGCTCGATTGATGGCGTCCAGGATCTCTTTAGTTTCGGTATGGCCTGTCAAAATCACCCGAGAAACCAAAGGTCGTCTTTTAGCGATCTCAGCTAAAAGCTCAGTCCCTAGCATTCCTGGCATTCGTAAGTCGGACACTACCACCTGAAAATCATTTCGTGAGATTTCTTCCAAGGCCTGAGCTGGTTTTTGAATTCCTAACATCTCGAATTTACCCCGAACCACTCGCTCCAAAGCCGCTAAGTTCTCGGCTTCATCATCGATGACTAAAATTTTGGGTAATGGAGAACTTGTCATGTAATTCAAGTATAAGGCGGGGCGACACAAATACCAAGTAGCATTCAAGCTAAAAAAGGTGGAAAATATCTGCACTATGATCCGAACCTATTTGGCCGTTTCTTTTCTTATGCTATCTGCATTGGCTTTCAGTGATGACACTAAGCCCCAAGCTTCTGAAGCTCAGGCTCAATTAAAAGCCAAAATAGAAAATGTAATCTCAGCCCAAAAATTGAAAGATCTGAAAGCTGGAATTTTCGTTGCATCCCTGCAGAACGGCGAAGTTCTTTACGAACAAAATGCTGATGAACTTTTAATCCCAGCCAGCGTAAATAAAGTTTTCACCTCTTATGCTGCTCTAAAAAAACTAAGACCCAATTTCACTTTCAAGACCCAAGTCTTCACCAAAGGCGCTGTTCATAATGAAACTTTAGCGGGTGACCTCTACTTGAAAGGAGGGGGAGATCCTAGTTTGGTGTCTGAACGACTTTGGATGTTGGTCAATGATCTCATGCGAGCGGGTATAAAAAAAATTACCGGAAATATCATCGTCGATTCCTCTTTTTATGACTCCATTCGCACTCCGGAAGCTCGCCCTAAATATCTCAAAGATCAAGCTTACAATGCGCCTATTGGGGGGCTATCCTTCAACTTCAACACTTGCACAGTATATGTAAAACCGGGGGAGAAAGTAGGAAGTAGTCCTCTCGTTTATACTGACCCAGAAAACACTTATATCGATGTAGTGAACCAAGCTACTACAACTCGTTCAGGAACTGATAATACCTTGGCAGTTAATCGCACCGATTATGTTAAAGGAGATTTAGGAGACACGGTTCTTCTTCGAGGTGGAATCCCCCTGGATCACAAAGAAGTCCGCTTCTATAAAAACATTGTTAACCCTGCTATTTATGCAGGTCATATGCTTAAAACTTTTATGACCCAGCGGGGATTTAAAATCTCAGGGATTGTTTCAGAAGGTCCGGTACCTGAAAACGCCAAACAGATTCTCGAATTCGAATCACAACCACTTTGGCAAATCATTTGGGGAATGAATAAATTTAGTAATAACTTTGTTGCTGACCAAACCATGAAACGCCTGGGAGCCGAAGTCTGGGGAGCCCCTGGAACTATGGAAAAAGGCATATCCGCTTTGGAAAACGTTCTCGAAGATATAGGAATACCCAAAAACCTATACAAAATAGTCGACGGCAGCGGACTGACTCGGGAAACTCATGTCACTGCTCGTCAAGTGGCTAAAGTACTTCAGATGGCTTACAAAGATTTCTCTACCGAACCTGAATTTATAGCCTCTTTGGGTATCGGAGGGGAAGATGGAACCATGAAACGCCGCACCTTGGGAGTCAACGAATCGGTAATCCGAGCTAAAACCGGTTCCCTAGATGGCGTCAGCAGTTTAGCCGGCTATGTGACATCAGCTGATAATGAACTGCTAGTCTTTGCAATTTTATTGAACGATCCTAAGTTTAAATACGGTAAAATGTCTACTTGGGCAGACCAAGTCGCTGCTTCAGTTTCAAAATTTCACAGAAAATAATTTTTTAGCCAGAGGTTAATCGTGCCACGAACTCCCTTTGTCTGGTCGATCTTTACCGTATTCTTAGCTATCCGATCATTCGCTCTGATTCCAATTCCCTATTCTCTAGAGTCACAACGGGACAAGGAGTTACCCAATTTTGGTCAACAAGATGGAGCTCTCGGATACTCGGGTGGTGAAACGTTTAAGATCCCGCTCGAACTTAAAACTCGTGTAGATTTTTGGAAAAAAATTTACACTGAGATTTCAATTTCACAAGCAGTTATTCATGATTCGATTTATCCGGAACTGACCTACGTTGTCGTAGACATATCCCCTTATACCGAACAATCCACCATTCCTTATGGAAAACGAATGGCGGCTATGAACCGTTTTTTTAAAATTGAAAAAAGCAAAATCGCCTCAAAACTCAGGGAGCTTCACAATTATCAGGGCCCCCTAGCCTCAATGCCAGTTGAGATTTTATCTCTGTATAAAAAATTTGAGCCAATTAAAGAACCCAATAAATATTTAAACGCTATATCTCGAATGAGAGCTCAAGTAGGACAAAGAGAGCACGTAGCTAAAGGATTTGTCTACGGGGGAAGATATTTTCAGGAAATGATGAAAATATTTGGGCAAAAGAAAATTCCCAAAGAGCTAACTCGGTTACCCCTGGTTGAGTCGGCGTTTAATCTAAGTGCGAAATCAAAAGTAGGCGCCTCCGGCATATGGCAGTTTATGAGAACTACCGGAAAACAATATTTAAAAATTAATCGCCACATTGATGAAAGAAACGACCCCATTGCGGCCACTAAAGCTGCAGCTCAACTGCTTCGTTCAAACTATGAAACTCTGGGCTCTTGGCCTTTGGCTATAACGGCTTATAACCACGGCAGACAAGGGATGGTTCGAGCAGTCGCCTCAACTGGAAGCTCTCATCTACATCACATCATCAAACATCACAAAGCTCCTAGCTTCGGTTTTGCCTCACAAAACTTCTATTCGGAGTTTCTCGCTATTTTAGAAGTGGAGAGGGACTACAAAAAATACTTCGGTAAAATGATGGTCGATCCCCCTCTGGAATATGAGAAGGTTTTAGTTCTAAAAAATTCTCCTCTTTCTGAAATCTCCTCACGCTGCCAACTGGCTATCAAGCAGCTCTCGTATTACAATCCAGCTTTGACCGACTGGGTAATATCAGGCCAAGGTAGAATTCCGAAAGGTTTCCATCTAAAAATCCCATTAGGAACAAAAGAGCTTTGTGCTCGCCCTGGACGATCACTGACTAGTGAGTCCAAAACAAATCCTGCCCAAATGGTTAGTTTTAATTTACACTCTATTCCATAATTTTTTAATTCGGATGGGATATGAAAATAGAAACAGGTCTCGAAGTTTTCATTAGAAAAGATCATTCTCGATTTCGCAAAAACCGCATAGGGCTCCTTTGTAATCAGGCTTCAGTAGATAAAAATCTGCGCCATGCCTCTGAACTCATTCTGCAAAAAAAATTAAAACTCGATGTCTCTTGCTTTATCGGTCCCCAACATGGGATTCGAGGAGAAAAACAAGACAACATGGTCGAGTCGGATGATTTTATAGACCCTAAAAGTCGACTTCCTGTTTACAGTCTTTATGGGACATCCAGAAAACCCACTCCACAAATTTTAAAAGATCTAGATACTTTTGTTATCGACCTGCAAGATATCGGCTGCCGTATTTATACTTTTATGTACACCATGCTTTACTGTCTACAAGCCGCTAAAGCCCACGGAAAAAAGGTGGTCATTTTAGATAGACCCAATCCCATTGGGGGAACTCTCGTTGAGGGAAATATTTTAAATATGGAGTTTAGTTCCTTTGTTGGACTTTTTCCAATGACCACTCGCCACGGAATGACACTTGGTGAACTTGCGTTGATGTTCAACGAAACACTGGGTATCCAATGCGATTTAGAGGTCATTAAAACAAAGGGGTGGAAGCGGGATCTTTATCCAGAAAACTGGGGAAGAGATTGGGTTCCTCCCTCTCCCAACATTCCAGTGCCACAATCGGCTCAAACTTTTTCGGGGACGGTCCATTTCGAGGGGACGAATGTTTCAGAAGGCCGCGGAACCACCATGCCATTTTTGTATATAGGTGCTCCTTTTATACATTCAGATACTTTAGCCGACCGTATGAATAAACTTAAACTGCCGGGAGTCTTTTTTAGAGCCATCTATTTTCAGCCTACATTTCATAAAGGCAAGGATCAGGTTTGCGGTGGAGTACATATTCATGTTTTAGATCGCAAAAGATTCAACTCCTTTGAAGCCGGTATTCATTTACTTTCCGCTATTTCCCAACTTTACCCAAAGGGTTTTGCTTGGAAACAGCCACCCTACGAGTATGAAACAGAAAAGATGCCGATCGATCTCATTGCAGGAACGGATGAACTTCGACAAATTATCGATTCACGGTCTTCAGTTAAAAAATTCTTAGAAAAATCTCGGGATGAAGTAGCAGAGTTTAAAAAGATTCGAAGCAAATACTTAATCTACTAAATTTAGCATTTGACGCAGATACTCTTTTTGTTTAATTCCCTCTTTTAGGGAGTATCTGATGCGCTTTAAAACTTTATTTTCCTTCTTTCTAACTTTAGCTTTTGTTTCAACAATACAATCGGCCCACGGACTAGTAAAAGACGAGGAAATAGCGCAAAATCCTCTTCCCCCTAAAAATACGACGATTATTGCAGAAGATGAGTTTTTAAAACTCCAACGTTCTGCAGACCCTAAAAAACTAAGTAACCCTTCAGAGATTCAAAGTCTCCACAATTCCTCCCTGTCTTACTACCCTGTTTGGTATTGCGTGGCCCAGGCCTATTACTCAGGCGCCTGGTATTATTGGTACTCCACTAATTTAGACTATGCTCGATACCGAGCTCTAAACGCCTGTACTTTTTATAATGGCTATACTTGCTACGTGAACTGCCAAATTCGTTATTAGTCTCCTCAGCCGATTCCCTTTGCTTTCCCCTCTAAAAAACGCTATAAACGCACTGCGTTAATTATCCAGCTGGGTCCTTTTTAAAAGCGCTTAAACCTCATGAGGCATTTTGTTATGTGCCCGTATTTATTGGCTTTTTTTCTTTTGAGCTCGAGCGGTCTAGCTTCTTTGACAGACCTCACCCCCCAAGAGAACCAGGCGGTTAATCAAAGACTCCAAGATTTTTATGGCCCGGAACTTAACAAAGAGGTCATGAGCTCTCCGAACTTAAAATACGATGTTCTTACTGGGGAACCTTCTCACCCGAATAGCCATCTAGCTGAAAGCCCAGAGGGAGTGAAAAATCCCCTTTTAAAACAAGCCGGGAAAAAAGCCTCAAAACAATTTCAGAAATTTCATTGCGAACATTTTCTAAAAAAACGATTTCCTCTGATCGATTGTAATTCCAATTTTCAAAATAATGGGTGGTCGGTCAATTACACAAATGATCGCATTGAAGATTTGACCGACAGCTGGGTTGTTCCCACTTACCAACTTGATTACATACCTGTTTCCGGAAAAATAAATCACGATGCTTGGTCTGATGACTATTGGCGCACGCAATGGGGCCAAACCGCTTTCCGTTATGGACAAGGCGATTTTAGAATTGGAACGACCTATAAAGAGGCGACTGCAGCTTATCAACCATGGAACGAATGGAATACTTTTAGTTTGTTTTCATCCGACCAAATTTCAGAAAAAGTTTTATTCTGGTCACCGGCCGAGAAATACGACCTCACTGTAGGAGACTACCAATTCAATCTCACCCAAAACCAAAAACAGGCTGGACAATACTCTTTAAACTCAACGGGAGATGTAGAAGGTTGGATGGGAATCTGTCATGGATGGTCCCCGGCAGCTCTCATGGCTGCTCGACCTACCCATCCGGTTGTCGCCACAGGACTTAACAACGTCAACGTCACTTGGTATCCCAATGACATCAAAGCGATGATCAGTTTATCGTGGGCTAACTCCAGCTATCCAACCAACTTTATCGGCGGGCGATGCGACGACAAAAATCCGAAAACTTTACGAAACGGAAGAGTCGCACAACAAGAATGTTTTGATACCAACCCCGCAACTTTCCACTTAGCTTTGGGCAATATGATTGGACGAGCTCAAACAGGTTTTATTTTTGATAAGTCGTTTGATTATGAAGTTTGGAATCAACCTGTTGTGGCCTATGAAACCGTTTACTTTAATCCTTTAAACACTAACCAAAGAAGCCAAAATTGGAGAGAAGTCGCAGTTCCTTACGATTTCAGGTTTAAAAGACATGATAGGTTTCAGTTTCCTCTAACTCGAGGTAGTGCGGGTTCGACAGCTAGCAATGCTTCCGATGCTAACGTTCAATACATTGTGGGGGCTATCACCTCTGTAGTCTATTTAGCCGAGGTCAGACCTAGCCATACCAGTGAAGTCCAACGGGATCGATACTTAAGGGAAACTTATATCTACGATCTTGAAATTGAGAATCACAATCAAAAGTGGATAGCTACTGGCGGTGAATGGCATCAAAACTCTCATCCAGATTTTCTATGGGTACCCAAAAAAAATGCTAACTCCGCAACAAATTTCGACCAAGTTGCACTCAATGTAGCTTTAGGTCTTCCTCCTAATAGTGCAGAAACCACAACAGCCCAACAAGCGAGCCGACATGGGAGCCCTCTTTGTCAGGTCATTAAAGCGCTGATTGCACAATCCACGGGAGTTGATAGCTATCAATGCCAGTAAATCTTAAAAGATTGCTGGAATACCTAAGTTGAAGCTATAGTCTGCGCAATGAAGTCGGGCAAACAAAACATATCCGGAAAGTGGATTGCTGATCTACTCCGATCTCAGATTCGGCAACCCTCTGAAAGAAGAGTGGGAATTGAAATTGAAAGAATCGGAATGTGGGATGATTTTAGCCCCCTTCAATATTCCGATGAAAAACTGAAGAATGGACAAGTTCGGTCGGGAGCTGCAACTCTTTTAACTCAACTTTCTAAAAAACATCAATGGCCGACTATTAATAATTCTCAAGGTCGTCCTTTGGGTCTTACCACAAATATAGGTAAAGTATCTCTCGAGCCAGGCAGCCAAGTAGAACTCTCTACAGACCCCTATTTGGATCTCATCACGATCAAAAACAAAGTAGATGCATTTGAGAAATCGGTCTCTGAAATTTCTAATCCTTGGGGACTTTCCTGGATTGGCCTGGGAGTAAATCCATTAAATAAAGTTTCTGAAATCGAACTCATCCCTTCAACTCGTTACGAAATTATGGATAAGTATTTCGGCCAAACTGGCTCATTGGGAACCAGCATGATGAGAAGGACAAGCTCCGTTCAAATAAATCTGGATTACACCAGTGAAGAAGAAGCGATCGAAATGTTGCGAGTTTCTCTTCTAGTCGCTCCGATTTCTTATGCTCTTTTCGCTAACTCCCCCTTTTCCGAAGGAAAAGAAACCGGTTACCAATCTTTCCGTGGAAAAATTTGGCAAGACACCGATCCCAATCGCACCGGTCTCCTGCCTGAATCTTTCGAACCTGAATTCACGTTTGATGATTATGCCGATTATTTGTGGCACGAACCCCTAATGTTCGTTCAAGATTCCAAAACTCAATATTTGGCCGGCAAGGGACTTAACCTTATAGAAATTTCTGATGGCAAATTGTCGGGTGTGAGTTGTTCCGATGAAAATCAACTCAACTCTATGAGAGAACTCTTTTGTGAAGCCCGAATCAAACTAGGTTACGTTGAAGTCCGCTCCATAGACGGTTTATTGCCAGATTACAGATATGCCGCGAGTAGCTTTTGGCTGGGTATTTTATATAGCCCCTCAGCAAGAAAAGAGGTCTTTAAATTACTAGGAAATCTTTCAGCAGCTGACCGACAAGAGCTTTTTAATAAGTCACTTGTATCCGGCCTATCCGCCACGCAGGGAAATACAAATATCTCTCATGTGGCTCAAACTTTAGTCGAGATTGCAGAGAGCGAACTCAAATCAAGAGGCTTTGGTGAAGAGATACTCTTAGATCCTCTCAAAGAAAACTTAAAAACTAAAAATAACCCTGCCTCTTTGCTAATGAATAGGTTTAAATCGGAATGGAATTCCGATATTAAAAAGGTTATCGAACAGACTAGACAATAAGAAAGGTAGTTTATGATTGAGCTGTATCACTCTGAAGGATGTCCATTTTGCGTGAAAGTACGTGTTGCTTTCGAACAAATGGGGGTTGCTTACGTTTCAAAAGCGATGCCTTTGCGAGTTCCGTCTGCTTTCAAAGAAGAACTCATCAAGCTAGGTGGCAAATCCCAAGTGCCTTTTCTTTCGGATCCTGAACGCTCGGTGAAAATGTATGAGAGCGATGACATCATCGAGTATGTCAAAGAACACTACGCCAAATAATTATTTATCTCTATGGTCGAGTTCTCATACTTTTTAGGAATCGATCAAACAGGTGCAGCCTGCGCCAAAGGTAAACGGGCAAAACCTCTCAAAGTCTGCTTAGCAAACAAAACCCAAAAGGGTTGGGAAATAAATACCCGCAATCCAAGGGGGCAGTCTTTAACTATTGATGGGGTTAGCCCTGCCGCTATTCAAAAACTGCTAAATCAATTTGAAATCGACTGGCCCAACTCAAGACTAGCCATTATGGCCGATTGTGTTTTAGGGATGCCCAAAGATCATTGGCCTTCTTTGAAAGCTTCGAATCCTTCAAGTAAGCTTTGGAAGCTCTTCCAAAAAGCCCACGACCACAGCTATGAAGGGGCTAACTTCGGATTAAAGGTTTCGGAATCCTTTTTTAAACAATTTCTGAAAGATCCTAACTCATTCTCTAAGCGATACTGCGAGGAGATATCGGGATCAAATTCAATATTTACAACCCGTCCCTTTCAGAAAAATATTCAAACTGGAACCTTTCGAATATGGCGAGATCTAGTCAGTGAGGGTCGAGCCCCTTGGCTCAATATTTGGCCGTTCAATTCTAAGACTTCTTATAATCGAGAATATCCGTGGCTTTTCGAAGGTTATCCAACCCTTTTCTGGCGGAATTATTTGGAGATCCCAAATCGCAACGGAAATGCTCTAGTTAAAAAACTTAAAACCCTCCCTTTTAAGAACCAGTTTAGTTTTGATACTTTTTCCAAGATACAATCCGATCCCGACCTTTGTGATGCCGCGGTCCTTGTTTTGGGTGGGATTCTACTGCAAAATAATAACAGTCTCATGACCCCGTTTCCTGGTTTTTGGGAAACACCCATTGTCTCAACCGAAGGATGGATCTCTGGACAGAAAAAGGTGTCAGTCGTTTTTCCACACCGCCAAAAGTAAAGCCGCTGAATTCAAGTTGCCAGCGCGACATTAGTTCCATAGAAAACCTCATAGGGCGTTTTATAGTCAAGACACTTTTTGGGCCGAAAATTGAGACAGTTCTCCACAGCCTG